>MWVX01000364.1_pt1 | contig 13766 bp, 7 predicted proteins | sample 1047311 | NCBI WGS metagenome assembly MWVX01 (sample SAMN06349984, study PRJNA376086) | soil metagenome | isolation source: MtG-4 sample Antarctic (ecotone) soil | place: Antarctica | collected 2015-01-13 | reverse complement strand
CTGGCTATTATTTTGTTGCACCTGGTCTAAAACCTCTGGTGGTATCATGGAAGAAAGTACGCCGGAAATAACAGTGATCAATACAATCCATATCAGGAATTGAGTTAAGCCTACTGCTCCGATACCCAAAATTTTCCCCATCATTAGTTGAAAGGGCTTTACTGACGAAATAATGACTTCGGCAATACGGTTTGTTTTTTCTTCCATTACACCACGCATTACCATTGTTCCATAAATAAATAATGTGATATAAATGAGGAAGCCAGTAATGTAACCGATACCATTCGCTACATCAAAACTGCTGGTTTCTAATTTTCCCCCTTCGCCTTTTTTACTGGTCTCTATGCTGATATTCTCTGCACGGCTTTTAATGGAATCAATTTGTTTGGGATCGATTTTCAACTCCTGGCTTATCATATTATTTTCAAGCGCACGGCTGATATCTCTTTCGATTTTTGTATTGGCAATACGGTTTAAACTTTTTTCTGTGATAAGTTTAAAATTGGCCGTTTGGTTAATGCCGGTGTGGGGTGCAAATAACACAGCCGAATAACCCCTCGTCACAAAATTGCTGGTGTCAACATCCGCAACAAATTGATAGGTTACGGTTTTACTGCTTTCCAGGCTTGATTTTAAATAACCGCCTGCATCTACAACGGCTACCTTTTCGTTCGACACATTTTTTACCGTTATAAAAATAACAACAGCAAAAATGCCCGCAAAAAGCAAAGGAGTTAGAATGGTAGTAAGGATAAATGTTTTTTTGCGTACGCGTGTCAAATATTCACGTTTTATGATTAACCAGATCTTGTTCATTGTAAATTATTTTAGTCAACTACTTGTTGAAACTGGCGGGCAGCCGGTGTGCCTTCAACCAGTTGAATAAAAATATCATTGATAGAAGGAAGCATTTCATTAAAAGCTACGATGGAAGATTGCTGTTGTAAAAAATAATTTAATACATCGTTTGGTTTATAGCCTTCGTTGATCTTCACCATCAATGAATGATCATTATTCTGTTTAATAACCTCAAATGTATTATTGTAATTGGGAGCAGGTGTTTCATCAAAACCTATGCGGAAAATGTTTTCTTTAAATCGCTGCTTAATGCCTTTTACAGTTCCGTCCAAAATCTTCTTGCCTTTATTTATTAAAACAATATGATCACAAATTTCTTCTACCTGCTCCATGCGGTGTGTGCTAAAAATAACTGTGCAGCCTGTTTTAGCCAGGTTAAAAATTTCGTCTTTAATAATATTGCTGTTTACCGGGTCTAAACCGCTGAATGGTTCATCAAGGATTATCAGTTTGGGGCGGTGTAAAACCGTAGTAACAAATTGCAATTTCTGTGACATTCCTTTTGAAAGATCTTCAACTTTTTTATTCCACCAGCTTTGCATTTCCAGTTTAACAAACCATTCTTTTATTAACTCCATTGCACGATCTTTCTTAAGACCTTTTAGCTGCGCCAGGTATAAGGCCTGTTCGCCAATTTTCATTTTTTTATACAGGCCCCGTTCTTCGGGCATGTAACCAATATATTGTATGTCATTTACAGGATCAAAAGGTTTACCATTGAAAAGAATCTGGCCCTCATCGGGATAAAAAATACCTGTGATCATGCGTATCAACGTGGTTTTACCAGCACCGTTTGGACCTAACAAACCAAAAATACTTCCCTGTTCAATTGACAGGCTAATGTCATCTACAGCTTTTTGTGTAGCGAAGTATTTCTTTAAATTCTGAAGCTCAAGGATCATAGCGGCTGTTTATATTGTGTGCAATTGGGACGCAATGTACTGCTAACAATTATTTGACGCCAAAAAATATTACGCCCCCATCCCTAAAGGGGAGCAGCGATTATAAAGAAAAAAATTCCCCTTTCTTGCTACAGTTGCAGGTTAAAAAAGGATCATCGATAATTTTTTAAAGCACAGTCATTGCGAAGATCCTTTTCCTAAATTATTTTTCTAAACTTCGCCAAAATTTTACTGATGAAAAAAATTGGTTTGCTATTAGTTGGTATTTCCTTTCTTGTCTTTTTTGGGAGTTGGGGTTTTTTGATTCATCGTACCATTAACCAGTTAGCCATATACCAATTACCAAAGCAAATGCAACCTTTTTTTTATGAGAATTTGGATTATTTAGTTCAGCATTCCGTCCGCCCTGATCAACGACGTAACCAAGACTCTACAGAAGCGTCAAAACATTTTATTGACCTGGAAGCTTACGGCGATTCTGCTGCATGGAAAATGCCATTGGACTGGACACAAGCCATAGGAATATTTTCAAAAGATAGTTTGGTCAAATATGGATATGCGCCATATTGGATAGTTGCTATGAAAGAAAAATTAACCAACGCTTTTCGCACTGGTGATAAGGATAGCATTTTATTTTATGTGGCAGATTTAAGCCATTATATTGGCGATGCTAATGTGCCTTTGCATACAACCTTGAACTATGACGGCCAACTGACCGGTCAAAGGGGCTTGCATGCTTTATGGGAAAGTGTTATTCCCGAAATTGAAATATCTCAATACCGATTATATAACGGGCATAAGGCAAAATATTTAAACCAGCCTGAGTTAAGTATGTGGGAAGCAGTACGCCGTGCACATCTTTTGCTAAATGATATGCTTGAAAAAGAGCGAATAGTTACAAAACAATTCACTGATTCAACTAAGTACAGAATTCAAAAAAGAAATGGGAGGGATGTAAAATATTATACAACTGAATTTGCAAAGACGTATGCCACAACGCTTGCGCCAACTATCAATGATCAATTATTGCACTCATCTAATTTGATAGCAGATTTTTGGTACACTAGTTGGGTTGACGCAGGCAAACCTGATTTGAACAGTTTATTGAAAACTTCTTTTAGAAGAGCAGATAAAAAGAAAATCAGAAGTGAGAAAAAGGCTTTTAGGAAAGCAAAGTTATTAGAACAAAATCTATTGATCGCTAAGCAAAATGCAATAGTTGAAAATTAGAAACAGAAAGCCGGAAGTACGAAATACGAAGTACGAAGTTCTGCATACAAGCGGCCAGCTATCAGCTACCAACTACCAACGGCTTCTGCAATTTTCGTAGCAATATTTTCACCATCCATGGCAGCACTTACAATGCCACCTGCATAGCCGGCTCCTTCTGCGCAGGGATAAAGATTTTTTACTTGTGGATGAGCCAGGGTTACTTTATCCCTCTCAATTCTTACAGGAGAAGATGTCCTCGATTCGGTTGCCACGATAACCGCTTCATTTGTGTAATAGCCTTTCATTTTCTTGCCGAATTCCGTAAAAGCAATCTGTAAAAACTTATGCAAAAAAGCTGGAAGCACATTGCGTAAATCTGATGTTTGAATGCCCGGTAAATAACTGCAGTCGGGTAGGGAAGAAGAAACAATATTTTTACCAAAATCAACTAACCTTTGTGCAGGCGCTACCAAATTTCCGCCACCTGCCACAAATGCTTTTTGTTCTATTGATTGTTGAAAATACATGCCCGACAAAGCACCGTGCTTTTTAAAAGCCTGCACATCTTTTTCTTCAATATTTACCACTATGCCGCTATTAGCCCAGGAATTATTTCTTTTGGATGGTGACCATCCATTTACTACGATTTCATTATTGTTTGTTGCTGCCGGGGCAATAATTCCACCGGGACACATGCAAAAAGAAAATACCCCTTTCCCATTTACCTGCTCTACTAAAGAGTAAGATGCAGGAGGCAGAAACGCTGACCGAATGCTTCCCCTCTCTATCGAAGATGGAGAGCCGCCAGGGGTGAGGTGGCCGGGGGTGCGGTTATACTGTACCTCATCAATCAAAGCTTGCGGATGTTCAACCCTCACACCTAAGGCAAAGGATTTAAATGATAGCTGAAGATTCTTATGTTGTAATAATTCATAAATATCGCGGGCTGAGTGGCCTGTTGCTAAAATAATTGCGGCTCCTGTCAGGCTATCTCCATCAGCAGTAATAACTTTTGTTGCAACATTATTATTAATGGTAACATCTATTAATTTTTTTTCGAAATAAATTTCTCCTCCACAGTTGATAATTTTTTCCCGCATCGTCGTAATAATCCCGGGTAATTTATTAGTACCAATATGAGGGTGGGCCTCATAAAGAATTTTTTGATCGGCGCCGAAATATACAAACATTTGTAAAATGCGTTGTACATCGCCACGTTTGCTGCTGCGTGTATATAATTTGCCATCGCTATAAGTGCCGGCGCCTCCCTCGCCAAAACAATAATTGCTTTCAGGATTTACAATTCCTTTTTTATTAAGAATGGCGAGGTCCCTGCGGCGGGAACGTACATCTTTTCCCCTTTCCAATATAATGGGTTTGATGCCATATTCAATTAATTTAATAGCAGCAAATAAACCTGCTGGGCCAGCGCCAACAATGATTACTGTTTTACCTGCATGGCTGACATCTTTTAAATGCAAGGATAACAGCTGAATAGGCGAGTAGGGCTCGTCGATAAATACCTGCAATGAAAGCTGTATCCATATTTGCTGTCCCCTGGCATCGAGAGATTTTTTTATGATATTGTACCCCGAAATATTTTCTTCTTGCACACCACATACCCCTGCTAGTAAAGATTTGATAATATTTGATTGATCCGCTTCAGATGGAAGCAATTTTATGGTCAGTTTTTTTTGCATTAATAATTGATACCGGTTTTAAACCCTCCTTTAGGGGATAGGGGCGTTATTTTTCTTTTCAAGATACCTGATAATAGCAAGCCTTATATCTGATTGATCATTTGAAACAGACGTCTGCGCTTCGTACACTCTTACAATTTCAAGGTTATCTGGATTCAGGTAACTCAAATTAACTTCCCTTCCCGTTAATAGAAAATCTGTCAACGCCACCCGGTATATTTTTAAAGGATCAATTGGAATACCTTTTAATTTCCATTTTTTATTGTCGATATCATAGGCTAAATCTTCATTGTATTGTAAAAAGCCTCCACCTCCTTTATTATCTTTTCCCTGGTCAAGTGTTTTTATTAATAAACTGCCTTTCATATCCACTTCACGTATGCCGCCACCAAAAGGAAGTGTGCGTAAAAAATCAAATTGAGTAAGAGGCATATTTAAAATTTCATCATTCCTGATAGCTCCGGAATTGAAGATCACTACATCAGCCTGTGGGGCAGCGTTTGCAATTGCTTCTATAATCAACCTTGTTAAATTGGTTGGACTCTGATACGTATTTTCCTCGCGGCCATCTAAAGAGTCCATGTTGTTAACCGCAATTTTTTTTGGATCGAAGCCTATTGAATTATAATTTTTTTCTGCAATAGTTTCCCATTTTTGCACAACCCTGTTTGTTGTGCTATCTAATGCAATTGTTTCATCGATATATTTTAGTTCAGGCAATACTTTTATTTCCTTTGAGTTTTTATCAATTTGTAGTTTTACAATATAAGCTGACCGGGCATTTGAGTGGGCCTTAGTAATATAAATGCCTGCTTCTTTTTCGAATATCATTCTATGTTCATGCCCTCCCAGGATAACAGTTATGCCTGGAATTTCCGCTGCTAATTTTTTATCGTCATCTATATATTGGTGAGTGATGGCAACAAAGGCATCAACTGAATCTTTTAACTTGTTATAAATGTTTTTTGCTGCAATCAAAGGATCTGAATAACTGACATATTCAGCTTGATTAGAAGGTATGGTTAAACCGATTATCCCAATGTTGGCAGTCGTTCCATCCATATCTTTTACCCGCATAATAATATATTCCGGTATAGGAAGAGAAACGTTGTCTTTAGTTTTTGCAAATGGAACAGTAGAATCTTTTTGCCTATGAAATGCGTTGGAAGCTATCCATTGAAATCTGGATTCATTAATTCTATCCAATAAATCATTTTCACTAAAATCAAATTCGTGATTGCCAAACATTACAAGGTCAATTCCTGAAGCATTCATTACATCAACCATTTGTTTGCCACGTATACGTTTGCCTTCAAACATTAGACTATTATATACCGAAGGACTTAAAAAATCACCAGCCATTACCAGGTAAGTATTGGGATTAGAATTCAGGTATTGTTTTTTTAAGGTATGAACCCTTGCCAGCCCTCCGGATTTGCCGCCGGATACTGGCGATATTTCATAAACATCATTAACCTGCAAAAACACAACCTCCAGTTTTCCATCATCATTGGTAAAAAGACTATTGCGAACTGGGTTACAGGCGCATAAAACACTTGTGGCAACTAACAATGCAAAAACAAAATGTTTCATTTCCCTAAGTCGTTTTAAACAGCAAATTAAACTACATTGATCTATTATCCTGTTTTCTAAAAATTAGTATATCAGCTAGTGTTGATTAATTGATTTATCTATAAAATTTAAATAATAATACCTGCTATTACATGCTTTTAAAAAGCCATAACTATGCAGATAAATAAAAAATAAATGTTGTGACATTAGTTGTTGATTAAGTTGGGATATAAAAAGGATCATAACAATAAATAATATAAGGGGTCAAAAAAAAATAGTAAACACGAGGGAGTTTTTGGTAACAAAAAAAACTGGCATATAAAATTTTTTATTTCATTTTCTTTTTCTGAAATTCGTTCTCCCGTCTTAAAAAAATAATTTTATACACAGCTTGTGAAAAACTAACGTAGATTACTATTCTTAAATCAAAATAAAAAACTGCCCGTAATACATGAAGAATGCCGAACTCGTTTGGACCCATTGTTTATCCATTATAAAAGACATAGTAGAATGGCAGCATTTTAAAACATGGTTTGAGCCCATTAAGCCGGTAACTCTGAAAGAAAATGTATTAGTTATATTAGTTCCAAGCCAGTTTTTTTTTGAATACCTCGAAGAGCATTATGTAAACCTTCTTGCCAAAACTTTAAAACGTGAATTAGGTAAGGATGCGCAACTTGAATATCGTATAATGGTTGATGGTGGAAATAATCATCACAAGCCTGTAACGATGGATGTATCCGGTCATGGTTATAAATCATTTTCTAATAATGAAATGGATTTTCCATTGATCGTTAACTCTCCTGTTAAAAATCCTTTTGTCATTCCTGGTTTAAAGAAAATGCATATCGATCCTCAACTAAATCCTATTTATACTTTTGATGCGTTGATAGAAGGCGATTGCAATCGGGTGGCCCGTCGTGCAGGAAAAACAGTTGCCGAAAAACCTGGTGCAAATTCTTTTAATCCTCTTGTAATTTATGGAGGTGTAGGCCTTGGAAAAACCCATATCGCCCAGGCCATTGGTAACGAAGTAAAACGGTTGCATCCAAATAAAGTAGTATTGTATGTTAGCTCCGAAAAATTTATTAACCAGTTTGTAGACCATAGCCGCAACAATGCTATCAATGATTTTATTCATTTCTACCAGTTGATAGATGTATTGGTTATTGATGATGTGCAGTTTTTTAATAAAGCAGAAAGATCGCAGGATGCTTTTTTTGCCATCTTTAATCATTTACATCAATCAGGTAAGCAATTAATATTAACGTCGGACAAATCACCAAAAGATATCGAAGGTGTGCAGGAAAGATTGTTAAGCCGTTTTCGTTGGGGTTTAAGCGCCGATGTACAGGTACCGGATTATGAATGCCGCATTGAAATCCTGGAAAGAAAGATGAAGAATGATGGGTTGGAAATGCCAAAAGAAGTGGTAAAATATATTGCTTACAATATCAATAATAACATACGCGAATTGGAGGGTGCATTAATATCTCTATTGGCACAATCTTCGCTCAATCGCAGGGAAATTGATCTTGAACTAGCAAAAAAAGTATTGAGGAATTTTATAAAATCATCCAGCAAAGAAATCACCATCGATACCATACAAAAAATGGTATGCGATTATTTTGAAGTGCCTTATGATAAATTATTGCAAAAGACCCGCAAAAGGGAAATTGTACAAGCCCGCCAGATAAGCATGTACCTTGCCAAAGCCTTTACAAAAAATTCCTTAAAAACCATCGGAGAGCATTTTGGTGGCCGCGATCACACTACCGTTATTCATTCCTGCCAAACGGTAAAAGACCTGATGGATACAGATGGTATGTTCCGGGATAATGTGATGGAGTTGCAACAGAAAGTGCAATTGGCAGCGCTTTAATTTCTGAACTAAGTTTTGTATGATTTTAAAGATTTAGATGAAATTACTATTACCATTAAATCATTTTATGGAAAAAAAGCATCACAAGTCTTGATAAAACATTAGATGGAAATTAAAGTAAATTTGTTTCAAACATAAAAGATCTCTACAACGCACGCAATGCTAACGTTGATAGAGCGCCTGCAAGATCTATGCAACAAACTAAGCAGCTGGTTTAACCAGCAAGAATATCAAGGCAAAAACACACAGCGTTATACTACCTCTATCGTGCAATGCATAAGCTTGCCGATAATAACAAACTTTTTCAGCGGGATATTTTTCATACCGGCACGGATTTTTTAATCGGCATGTTAATGTGATATTTTATGATGTAGTTACTTTATATTTTGAATGCGAGGTAGATCAGAGACAGTAGTCGCCAAAAAGGATTTAGTAAAGATAGGAAGATAGGTAACACGCAAATACTCTTTTGTATGCTCATCGCTATAACAAAAGCCCTTTTGTTACAGGACATTTAAAGGCGATACTTTTGTTGGAAAACTACGGAGCAATCTATAATTTGTAGGCAATTCCTTTCTCATGAAAAAAATTCTTGTTATTATTTTAATCAGCGTTGCATTTACAAGCTGTAAAAAAGCAATTGAAAATATCCAGGAAGATGCATTGATACAGGTAATGACCAATGGTCAATGGTCCGTAACAAGCTACAAAAAAGGAATGGATGATATTACCGCGGATTTTTCAGGTTATAAATTCCAGTTTAAAAGTAACCGGACCGTTGATGCTATAAAAAATAACATTGTAGAAAAAACAGGCGCCTGGGATGGGAATGCTTATAACAGGAGTATTACTTCGAATTTTGCTAATGCAACCAATCCACTTCTATTTCTAAATGGAACTTTTATTATAACAGATAGCGGACTGACGTATGTAGAAGCGAATCAAACTGTAAATGGCGAGATAAGAATGTTGCGATTGGATAAGATTTAATTGTAATATCAATGATAAATTCAATATGGAATATTGACCTTTTAACCACATCTTTGTAACAGAACCCATAATCCTAAAACTACCTACTAGTTTAACCTACCAATTTGAAACACACTCTTGCCATAGCTATTTGCTGGTTAATGCTTTCTTATAATTGCTTTGCACAACCCGTTGCCAATTTTACTTCAGATATACAAGCCGGCTGTTCTCCAATTGTAGTTAATTTCCAGGATCAATCTGTTGGTAATCCTACTTCATGGTTATGGGATTTTGGAAATGGGGCCACTTCTACAAAGCAAAACCCATCAACCACCTATTTTCAATCTGGTGCGTATGACATAAAATTAACTGCTACTAATGCCAGTGGATCTAATACAGTAACTAAAAGGGCTTTTATTAATGTATATGACCAGCCCTTGCCCGATTTTAAAGCTGATAAAGTATCCGGTTGCTCGCCTGTAAAAGTTCAATTTTCCGATTTGTCTTCCACTCCTTCTAATACTAAAATAAGCTCCTGGAAATGGGATTTTGGTGATGGAGGTTCATCCACAGTTCAGAACCCGCAATACACCTATAAAAATCCAGGCAATTATACGGTTACGTTAGCAATAAGCAATGATAAAGGCTGTACCAGGGTAATTACTAAACCAAATTTGATTGATGTAGCAACCGGTGTTGTACCAGGTATAAATTATGTTGATCCTTCAGTGTGTAGTGCACCTGCTACGGTTAATTTTACCAGTACTTCCACGGGGCCGGGAACGCTGACATATAACTGGAATTTTGGTAATGGCAGTACTTCAACTGCACAAAATCCAAGTAGCTTTTATAATAGAAATGGCACTTACACGGTTTCTTTAAATGTTATAAGTTCCAGTGGTTGCTCAGATTCAACGGCGGTTAGTGTAGTCATAGGAAAAGTAAATACAGATTTCACGATTCCAGCTCAAATCTGTCCTAAAACAAGAGTGCAGTTTTTAAATAATTCAAATCCACGCCCGATAAGATCTTCCTGGCAGTTCTCTAATGGTTTTACAGACACTACGCGTAATACATTTGCCAGGTTTGATACGGCCGGAACTTATACAGTAACACTTACGAATACATACACTGTATGTACAGATGTGTTGACGAAAACTTTTACGGTATTACCAGCACCTGCTGTTGCCTTTACAGCATCGGACACAGGTAAATGCAATATTCCATTTGCAGTAAATTTTACTACTTCCACAACGGCTGTTTCTTATTTATGGGATTTTGGAGATTCAACAACCTCCAGTACTCAATCAAATCCTTCTCACACTTATACCAAATTTGGCAATTATGCAGTTTCATTGATTGCAACAGGATCAAATGGTTGTAGTGATACTTTACGTAAACCCGCTTTTATAAAAATACGTAAACCGATTATTTCATTCCCCAATCTTCCCACCGGAGGTTGTATCCCTTACAATTTTAATTTTATTTCGAAAATTGAAACCGTTGATACGGTAACTTCTTATAAATGGGATTTTGGTGATGGGGCTGGAACATCAACTTTACAACAGCCGGGTTATACCTATGCAAACCAAGGCAGTTATGCAGTTAAGTTAACCATCACTACCAAAGGAGGATGTACAGAAACGTTTACCCTGGATCAGGCAGTTAAAGTTGGCACAAAGCCGGTTCCTGATTTTAAATCAGATGTGACAACAGCATGCGCAAATCCCGGCGTTAGTTTTATTAATTTATCAACTAACGCTACAACTTTCGAGTGGATATTAAGTGATGGATCATCTTCTATACTGAAAGATCCAACAATTGTTTTTTCCGATACCGGCTGGATTGATGTGAAGTTAATAGCTGACAATAATGGTTGTAAAGATTCTACCAGCAAACTACGCTACATATTTATAAGACCATCTGTTTCAAAATTTAATTACCAGCCAGATTGTAATAATAAATTGCAGTATACTTTCACAGATAAATCAATAGGTGCATTAACCTGGGATTGGAATTTTGGTGATGGAACAACATACACAGGGCCAAACCCACCAGTGCATAGTTTTCCGGCAAATGGAACTTATAATGTATCGCTGACAACAACAAATGGAGCCTGCACATATGTGGGCACCCGCACAATAACGATTGCAGATTATACACCGGATTTTACTGCTTCAATAAGGGAAGGTTGTAAACCTTTTACGGCTACTCTGTTTCCTTCAGCTCCAAATGCGCCGGCAATTAAAACGTATGAATGGGATTTTGGAGATGGAGTTCCAAGGGATTTTGGCCAGTCTTCTTACGGTGAATTTACTTATACCGCTGCCGGAAATTATAATGTAACGCTTACTACAATAGACACATTCGGTTGCAAAAGTGTAATTACAAAAAATGCCTACATACGGGTGAATGGCCCGGTTGCTAATTTTAAATCTGTCTCAAATTCCGGCTGCAAGGGTCTAAATGTAACCTTTACCGATACTTCTATTACGGATGGAGTAAATCCAATAGTAAAATGGCAATGGGATTTTGGTGATAATACAATAAAGACCTATACAGCCCCTCCTTTTCAACATGTTTATGATAGCGTAGGAGATTATGATGTTAAGTTGATTGTTACCGATAAAAAAGGTTGTATGGATAGTATTACAATCCGTGAGTTTGTAAAAATTTCAAGTATAAAAGCTGATTGGACTACCACGGGAGCTACCTGTCCAGGTGCCCCTCTTTCCTTTTCCAATCAGTCCAAAAGCGATTTGCCTTTTAGCTATTTATGGACCTTTGGCGATGGTCAAACATCTACAACTGATTTAAGCCCTTCTCACACATATATTGATACTGGTTTTTATACGGTTGGTTTACAAATTAGAGATATACTTGGCTGCGAGGATTCATTGTTCAGGAAGGATATAGTACATGTGGGGCTACCAAAGGCTTCCTTTACAGCAAATAGCTATACCACTTATTGCACCCCATTTGATGCACAGTTTACTAATACATCATACTTTTACCAGGCATCTAATTGGGATTTGGCAATTGGAAATTCAGTCCAACAAAACCCTGCTCTTTATTATACAGCAACAGGAGTTTATCCAATTAAACTAACGGTTACAAGTGCTGGTGGATGCCAGGATACTTTTTCGGATACCTTACGCGTCTTTAATCCCAATGATGGCGTTATACGTTACACCCCGTTAAATGGTTGTATACCTTTAAACGTTAGCCTCGACGCTTTTTCTCAATTTAAGGCCAACTTTGTTTGGGATTTTGGAGATGGAAATGTAATTGATACAACAGCTAATAAACTGGATCACATTTACAAAGACTTTGGTGATTTTACTCCAAAGGTAATTTTAAGAGAACCGTCGGGTAAATGTGTGGTTGCTATCACAGGATCCCAAGTCATAAATTTAATAGGTGTAAGGGCTAATTATGCATTGGATAAAAATTTCTTTTGTGACAGTGGTGTAGTGAGGGCTACAGATTCAACTACGTTCAATGATCCGATTGTAGAATATAAGTGGGATTTTGGCGATGGCACAAATTATAGTAGCCCAAATCCGGTTCATCAGTATCTCAACCCCGGTTTGTATAATGTTTCTTTGGTGGTAAAGACACAGGGAGGTTGTAGTGATACCTTGCAAAAAGGTCCCATAAAAATTGTTCAAAGCCCATTGATCTCGATACAATCAGATACGGTGATTTGTGTAAACGACAGGATAATTCATAACGGAATTTTTGACCGGCCAGATAGTTCTAATGTCCGGTGGTCCTGGAATTTACCTAACGGGAACAGGCCACAGGTACAAAACCCTTCCATACAGCAATATAATACGGCCGGAACTTTTAAAATGACAACTATTGCTACCAATAGCAGCGGTTGTGCAGATAGTGTAACTAAAAGTCTTTTAGTAAACCCATTGCCTGTTATTACAATGCCTGCGACCATTACAAAATTGGTCGGTGTACCGGTTAGCTTTCCGGCCACTTATTCTTCCAATGTAATATCGTATTCGTGGGCGCCTCCTGCTAATCTAAATTGCACTGATTGTCCGCAACCTGTTGCCACACCAAAATTTAATACAAAGTATGCTGTTACCGTTGTCGATAGTAATGGTTGTAAAAACACATCTTTTGTTGAAGTAATTGTTACCTGTGCGGGTGCAGATCTTTTCTTGCCAAATACATTTTCACCAAATGGAGATGGAAGTAACGATATTTTTTATGCCAGGGGTAAAGGATTGGACCGGGTAAAATCTTTAAGAGTATTTAATCGCTGGGGAGAAATTGTTTTTGAAAAAAGAGATTTCCCTGTTAATAATGCTTCTGTAGGCTGGGATGGAAAATACAAGGGGAATAAAGCACAGCCTGATGTGTATGTATACCAGGTTGAAATATTTTGTGAGAATGGCGAAATTGTTAGTTTTTCAGGGAACGTAGCTTTAATTCAATAATCCATGAGAAATAAATTAAAAAAATATTCCTACGTATTATTATTAATGGCTTTTGCACAAAATGCTTTTGCGCAGGATATTCATTTCTCCCAGTTCTTTGAGGCGCCGCTTTTACGCAATCCTTCCCTGGCTGGTATATTTACCGGTGATGTACGCGTGCAGGCGGTTTACCGCGATCAATGGAACAGCGTAACCAATGCTTATAAAACAGGTT
>MWVX01000363.1_pt1 | contig 13767 bp, 8 predicted proteins | sample 1047311 | NCBI WGS metagenome assembly MWVX01 (sample SAMN06349984, study PRJNA376086) | soil metagenome | isolation source: MtG-4 sample Antarctic (ecotone) soil | place: Antarctica | collected 2015-01-13 | reverse complement strand
TTTTTCCATGGGCCCCATGCTCATTGTCATTATTTTTTTTGCTGATCTTTTTTGGGGGAGAGAAGCCATCGAGGGAACGATCTATGGTCAACTGAAAGGTTTTATAGGGTCAGATGCCGCTGCGCAAATACAGGAAATTATAAAGAATGCGACTTTAAGTAATAAAAGTAAAGTTACAGCGGTCATTGGTTTTCTCATGTTATTGATTGGAGCTACAACAGTATTTGCAGAAATCCAGGATTCAATAAACACGATATGGAATTTAAAAGCAAAACCAAAAAAGAACTGGCTTAAACTGCTAGTAGATCGGGTTCTTTCTTTTTCCATAGTCGTGAGCCTTGGTTTTTTATTGTTGGTTTCTTTAGTTATAAATGGCGTTATGGAAGCATTGGGCAACAAACTACTTAATATGTTTCCGGATATTGCTGTCATTGTTCTTTACATTATTAATCTCGTCCTCACATTTATTGTCACCTCTTTATTATTTGCTATAATATTTAAAGTGTTACCAGATGCTAAAATAAAATGGAAAGATGTTTTGATGGGTGCTATGGTTACGGCTGTTCTTTTTATGCTTGGGAAATTTGGTATTAGTTTTTATATCGGAAACAGCAATGTGGGCGACGCATATGGTACAGCGGGGTCACTGGTAGTTATTTTATTGTGGGTTTATTTTTCATCTATTATATTGTATTTCGGCGCTGAGTTTACCAAGGCTTATGCTACTGTTTATGGTTCTTCCATTCATCCCAATCAATATGCAGTGTGGATACAGCAAATACAAGTAGAAACAGGTAAGGGAACTTTAAAGCACGAGGAAGAAGTCAAAAAAGAAGAGAACGAAAGTACAGATGAAAAAATAAAAGTGACTTAAGAATATATAGCCTTGGCTATGTTTTTGTAACACGTCGATAAAAAAAGTAAAATGGGGCATCATGTTACAGTTAAAGGTATTTGGGAAGTTTTAAAAGCTTCTTTTAAAGGCTTTGGAGAAGATAAGATTCCGAAATTAAGTGCGTCATTAGCATATTATACCGTTTTTTCCCTCGGTCCTCTGCTCATTATGCTCATTTATTTGTGCAGTATTTTTTTAGGCCGGGAAGCTATTGAAGGTTCTATCTACCATCAGATTGATGGCTTTGTTGGACGGGAAGCGGCGGAACAAATACAATCGATTATAAAAAATGTATCCCTGGAAGGTAAGGGTGGCCTTGCCCTTATAATCGGTATCATTACATTACTAATTGGTGCTACTACAGTATTTGCTGAAATACAGGATTCAATTAACAGCATCTGGGGCTTAAAAGCCAAACCCAAACTGGGAATATTAAAATTGCTGAAAGACCGGTTGCTGTCTTTTGGAATAATTGGAAGCCTGGGTTTTTTACTGCTGGTTTCCTTAGGTGTTTCTGCTGTTGTAGATGCAATAGGAAACAAACTTAAGGACACTTTCCCCGATGTTACAGTAGTAATTTTTTATATTATCAACCTGTTACTTACGCTGGTAATTACTACCGGTCTATTCGCTGTGATATTCAAAGTATTGCCTGATGCCAAAATTAAATGGAAAGATGTGCTGGGAGGTGCGCTTGCTACTTCTATATTATTTATGATAGGAAAATTATTGATCTCGCTATATATCAGTAAAAGCGATGTAGGCACTGCTTATGGTGCTGCCGGTTCACTTGTTATCCTCATTGTTTGGATATATTATTCCGCCATCATATTATATTTTGGTGCAGAGTTTACAAAAGCATACGCTTTAAAATATGGAGCTGAAATTCATCCCAGCAAGTTTGCTATAACTGTTAAAAATGTAGAAGTGGAGGGGGGCAATGAATCCGTACAACAAATGGATAATGTGGACGAAAACAGTATGCCTGCAAAACAGCACGGATCTCGTTCAAATAAAAATGCAAAAAAGCAATTTTTACCTAAACCCCAAAAGCAATATGACTTTGAGCATCCCTCACTTGGTATGTTCGATCTGATGCAGGCATTGGCAGTTGCTGCAATAATGAAGATTTCTGATCTTGGAAAGGAGGATAAACAAAAGTAGATGGAACAGGCTTTATTTTTGTCTGAAATCGGCAATGAAAAATAAGCATACACCCAGAGGGCTGTGGCATGTGATAAAGCAGGCTTTTAAAGGATTTAGCGATGATAAAGTTGCAAAGCTGAGCGGCTCTCTCGCCTACTTTACCGTGTTTTCTATTGGGCCAATGCTGATTGTAATTATTTTCCTTGCTGACATCTTTTACGGGCGGGAGGCCATTGAGGGAACAATCTATGGACAAATTGAAGGATTCGTCGGCTCCTCTGCGGCCAAACAAATCCAGGATATAATTAAAAATGCTTCGCTAAGTAACGAAAGCAATATAACGGCTGCAATAGGTTTTGTTACATTGTTAATTGGCGCTACAGGAGTGTTTGCAGAAATACAGGATACTATTAATTACATCTGGAATTTAAAGCCAAAGCCAAAAAAGAACTGGCTGAAAATGATTGTCAACAGGTTGCTTTCTTTTTCAGTAGTTATCAGTCTTGGTTTTTTATTACTGGTTTCGTTAATGATCACTGCTTTGGTAGAAGCTTTTAGCAACCGCTTGCACCAGCTTTTCCCGGAGGCTACTGTAACCCTCGTTTATGGAATAAACCTGGTGCTTACTTTTGGAATAACTACTTTATTATTTGCCATCATTTTTAAGGTGTTGCCTGATGCCCTTATAAAATGGCGCGATGTATTTACAGGCGCTATGGTGACGGCTGTGCTGTTTATGATTGGCAAATTTGCGATAACGTTTTATATCGGGAACAGCAACATGGGAACAACTTATGGCGCTGCCGGTTCCCTGGTGGTTATTTTATTGTGGATCTATTATTCCTCTATTATACTATATTATGGAGCTGAATTTACCAAGGCCTACGCTGCGGAATATGGCAGCCAGATACTGCCAAGCAAATACGCAGTATGGGTTAAATTAGTAGAAATAGAAGTAGATAGAGGCTCCTTAAAAGAACAGGAGTTATTAAAAAAAGAACAAAATGAATCTACAGGTGAGGATGTGAAAGTGAAGTAAGTCGGAAGTTAGAAGTACGAAGTTTCAACTACTCATTTTCTATGCAGACTACATTGTTTCTCAACGACACACATCATGCTACCGTAAACTGCTGTCTGCATCCGTCAACTGCCATCCGCCAACCGTCAACTTTCATTCATCTCGCCCATTCCACTTATTTTTGCCCGCACTATGGCAACCGATAACAACAGATTTCAGGCAATTATTTCTCATTGTAAAGAGTATGGTTTTATTTTCCCCTCTAGCGAAATTTATGATGGCCTGACTGCTGTTTATGATTACGGGCAATGGGGCAGCGAACTAAAGAAAAGCATCAAAGATCATTGGTGGAAAAGCATGACGCAAATGCACGAAAATATTGTAGGCATAGATGCGGCTATTTTTATGCATCCCACTACATGGAAGGCCAGCGGACATGTAGACAATTTCAGTGATCCCATGATCGATAATAAAGACAGTAATAAGCGTTATCGTGTGGATCATCTGGTAGAAGCTAAAGCAGAAGAATTAGAAAAAGACGGACATGAAGAACAGGCGGAAATCTTATTAAAAGAAATGGATATGTTGCTTGCGGCTAATGATTTTGAAGGTTTAAAAAGGCTATTAGAAACTTATAAAATTGTTTGCGCTCTAAGCGGTACAGGCAATTGGACAGAGATAAGGCAATTCAACCTGATGTTCTCCACGCAAATGGGCTCCGTTAGCGAAGATGCAAACGAAATTTATCTTCGTCCGGAAACAGCGCAAGGCATTTTTGTAAACTTTTTAAACGTACAAAAAACCGGGCGACTGAAGATACCATTTGGTATTGCGCAAATTGGTAAAGCCTTCCGCAATGAAATTGTTGCACGCCAGTTTATTTTTAGAATGCGTGAATTTGAGCAAATGGAAATGCAGTTTTTTATTCGCCCCGGCACCCAAAAGCAGTGGTACCAATACTGGAAAGAAGAGCGAATGAAATGGCATTTAAATCTTGGAGTTTCAAACGAGAGATACCGTTTTCATGATCATGTTAAACTGGCACATTATGCCGATGCCGCTACAGATATTGAATACAATTTTCCAATTGGTTTTAAAGAAGTAGAAGGCATACACAGCCGTACTGATTTTGATTTAAAAAGCCACCAGGAATACAGCAAAAAAAAGCTTCAGTATTTTGATAATGATCTTGATGAAAACGGCAAGCCCTTCGGCAACTATCTTCCTTATGTTATTGAAACCTCGATTGGTGTTGACCGTTGTGTGCTGTTGCTCTTAAGTGAAGCATATACTGAAGAAGATCTGAGTACAGAAGAAAAAAAAGACAGCAGGGTAGTATTAAAATTTTCTCCTATGATGGCGCCTATTAAACTGGCGGTATTACCGTTAGTTAAAAAAGACGGCTTGCCTGGTATCGCCCGCAGCATCATTGATCAATGCAAGCCTCATTTTAAATGTTTTTACGAAGAGAAAGATACCATTGGCAAACGTTACAGAAGGATGGATGCCATAGGAACTCCTTTCTGCGTTACAATAGATTATCAAACAAAAGAAGACAACACTATTACCATTCGGCATCGTGATAATATGAAACAGGAAAGAATACCTATTGAGCAGGCAAAAGAAATAGTTTTGAAAGCAATGGCTTAGGATGAATTCCAATAATATTTTTATATCCTATATTTTATGCGTCAACTCGCTGCTATAATGTTTGCCGATATGGCCGGTTACACTGCTTTAATGCAGCAGAATGAGCAGCAGGCTAAAGAAAGGTTACGGCGGCTAAAGGAAGTGTTAGAAGCTACTCATTTTTTATTCAATGGAAAAATTCTTCAGTTTTATGGAGAGGGAATGCTTGGTATGTTCAATAGCGCAATTGATGCAGTAACATGTGCTATAGAAATTCAGCAGCAGTTAAAACAAGAACCAAAGGTCGAGTTACGTATTGGTATACATACAGGTGATATATCAATAGAAGACGGAACTATTTATGGAGATGGCGTAAACCTTGCTTCGCGTATAGAATCGCTTGCTGTGCCAGGGGCTATTTTTATTTCTGATAAAGTAAACGATGAGATAAAGAACCAGGAAAACATTGATACCCGTGAAATGGGTTATTTTGAATTAAAAAATGTAATACGTCCTGTTCGCATTTTTGCAATTGTCAACGAAGGAATGGTCGTGCCTGCACGTGCGGATCTATCAGGCAAAACAAAAAAACCACTTAACCGCCTTGCCGTTTTACCCTTTGTAAACATGAGCGCCGATCCTGAAAATGAATATTTCAGCGATGGCATTACAGAAGGACTGCTTAATGCACTTACCAAAGTGGACGGGCTGCAGGTAACATCCCGTACATCCGCATTTGCATTTAAAGGTAAAAATGATGATATACGTGAAATAGCTACTAAGTTAAACGTAGATAGAATTCTCGAAGGTAGCGTACGAAAAGCAGGCAACCGGGTACGCATTACCACACAGTTGATCAATGCTACTGATGGCTACCACATTTGGAGCGAAAATTATGTTCGTGACATCACCAATATTTTTGAAGTACAGGATGAAATCAGCAGTATAATTGCGAATAAACTGCGTGAAAATTTAACGATGGCTCAGCAGGAAGAATCATTGGTAACGATAGCGCCCGCAGCATCATTGATCAATGCAAGCCTCATTTTAAATGTTTTTACGAAGAGAAAGATACCATTGGCAAACGTTACAGAAGGATGGATGCCATAGGAACTCCTTTCTGCGTTACAATAGATTATCAAACAAAAGAAGACAACACTATTACCATTCGGCATCGTGATAATATGAAACAGGAAAGAATACCTATTGAGCAGGCAAAAGAAATAGTTTTGAAAGCAATGGCTTAGGATGAATTCCAATAATATTTTTATATCCTATATTTTATGCGTCAACTCGCTGCTATAATGTTTGCCGATATGGCCGGTTACACTGCTTTAATGCAGCAGAATGAGCAGCAGGCTAAAGAAAGGTTACGGCGGCTAAAGGAAGTGTTAGAAGCTACTCATTTTTTATTCAATGGAAAAATTCTTCAGTTTTATGGAGAGGGAATGCTTGGTATGTTCAATAGCGCAATTGATGCAGTAACATGTGCTATAGAAATTCAGCAGCAGTTAAAACAAGAACCAAAGGTCGAGTTACGTATTGGTATACATACAGGTGATATATCAATAGAAGACGGAACTATTTATGGAGATGGCGTAAACCTTGCTTCGCGTATAGAATCGCTTGCTGTGCCAGGGGCTATTTTTATTTCTGATAAAGTAAACGATGAGATAAAGAACCAGGAAAACATTGATACCCGTGAAATGGGTTATTTTGAATTAAAAAATGTAATACGTCCTGTTCGCATTTTTGCAATTGTCAACGAAGGAATGGTCGTGCCTGCACGTGCGGATCTATCAGGCAAAACAAAAAAACCACTTAACCGCCTTGCCGTTTTACCCTTTGTAAACATGAGCGCCGATCCTGAAAATGAATATTTCAGCGATGGCATTACAGAAGGACTGCTTAATGCACTTACCAAAGTGGACGGGCTGCAGGTAACATCCCGTACATCCGCATTTGCATTTAAAGGTAAAAATGATGATATACGTGAAATAGCTACTAAGTTAAACGTAGATAGAATTCTCGAAGGTAGCGTACGAAAAGCAGGCAACCGGGTACGCATTACCACACAGTTGATCAATGCTACTGATGGCTACCACATTTGGAGCGAAAATTATGTTCGTGACATCACCAATATTTTTGAAGTACAGGATGAAATCAGCAGTATAATTGCGAATAAACTGCGTGAAAATTTAACGATGGCTCAGCAGGAAGAATCATTGGTAACGATAGCGGTAAAAAATGTAGAAGCCTATACGCTCTTCTTAAAAGGGTTACATTTTTATAATAAAATAACGCCTGCAGATGCCAGGAAGGCCATCGAATATTTTGAACAAGCCATTGCGCTGGAACCTGGGTATGTGCAAGCTTATGCAATGGTAGCTGCTGCCTGTGCTTACCTGGGAGGTACAGGGCAAATGCAAACTGATAAAGCTTTTGATATTGTTCACCGGTATAGCGATAAAGCATTGCAACTAAATGATTCCCTGGCGGAAGGATTTATAGCAAAGGGCAGCGCATATCTTTTATACGATTGGAAATGGAAAGAAGGGTCAGAATTACTAAAAAAAGCAATTGAATTAAATCCGGCTGCTACCGATGCTTATGAGCAGCTTGCCTTTTATTATGTTATTACCAAACAAAATGAAAAAGCGGTTGAGGTGATGGAGCAGGCGCTAAAAATAGATCCGCTATCGCCCAGCATTAATCAGTATCTCGGAGATATATATTTGGTTGCCGGAAGAAATGATAACGCCTTGCAACTGACGGAAAAGCTATTGGATCTGCATCCGCACATGAGGGCAGCGCTTGAAATGAAGGGATGGGTTATGGGTGCAACTGGCGATTGGGAAAAAGCAATAGAAATTTTTAAAGAAGTTCATCGGTTAACAAATCATCCGCTAAAAGGGCTTACACCGCTGGCATTTGCTTATGGACAAACGGGTGATAAAGAAAAAGCTTTAGAGTGCATTCGAAAAATTGAACAGCGGGAGGCGGAAGATCCCGATGCAGTAATGGACGTGGATCTTGCTATAATCTGGTGGTCGCTGGGCGACAAAGACAAGAGTTTCCATTACCTTTTTAATGGTGTTGAAAAAAGACTTGGACCCATAGCATTTATTACTGAATATCCAATGTTTAAAGGAATTAGCGATGATCCGCGATATGCTTTGCTGCAAAAGAAATTAGGATTATAGGAGTTTGGAAAACAATTTTTTTTGATACGCAGTCTTTTTATCCGTATAGCTCTAAATGAATAGCTTTTCTATCATACCCCATCGCTAATATCCGTTGTTTAGCTTCATCTATCATAGCCTTCCAGCCGCATAAATAAAATTGTGCTGGCGGTAATTCCTCCGTTCCATTTTTTTTCTGTTGAATTAGATCTTCATAAACAGCATGTACATAGCCGCAGCAACCATCCCACTTTTCCCTTGAAAGTGAAGGGATAAAATAAAACCCTTCCACTGCACTCTGCATGCTTTTCAATTCATTATAATATAAAAGGTCTTGTTGAGCTCTTGTACCAAAAATTAAATGAATATCCTGGTGGGGTACAGAATGGTCACGTATAAAATGGATCATACTCCGAAACGGGGCAATGCCGGTTCCGGTGCAAATAAAATAAAGATCTTTTTCTATGGGTTGAGGTAAAGTAAAAACACCTTGGGGGCCGCGAAGGATTAATTCAGATCCTTCCCCTACTTCGTTAAACAAATAAGTTGTACCCAACCCCCCTTCGAGTAAAACAATCAACAATTCAAACACATTTGTCCCATCTGGCCAGGAAGCAATCGAATAGCTACGCCATCGCTTATTAGGTTTTTCGTGTATAGGTAAATCAATCGTTACAAACTGACCAGCGATAAAATCAAAAGAATTAATTTCAGGAATTTCTATAAAAAAACGACGGGTATTATACGTTTCATTCTGTATTTTCGTTATAATTCCTTTACGCCAGGGTTGCAGAGCCATGAAGCAGTTTTGTACAAGTTACAAAATGGGAGTTAAAAATTTCTACAGTTTTTGAAATTGGCATAGAAGTTGAAAAAAATTAGAACAAAAATAAAGATCTTATTTATAAATTTTTTTGTCGGACGGTTTAGGTTAAGGCCTCGCATTGTGCGGGGCTTTTTTTATTGCATTGTGGCAGTCTCTATCATATTTAAATTTTCCAATAAAGAATAATAGAGTTTGCCATTCATTTTATACACAACCACCAATTCATTTGTTTTTGCTTTAGACTTTGCTATTGCAAGACTTTTACCTGGAGTAACAGCATTGCCAGGAATAAGCATCATTACTTTTTTAGATGTTCTGGGAACCAATGTAATCAGATTGGGACCGTTTGGCAAAGCCGGATCGGCCAATTGAACAGGGGTTTTGTTTACTGTTTCTGGTAATGCAGAATATTGCTCTCCCCTCAACCACATTTCTATAGGGTAAATACGTGTAGAAGCAGGCCCGGTGATGTAAATAAAATAATTAATGCCTGGTTTAACGCCCTTTGATTTTAACTTCCCCGCTTCATCAGTGTTGGTTTCAGGAGCAACGCCCCGGCTTACCGGTTGAATATATCCGTAAATTTTTACATCTTTTCTTGTTTGAGCTTTTGTTATAGAAAAAATTAGTGTAGCGGCCAAAAGAAACAATGTTTGTTTCATAATTTAAAAGATGCTTTCTATGTAATATTCACCACAGAATAATAAATACTTTTAGTAGATCAGTAATTATGTTTAATTTTTTAACGTTTAATTATTTTTTGAATGTGCCGGTATTTGCCATCATTGCTTGTAATAGATAAAATATAAGCGCCGGCCGCAAATTTTTCTATTGTAACAGATCCGTTTTGATACCCTGTTTCATTACGATAAACCTGCTGGCCATTTATAGTAGTTAACTGGATGATTATTTTTTTTATGGTGAATAAATTGCCTGTTCTAAATTGGACTATGTTACGGGAAATTGTTGGGAACACTGCCCTTATAAAATTATTGTCGTTTGTTATTGGATTGATACCTGTATTTAAATTCGGTGTAAAGTTGGGCGTTCCTACACTGGTAAAATACATTCCGTTACCATGCGTGCCTATAACCATTACATTATCTACCGGGCGGTAAGCAAGAGACCGCACTACAGCAAAATTTAAGGTTGATGCACCTTCTCGCTGCCACGTAGGAGTGCCACTAATGCTCGTAGTGCTGTAAAGCCCAATTGAAGTGCCTACATAATATTCTGTTGCTGGCTGATTGGCGGCATCTTTTTTTACTACGATCATACAAGTGCGTATGGACGGTAGAGAAAGATTTCCTTCTATGCTTCTCCAGGTAGGCGTGCCAAGCTTTGCATTAGTGGTATGCCAAATACTTACCACTCCGTAGTTGGAAACAATAGCCATTATTTCCTCGTCATTATTGGGATTAACGGAAATATCCTGCACATTGCCTGTTAAACCCGGGGGAGTAATGTTTACAGGAATATTCGCGGGGGGTATATTCCTTGGATCATCTATCCTAAATATTTTTCCATTGGTGGTACCGATGTAAAGAGCATGGCTTGTGGCGTATGTTCCGCGGCTAAAAGCCATAGCCCGTATGCGAATGTCACCGGCAGTACTACTACCCACGTTAACAGCTTGGCTTACCCCGGTTAATTCTGTCCAACCTCCTGCAGAAACAGATGAGGCAGCGGTTGTTCGGAAAAGACGATTAAAATTTACATAGTATAAATCTTCAGTATTATCCGGGTCAAGGCGAAAATTGGTAATAAATTCTCCAAATTCGTTTGGCCCGCCATCCGGAAAAGGTGTTAATCCAATTGGCCGGATAGATTCTGTTGGAAAACTGTTTGTAATTCTTATTCGGCGAATATTGCCAAATTGGAAAGCCCCATATACATACTGATTTTGATCAGAAATATTTAGGCGGCTCATACCTACGTGTGTACCATCCCCAATCAATATTTGCACATGATTATTTATTTCTGAAGGCCTGAATTGCGTTCCATTATCCTGTGCACCGCCAACAAATGCATTACGGCTTGCATCAGGATCCATGCCTACATGATAATATTGCAAGGTTTGATAATTTGGTAACATGGTCCAGCTAACAGGATGTACCGGAAATGTTCCTCCCCCGCCGGTAATATTACTTGTCATTTGAATTCCTCCATCATTACCGCAAATGGCTTCGTTTGGATTGGTGGGATGAAAAACCAATTCATGTATATCAGCATGCCCATTCGGATACTGGCGATAATCCAGTGGGCTTTGCCTGTATCCGTTGATCCATGAAGTATTTGTATTGGTGGTAAACCCATCATCTGATCTGTATAAATTAGTGCCTCCTACAAAGACCACATTTGCATTATCAGGTTTTACTTTAACCATCATATCATAACCAGCTTGTACAGCCAAAGGATCGGAACCACTTAAATTGCCTGCGGGTAGATCCGGGAGATTATCTGAACGGTTTGACCAGGTAAATGAAGAAGTGCCATTCATATCCAATTTAAAAAGATCGGCTTCTGGTTTACTATCGGGAGCGTCGCTGCTTAAACCGTTTTCATAAAAAAAATAAGCGACATTTTGGTTGGAAGGAGCGATGGTCAAAAGAATTCTCTTATCACCACCATCATAACTATTGGCACGCCAGTTTGCTACTGAATCCACGTTCAATGTTGATCCACCTGCAATTCTTACATAACTTCCCCGGTCTCCAGTTGCTGAAATAAATACACCTTTCAAGCTTATATCTGGGTTGCCACCATTCATTGCTACTAACACTCTACCATCATTTGCTACGGCAACGTCATTTTGACCTTGTAAACTATTAGTTAAAACAGCGCTTCCAAAAACGGTTTGAAAACTTGCTCCCGCATCGGTTGAGCGAACAACCCGGCGATGGCATGATATATATAAATGTCCATTTGTGGGATTTACTGCAAGCCTGTACACAAAATCAAATGGATGATCAAAATTTTCAAGTGTATTGGCAAAAGCTGCATTGCCAGGTATATCATCAATGGTGAACGTAAGTTTACTCCAGCTTAATCCATTATTCGTTGACTTCCACAATCCCCATCCAAAGTAAGTTGCACCAAATTCGCTGGCTGAATTTCCTGTAAGTTCACCGCCACCCGCATACCAGGTATCCTGAAATCCCCCACGCGGGTCCTGAACAATGGCTGTAAAACTATGTATATCGTTTACATTTGGAGTTACGTTTGTCCAGTTATTCCCTCCATTGGTTGAACGCAGAATACCACCGCTTACACTCCCGGAAAGGATAACCTGGTTGCCACTTCCATACCTTACATCATAGGCTATTGCTCTTGTGCGGGCGCCAATATTATTAGGCCCTGCGGGCAAATAAGTATTATTTACCGTTGTGTTGAGCGTATTGGTGGCAGATAAAGAAATAGTTTCCTCTTTAACAGGTAATCTGTTTGCCAGTGCTATTTCCTGTTCATAAATTCCTACAGGTATTTTGCCTGTTAAGGGATTCTTCACCAAATCAAACTCATACTTTACCCTTTCTTCATGAAACCTCGCTTTGTCCTCTTCCCTTAATTTACGATCCGCCATCTGCGGCTTATTATCAGCGTTATTTTTTAGTAAAAAAACGGTTGATATAAAAATAATAATAAGGGTTACGGCTACAATAAATTTTAGTTTCATATAGCAAGGGTATTATTCAGTGAGGAGCAATTTAATGAATTTAGTTAAAACCATGTAATGTTTAAAATTGTTTATACGTGCGCAAGCTATATTTGCACGGCGAATGAGTGTTCAGGATTTGCTGTTAGAATATCAAAAATCTCCCCGGCTTTTTTCTTTGACGGAAAGGCTTTTTTTGTCCCAACCCCAAAATATATACGCAAAAAATCTTCGTGGCAGTTCACCGGGTTTTGTAGCCGCTTCCGTTTTTTTAGATACTTTGTGCAAGGAGTTAAATCATTTATTTATTTGCAATGATGAAGAAGAAGCCGCCTATTTTCATAACACTTTAGAAAACCTTACCCAGGCATTAAATATTTTTTATTTCCCGTCGTCCTTTAAAAATCAAAAGAATTACCGTCTGCTCCATTCATCACATGTTATGCTTCGTACAGAAGCATTAACTAAATTTTCATCCCCCTCGGGAAACAGGGTTGGTGCCCTGGTGACTTATCCTGAGGCACTTTTTGAAAAAGTGGTAGTGCCTGATGCTATTTCATCTAATATTATATCCATCAAAATGGGTGATGTATTAGAAACAGATGATCTGTATGAAAGGCTTGTAAATTATGGCTTTGAACGTACCGATTTTGTCTATGAACCCGGCCAATTTGCTGTGCGTGGCGGCATACTTGATATTTATTCTTTTGGCAACGAAAAGCCTTACCGCGTAGAATTGTTTGGAAATGATGTAGACTCCATTCGTATCATTGATCCGGAAACACAATTGAGTGAGCGACGATTATTGCAGGTAAATATTATTCCCAACGTGGACATGCAATTTGAAAATGAAGATAAAATTTCGATTTTAGAATTTTTGCCGGAAAATACAATTGTATGGTTGCAAGATGAAGTGTTCACAAAAGAAAGGTTGTTGATTTGCGAAGAGAACCTCACCCTTGCCCTCTCCGCCTTAGGCGGAGAGGGAAATCAGAAGCCGCTTGCTGATGAAGAAAATCCACTCTATAAAAAAGAGATAAAAGTCGAAGACTTTATAACTGCCAAAGAATTTTCTGATCAGTTAATTTCACGACACAAAGTTCACTTCGGACATAGTTCTCACATCCCTCCTCTCCATTCATGGAGAGGGGCAGGGGGTGAGGGGGGTGAGGTCGATCTCCCCTTTAACACAAAAGAACAACCTGCTTTCAACCGCCAGTTTGAATTGCTGATCAACGATTTAAAAAACTGGGAAAGCAAAGGCTTTACTCTAAATATTTTTGCAGAAAACCCGAAACAACTCGAACGTTTATATACGATTTTTAAGGATCTGAATGAGGAAATTCATTTCAACCCCTTCGACACCTCCATACATGAAGGCTTTATAGATGAAGATTTAAAAATTGTTTGTTATAC
>MWVX01000362.1_pt1 | contig 13787 bp, 11 predicted proteins | sample 1047311 | NCBI WGS metagenome assembly MWVX01 (sample SAMN06349984, study PRJNA376086) | soil metagenome | isolation source: MtG-4 sample Antarctic (ecotone) soil | place: Antarctica | collected 2015-01-13 | reverse complement strand
GCGATGCGGGACAAAAATAATAGCCAGCGCATGAACGATTTTACTGTAAAATAGCATTATTTTGTCCAGTTTCTAAAAACGATATATGCAGAAAACGGCCTTTCAAAAACTTCTTCCACATATTATTGCAGTCCTGATTTTTTTAATTGTTGCGGTTGTTTTTTGCAGTCCTGTACTACAGGGAAAAGTGCTTACCCAATCTGATATCATGCACTGGAAAGGTATGGCCCAACAGTCCTTTGAATTTAAAGAGAGGTATGGCCATTTTCCACTTTGGACAAATAGCATGTTTGGAGGCATGCCAGCTTATCATATTGCCATGGAAAGTAGTGCTGCATCGCCCGGTTTATTTCATTTTCTTTTTACTTTTTTTCTGCCAAAACCAATTAGTTTCTTCTTTTTAGCAAGTATTAGCTTTTATTTTTTGTGCCTCGTATTTCGCATTAATACCTGGATCGGAATATTTGGAGCGTTGGCTTATGCATACGCAACTTACGATCCGGTGATAGTCTCAGTGGGTCACGATACTAAAATGTTTTCTTTAGGATATGTACCTGTATTATTAGGCGCTCTTGTTTTATTATATGAAAAAAAATATTGGCTTGGAGGCGCCCTGACAGCACTTTTTAGTTTTTTATTAGTGAGCATGAATCACCTGCAGATCATGTACTATTTCCTTATCATGGCATTGTTTATTACGGTTGGCTATATTATTAAATGGGTAAAAGAAAAGGATTTTAAACACTTAACAATAGCCCTATCTATAGCAGCGATTGCCGGGTTAGCCGGTATATTGGGCAATTCAGTTAATATGTTTGTTACCTACGATTACTCTAAAGCCACAATGCGTAACGGTACGTTAAGCCTGGATACAACTAATAACAGTGGAACAAAAAAAGCCGGACTGCCTATTGATTATGCTTTTAACTGGAGCTATGGAAAAACAGAAACATTCACCCTTTTATTTCCTGCAATTTATGGAGGCAGCAACAGCCCGGAATTAAAAGAAGGTTCGAATATTGCAAAAAAATTAACCGGTATAGGTATACCGGAAGAACAGGCAGAACAATTTGCACAAAGTCTTTCTTTTACCTATTGGGGAGCACAGCCGTTTACACAAGGCACTGTTTATTTAGGAGCCATTGTTTGTTTTCTTTTCATTTTTGGAATGGTATATTTAAAAACATGGCACCGCTGGTGGATACTGTCTGTTTGTATTTTAGCCATTTTGATGTCGTGGGGCAAAAACTTTGAAGCGTTTAATACTTTTTTATTTAATTATTTGCCGTTGTACAATAAATTCAGAGCGCCTACCATGAGCCTCGTAATACCACAATTATGTTTTGCCCTGACAAGCGTTATGGTATTGCAACGTTTGTTTTTTAACGCTGATACTACCGCAGAAAAATGGAAAAAATTTAAACTGGCCGCTTATATTACCGGTGGTGTTTTACTGATTGGCATTCTGTTGTATTTCAGTTTCGATTACAAAGGATTAAATGATGAAGGCATTAAACAACAACTTGCACAGGCTACACAAAATGAACAAACCGGTAATGAAGTGTACAGCGCATTACGGGAAGACAGGAAAAGTTTATTTGGCGGTGATTTGCTACGAGGCATTATCTTAATTGCATTAAGTGCAGGCCTGATTGGTTTATTTATTCGTAATAAAATAAAATTTGGATGGGCTGTTGGCGGCCTCTTATTGTTAAACGCTTATGATTTAATTGGTGTAGGAAAAAGATATATGAATGAAAATTCTTTTGTAGAGCCAGATGAATATGACGCCAGTTTCACGCCTACCACTGCCAATTTGCAAATCAAACAAGATACCGGGCACTACCGTGTTTTAAACCTCACTGCTGATGTATTTAATGATGCTATTACTTCTTATCATCATAATGCTGTTGGCGGTTATCATCCTGCAAAACTGAGTATTTATGAAGATCTGCTAACCTTTCACCTTCGCAAGCAGCCAATGAACCTCAACGTGCTGAACATGCTAAATACAAAGTATGTAATTACTACTGATCCACAAACACAACAACCATCAGTACAACAAAATCCCGCAGCGTTAGGTAATACATGGTTTGTAAATAATATTCAATTTGAAAAAGGCCCTTTAGCCGTCATGAAAGCTTTAGATAGTTTTAACCCGCAAGAAGTTGCGATAATCGATGAAGCCGACAAAAATTTAGTTGTCGCCATTCCGCAACGTGATTCTACCGGGAGCATTCAACTAATTAAAAATCTAAACGATGAAATCATTTACAGGTCTACTTCACCAGTAAATGCTTTTGCTGTTTTTAGTGAAGTTTTTTATGACAGGGGTTGGAAAGCATTTATTGATGGAAAGGAATCAACCATTGTCAGGAGCAATTATGCGCTTCGTGGTTTGTCTATACCGGCTGGAAACCATGAAATAAAATTTATATTCCACCCCAACTCCTTTTATACGGGGAAAACGATTGCAACAATAGCCAACTTAGCTATCCTGTTAATTTTGCTTATTGCTGCTTATATGCTTTATAAAAGAAGGGCACACAAACCACAAAATGGCTAATGTTTTAGCCTTAGTTAGCTTCAAAGTTTTTCCGCCCCAAATGGGTGGCCAGAAAGGGATAGCTCATTTTTACCAACACCTGTCTAAATATCATAGGGTATTTATGGCGGCTTCAAAAGATAACCAATTTAAAAATGGAGAGAACATTCTTTTACCGGCACTAGCATCAAATAAAAACATGCTGTTGAATATGTTTGCGATAAATAGCCTACAAAGAATAATCAGGCAACATAATATTCAATGCATTATTGCAGAACATTCTTACACAGGTTGGCTGGGTTTTTTATTAAAAAAGAAAATGAATATTCCTTTTATAATACATTCTCATAACCTGGAAAGTTACCGGTTTAAGCAAATGGGCAAATGGTGGTGGAAGATTTATTGGTATTATGAAAAGTATATTCATCAGAGGGCAGATCATAATTTTTTTATTAGCGAAGCAGACTTCTTAAAAAGTTTAAAGGAGTTTCAACTTAATAAAAAAAAATGTACTGTCATAACTTATGGGGTTGAACAAATAATTGAAATAAAAGAGGCAAACAATAAATTAAAAAAGTTATTAGGTATTAATTATGAATCAATTTTATTTTTTAATGGAACATTAAATTATAAACCGAATATTGATGCAGTTAACTATTTGCTTTTTATATTAGACCCGCTTCTGCAAAAAGAGAAGCTCTCTTATAAAATAGTGATTACGGGTAATCATGCAACCGTTCCTTTACAAAAACAAATGGCAGCCAATCCACGTTTTATTTATAAAGGTTTTGTAGACGACGTAGATTTATTTTACCAGGGATCCGATATATTTTTAAATCCGGTAAATAATGATTCGGGAATTAAAACAAAACTGGTAGAAGCACTTGCAAATAATTGTATGGTTATATCTACGAAGGCAGGCGCAGCAGGCATTCCAAAAGATATTACAGGTGGAAAACTGATTATAGTAAACAACCTAAATGCAGCCCAAATGGTAAAATTGATTTTATCAAATATTAATCAAAAAGACCAGCCAATTTCTAAAGCTTATTTAAATTACTTTAACTGGGATAATATTACGGCAAAAGCATCGGAAAAAATAAATCAATTTGCTTTGCATTAATGTTTGACGAAACACCATATATATCCGTTATCATTTGCACTTATAACAGGGATAAGTTTATTGGTAAATCTTTGGAATGCATTTATGAACAATCATTAGATAAAAGTTTCTATGAAACTATTGTAATTGATAATAACAGTACAGATAACACTGCCGATATTATTAAATCATTTATTAGTCAACACTCCGGCTTGTCTATTCGCTATGTTTTTGAATCAAATAAAGGTTTATCATTTGCACGAAACCGCGGAATGAAGGAAGCTAAGGGGCAAATTTTAACCTATGTTGATGATGATGCTGAGGCAGTACCTAATTTTCTTGAAAGCATTTACCAGTTGATGAAAGAGAAACCTGGCGTAATTGGTATTGGCGGAAAGGTAATGCCCCTTTATCCCGGTGGTACCGAGCCTGTATGGATGAATAAATACCTGAATGGTTTTGTAGGCCGTGTTGATTTTGGAACAAATCCCTTGCCATTGAATAGGAAAATGAAATACCCGGCTGGTTGCAATATGACGTACAGAAAAGAAATTTTACAAAAAGCCGGTGGCTTTAATAACAAACTCACTTTCAGAAGTGATGATAAATCTATCTTTTACCAGGTAAGTAAGATTTCTGCAAATATTTATTACCTGCCACAGGCCATGGTCTACCATAATATAGACCAGCAGCGGCTTACATTTGAAAATTTTAAACGCCTTTATTTAAAAACCGGTAATGAAGAAAAAATACGGATCAGGTCGGAAGGAAGTTTTTTTGGTTTGATAGTAAAATTTTTTGAGCTGGTTTTTAAAACAGGGGCTTCTCTCCTACTATATTTAAAATTTCTTTTTCAGGGACAAGAAATTAAAGGCAGGTACATTGTGTTTTCACAGTGGTTTACCTTATTTGGTTTTCTTCAAAAGAAAATTTTTGTTCGTTAACATAGAAGTTCTTCGTCATGTTTAGTGGGATAATTGAATAAAAATCTGAATTGAACATTTCCTTTACTTTTGACGAATAACCACAAGAAGCTGTTTGAAAATATGATTTGAAACACCCTTCACTGCAACGCGTGCCGATTTAGCAGGCGTCCAGAATTTAAGTTTCTATAACTGTGGCACACTTAAAATATTTCTACAACATCTTGTAAAAATGCGGCTTGTTTCTAATTATAGTAGGGATTAAAGACCATAATTTAAAAACATTTCCTGCGTACAATTTTATATTTCTCCAATCCTTAAATGGATTTTGTAATCTAAATAACCTGTGCAAGGTTGCACCAACAAAAAACACAAGAATTCCCCAGGTATAATTAAATAAAAGAAATAAAAACCATCCTGTCCCATACTGTTTTCGAATACGCACATGGTGAGACACCATTAACTGCAATCCCTTTTTGTCAAAAAGATGCTGATACCCCTTTTTACTTGATTGATGCTCGCTGTTGCTTGTCTCTCCCTGTAAGTGGATCATTTTTAAATTACCAAAAATGCAAAGCCCCCCTATCTTTTTTAACCGGCTGCACCACTCTATTTCTTCAGAGTATAAAAAAAAATCTTCATCAAGCATTCCGGCCTTTTCCAATGCACTTTTCTTTACCATTATAAAAGCTCCATTGATCCAATCAACTTCTTCAATCCCTTTTGCTTTTACTACCCCGGGTATTTTAGCTTTAAATCTATATCCCAGCCACCTGATAAACGCACCCCAGTAAGGTATTGGCAATAAATGGTTCAACCCTCCCTTTACAAAAAAGCTACCTGAAGTTTGTAATGAACCATCTTCATTTAATAATTGAACGCCTGAAGCAATATAGTTACTGGTGATCAATTTATAATAACATTGTTCAATCGAGTTATCAATCGCTTTAGTATCAGGATTCAATAAAAGAAATACATTTCCCTTCGCTATGTTCATTCCTGCATTATTCGCACGTGCATAACCGGCATTATGCCCCATGTCAATCCAGCGCACTGCGGGATATTTTTGCAGAATAGATTTTTTGCTATCATCTTTGGAATCGTTATCAACAATAATTATTTCACAAGGCAACTCATTATTGTACAGCGCTAACGATTGCAAACAATTTTTTATAAGAGTTGCTGACCGGTAATTGACAATGATAATGGAAAGACTTATCACTATTGTTTACTGATATTTCTTTTGTACAAAAGATAGCAAGATAACATAAGCATTTTTGATGTTACACCTAGTTTCAGCGCGGGTGCAGGAAATTTATTTTGAAAATGAATAATATCAGAAATAATTGACGGCAGCGGTTCACTAAACCCAGTTGAACGAATGTGGCTTATATTTTTGATTGAAAAATTCCTGATCAACCTCCACCATGCATCAAATACTATAATGTTCCTTAAATGCCGCTCACCTGTTTTATTTAATAAATACAGGCTTTCTTTCAGGTGTACTTCTGCTACACCAAAGGTGTATGTAGTTACCTGCGTATCGTTGATGCCTACGTTTATTAACGGTTTGTCAATGTAAAAAGCCTTTGTTGATTTCAGGTATCGTATATAATATTCGATATCCACTACCCACTTTACAGCACCGTCATACCAAAATCTCTTTTCATTTTTATGCAAGGTTACACTTGGAGGTCCAATAATATTATTTGCCAACAGGGTTACAGGATCATTTAGTAAAGCTTTCCAACGAAATTTATTAAGAAACATGGGCTCCTGTCGTCCGTTTTTTTCATAGATATTACGGTATGCGGAAAAAATAAATAGACTATCTGCATTTTCATCAATAGCCTTTTTAAAATAATGCAAACTCCCAGTTTCAGTAAACCAATCATCGTCATGCATTATTTTTATCCACTGCCCATTAGCTTTTCGTATCGCTTCGTTCCAATTCTCAGGCGTACCAAGCGGTATTATGTTTTTAAAATATCTCAAAGAAAAAAAAGATGTGTACGTCGCGCAAAGATTTTTTACTTCATCACCAATACTATCATCCGAAACAATCACTTCAAAATCAGTAAAAGACTGATGCTTAATTGACGTTAAAAGGCGCTCAAGGTAAGCGACGCGGTTAAAGGTTGGTATGCAAATGGAAATGAGGACATTATTAGTATGCAACAAATGTTACTTTTAACGACAAAAATCTTTAAAATAAATTTATTCAACAACTTTCACATTGCCCATGAATATTGCAGGAGTAGTTATAGTTTATAATATTATATTTTCTGGTCGATTATGCAGATTGGTATCCATATTTTATTCTAATCAAAAAAAGGCAAAAAATTTAATCATACATGGAAACCTTACTAAAAATTTTTGAAACCCATTCAGGAGGATTACTCAATAAGTGGCAACATTATTTAGATATATATGATGAACATTTTCCACCTTACAGAAATGGAAGAACTATTATAATAGAATTCGGAATAGCACATGGGGGATCGTTAGAATTGTGGAGAAAATATTTTGGGCCTGAAGCATTAATTATTGGAGTAGATGTAAATCCGGAATGCAAAAAATTTGAAGCAAAAAACACAATCATTTATATAGGATCCCAGGATGACATAGTTTTCTTGCAGGATTTAAAATCAAAAATTCCAGATGTTGATATATTGATAGATGATGGAGGCCATACAATGAAACAGCAGATTACCACATTTGAAGCTATGTTTGACAAGGTTAAAAATGGCGGGTTATATGTTTGCGAGGATACACTCACATCTTATTGGAAGGAATATCATGGCGGCTATAAAAAGAAAACTACTTTTATCGAGTATAGTAAAAATTTTGTAGATGCATTACATGGGTGGCATTTTAAAAAAGGTGGGCAGCCTTTTGTAAATAATGTAACCAAAAAATTACGATGCATTCATTTTTATGACAGTATTGTCATTCTTGAAAAGAAAAAAATGGAACCACCTATTAATAACTTCAAAGGAACCGAAACATTGTCACATCACTTAACTGATTTTGGGCAAAAAAAATCTTTTATCCGACAATTTAAAAGCATCATCAAGCAAAAAAGAAATGCTTAAAATAGCTGGCGTTGTTGTTCTTTACTATCCTGATAAAGAAGTACCAAGGAGGATCGAATCTTATTTGAGCCAATTAGCCAGGCTTTATGTGATTGACAATACCGAAGTTCCATCAGACTTTTCCGGTTTTTTCAACCAAAGTAAAATAAACTATATACACGACGGGAAAAACAAAGGAATAGCTGAACGATTAAACCAGGCAGTAGAGCTTTCGTTTGCGGAAGGTTTTGAATGGTTGCTTACAATGGATCAGGATTCTATTTTTACCTTTGAGAATATTACAAACTATTTAAATTGTGTAAGCAAATTTGCATTACCTGAAAATGTCGGAATAATTGGAGTTGAATTTGAGAATAAAACAAAAACTGGCAGCAGTTGTGAAAGTATAGAAACAGATCAGTTAATAACTTCCGGGAGCATCGTAAATTTAAGCGCATGCAATGAAGTGGGAAAATTTGATGAAGCGCTTTTTATCGATGAAGTTGACCTTGAATTTTGCTACAGATTAATAACCAGGGATTTTAAGGTTGTAAAGTTTAAAAATATATCGCTAAATCATCAGTTAGGTCATATATATTATGGCAGGTCATTAAAATCTTTAAAAAAAACACCAAGGACATTGCACTCTCCTGCTCGTGTCTATTATATGGTTAGAAACTATTTATATGTAAAAAAAAAATACAGTGGGAAATTTATTGAGAGCGACAAAACCAGGCGAAAGGCGCTGTTAAACCGGTTAAAAAACAATCTTCTATACAGTAAAGACCGAATAGCTGTAATGGGTTATATAATTAAAGGAGTTTTAGATTTTTATTCAAATAAAATGGGACGTTTAAATAAAAAAAATAAGTCTGCATTGTGAAGAATTAAGTCAATATTAAATGGGTGTATTTCAAAAGACAGGCATAAGGAGTATCGCTATTAATACAGTTGATTCTATTACATGGATAAGGCAATATGGATTAAGGGATGGAATGCTTATAATTAATGGGCTTAGAAGAAAAAAAAATGGAGAATTTTTAATTAAGCCTAGATTCTTTAAAAATATTGTAAGCCTTAGAAATAACTTCTCAGATAAGGCAATTTTTTACCAGGTATTTTATCATCGCCAATATTATTTAGAACAGTTACTATCTATTAAAGCAAAATATATTTTAGACGCCGGTGCAAATATTGGTTTAGCTACCCTGTACTTTTCAACTCTTTATCCAACTGCCAATATATTGGCTTTGGAGCCCGAAGAGGAAAATTTTCAACTTCTATTAAACAACACTAAAATGTACCCTAATGTTACAAGTATAGAGGCCGCCTTATGGGGTAAAGATGAAAATATTGCTATTCAGAATCCGGATTCTTTGGCTGCCAGTTTTATTGTCGAATCCAAAACGGATGCATTAGTACCGGGTCTCACTGTTGATACTTTACTTAAAAAAAATAATTGGGGACAAATTGACATCTTAAAAATGGATATAGAGGGAGCTGAGAAAGAAATCTTCTCAGCTGACACAAACTGGCTAAAGAAGGTTAAAGTTTTGATTATTGAATTACACGATAATTACAAAGCAGGTTGTACAAAAACATTTTTTAAGGCGTTGGAAACGTTTGAATATGATGCCTATTTTCACCATGAAAACATTTTCATTTTTTTCAAACAACGAGATATCAGTTCTGTGTAATTACACGACATTTTTAACTTGATTTAAGTAATTTCTCCAAAAACAATTTCATTCCTTTTTTCTTCCTTTCATCAAATTTATAGCTGATACATTCTGTATAATATTTTTTCAAATCAAAAATCGAGTGAGGATTTTCAATGATCACTTTATTTATATGCTGAAGACCTAGTGCATTTGCTTCGTTAAATTGCACTACAAAATCTGGAGGTAATCTTTTATTACTTACCCAAGCGGCAAATACAAACGGCAAACCTGTATGCTCTTTCCATGCCTCACCTAAATCATAAATATATTTTGATTTAAGGCGTTGCTCCAACGCCCGGTCTCCTATTATTACGCCTGCAGATGCACCGGCGATTTTTTTTTGAAAATCTTCAGATGCTGCATTAATAAACACTACTTGCTTTTTCCAATATTCTTTTAAAAGTACCTTAGCCAGCATAATAGAAGTTTTTGATTGGTAATCGAGATAGACTTTTTCTATATTTTCAATTACCACCTCGCTAAATAAGCAAACAGAAGCAACAGCACCATCGCTACCAATACAGAAATCAGTAATTATGTAATGCTGCTTCATTTGTGGAATAATGGAAACAGGAACTAATGCCAGATCAACTTTTCCATTTAAAAGCATGTCCGCAATTTTTGCCGGGTAGTCTTCTATCAATTCTATCTGCTCAAAAACAGGATGGTTTTTTATTCCATAAAGCAACGGCTTTGTATTTAAGTAATTAACCGCTGCAACCTTTATCTTCATCAAATGCTGTATTTTTGGCAGCAAAGATAAAGGCCGGTTTTATTGTAAATTTTTAATTGTCGATTCACCATTACTACATACTGACATTTGTTAAAAACATATGGAATTACAACCACTTACTGCTATATCTCCAATAGATGGTCGTTATCGCAAGCAACTTCAACATCTTGATGAATACTTCTCTGAATATGCCCTGATGAAATATAGAGTGCTGGTAGAAATTGAATATTTATTTTTTTTGTCTTCAAAAAAATTTTTTTCGCTGCCTCAAAAAACTATCAAACATTTATCAGAAATAAAAGAAAATTTCAATTTAGATGATGCACACCAGATAAAAGAAATAGAAAAAAAAACAAATCACGATGTAAAAGCAGTTGAATATTTTATAAAAATTAAACTTGAAGAAGCAGAAGAAAATGTTTCTAAAGAATGGGTTCATTTTGGTTTAACAAGCCAGGATATTAACAATACTGCTATTCCACTCTTATGGAAACATGTAATTGAATTTGAATACCTGCCATCATTATTAAATTTAAATACGCAGTTTAAATTATTAGCCACCAGCTGGAAAGATGTTACCATGCTGGCGCACACACATGGACAACCGGCAAGCCCGACAAAATTGGGAAAGGAAATCATGGTATTTACAGAACGGATTCAGAATGCAATTGACCAATTTATTACTATTCCTTTTTCTGCTAAGTTTGGCGGCGCTACCGGTAATTTTAACGCACATCATATAGCTTACCCGGCAAAGGATTGGATAAAACTAAGTAATGAATTTGTAGAAAAAAGTTTAGGACTTCAAAGGTTGCAATTCACAACACAGATTGAGCACTATGATAACCTGGCAGCACAATTTGATTGTATGAAACGCATCAATACTATTTTAATTGATTTTTGCCGCGATATCTGGAGCTATATTTCTATTGATTATTTTAAACAACAAACCATAAAAGAAGAAGTAGGTTCTTCTGCCATGCCGCATAAAGTAAACCCAATAGATTTTGAAAATGCAGAAGGCAATCTTGGTATTGCGAACGCATTGTTTGAACACTTATCCGCTAAGTTGCCCGTATCAAGAATGCAGCGTGACCTTACTGACTCTACTGTCTTGCGCAATATTGGCGTACCGTTCGCACATACCATTCTTTCTTTTAAATCCATAGAAAAAGGGCTGAATAAATTAGTGCTGAACAGTGAAAAGATATACCAGGACCTGGAGAACAATTGGGCAGTGGTTACAGAAGCCATTCAAACAATTTTGCGAAGGGAAAATTACCCTGATCCATATGAGGCCTTGAAAGAGTTGACAAGAGGAAAAAATAAAATCACAAAAGAAATTATTCAACAGTTTATTGATACGCTTAACATCAGTGCCTCATTAAAAAAAGAACTGAAGCGCATCACTCCACACAATTACACGGGTATTGAACCCGCCTATTAACCACTATTCTTTTTTATAAATGTCATTTCAGAATAAAGACGATCATACTGATTATTTATTTGAACGCATAAACCAAAAGCATTATCATCACTTACAAGAGCTTTTCTTAAATGCTTTTCAAATAACTCCTACCATCCAGCAGATTGAAAAGAAATTCAACACAAAAGTTTTAGGGGCCGAAGTAATTGGATACCTGGCCATAGAAAAAAAACATGGTAAAGCGGCAGCGTATTATGGCGTTTTTCCGTTGCAGTTAACCGATAAAGAAACGGTTGTTCAAGCCGCACAATCTGGTGATACAATGACACATGCGAGCCATCGCAAAAAGGGATTATTTATTCACCTTGCCGAATTAACTTTCGAAGCCTGCAAAGAAAAAAATATAAAGCTTGTTTTTGGATTTCCGAATAAATTTTCTTATCCCGGTCTTACTAAACGGTTAAGCTGGCAGCACGTAGATAATATTGTACGCTGGGATTTGAAATTAAATATTAAAACTTTTCCACTCCCGAAGCTATTATTAAAACATAATAATTTTTTTACTACCTATTTAGCCTATGCTAGTGCCATTACTAAAAAGATGAGCATAGAAGTCGCGGACTTCACTAATAAATATGAGACCATAATGCCAAAAGTTCTACGAGATGAGAATTACCTGTTATATAAGCAGGTAAAAGATAAAGTTTTTATCCGCCTTGATAACATCATCATGTGGATTAAATTTTCTGATGTATTGTTGATTGGTGACGTAAACAACTATGGTGCGATAACAGAAAAAACAATCAGCAAAATAAAAAAAATGGCTTTTATATTAGGGTACAATACCGTTAGTTTTTATTGGAACGAAAACCTTGAACCTCCCGACTTCCTTCGTTATTTTAAAAAAATTAGTAAATTTCCTTCCTGTATTTTACAATTAGATGATTCTACATCATCGGATATTTTATTTACAGCAGCCGACTTTGATACCTGGTAATAATATGGAAAAATTAAAGGTTGGTATACTAATTAGTTCAGGTAAAGAAATTGCCGCATGGGAATTAGAAACAGTAAAACAGTTACAAAAAGCCAGTTTTGTTTGTGATATAGTTTTTATTGTTTACCGGCAATTTCAATCAAAAACCAGCAATAGTAATTGGGCATATCAACTATTCAAAAAATTTGAAAACCTTTGGTTTAATTCAGAATATATTGCCTCTAAAAAAATTCAAACTCCTGCCACTTACAAATATTTAAAGCTGACAACCATTGAAGAAGACCTGACAAACGCAGCGAAAGAAGAAATTGATTTAATTAAAAATGAATCACTTGATCTTATCTATTGTTCAAACAACAATTTATTAAATGACAAATTTTCCAGCCTGGCAAAATTTGGTTTATGGATTATATCTTTTGGCACCAAACAATATAGAAATAGTAAGCCGGAAGGGTTTTGGGAAGTAATGAATGATGAACCGGTAACTGGCAGTAGCCTATATATAAGCTATAAGGAAAAAGTGTTTACTGTTTACGATTGCACTACGCAAACAATTCCCTACTCGGTATTAAATAATTTTAACTCTATCGCCTGGCGCAGTTCTTCTTTTTTATATTATAGATTGCGTGAGCTTTATTTACTCGGTGAGAAAGTGTTTTTTTCAAAATATCAGCTACCCTCGATAACAGCTTTAAAGCAATTAACACCACCTTCAAATAAAAGATTAATTTTTCTTATCGCCAGGAATATTTACAGATACCTGATATATAAATTGAATGAAAAAAAGCAGAAAAAATTTACTTTATTATATAAAAATAAAGGTTTTACTCTTGACGATCCAGAGATTAAAAATTTTATTTCACTGCCGTTACCTACTGATACATTTTGGGCGGATCCATTTGTAATACAAGAGAACGGCACATCATTAATTTTTTTTGAGGAATTTAAAACCACAAATAATAAAGCTCACATAAGTCTTATCGAGATTGACGAAACCGGAAAACCATCAAACCCTCAAACCGTTTTAGAAAAAAACTATCATCTTTCCTATCCCTTTGTTTTCAAATTTAATGATGAATACTACATGCTGCCTGAAACGAGCGCTAATAAAACCGTTGAATTATACAAAGCCACTTCTTTCCCTGGCAAATGGGAATTAGCTCAGACATTAATAAACGATATAATTTTTATAGATCCGACATTGTTTTTTAAAGACAGTATATGGTGGCTTTTCGGCACTACACAAACGCATCCATTTACATCTAC
>MWVX01000361.1_pt1 | contig 13795 bp, 10 predicted proteins | sample 1047311 | NCBI WGS metagenome assembly MWVX01 (sample SAMN06349984, study PRJNA376086) | soil metagenome | isolation source: MtG-4 sample Antarctic (ecotone) soil | place: Antarctica | collected 2015-01-13 | reverse complement strand
AGGTTTCTCCCGGGGCAGGACATTTATTGGTATCAGAACCCTTTATGCCTGATCCAAATTTTAAGCGCACAGTGGTGATGATTTGCGAGCATGTAAAAGAGGGCGGTACGGTTGGATTTATTTTAAACCGGCCATTGAACATTAAAGTTTGCGATGCACTGATTGACCTCGAGAACGTAAGCAACGAATTATTTTATGGCGGACCGGTAGCCCACGACACGCTGCACTATTTGCACCGCTATGGCGATATGATTGAAGACAGCCTGCACATTGTAGATGATATTTACTGGGGTGGAAATTTTGAACAATTGACTAACATGCTTAAAGCAGGCAGTATTGAATCGGCAAATGTTAAATTTTTTCTCGGGTATAGTGGTTGGAGCTCCGGGCAATTATTGAACGAAATGGAAGATAATTCGTGGATTGTTACTCCGGCAAAATCGAAATATATATTTGAAACAACCGATAAAGAACTATGGAAGCAGGTGCTAGCTGAATTGGGCGGTGAATACAGACAGCTAACTAATTATCCCGAGGATCCGCAGTTGAATTAATGTACTAATATGCATATGGCAATATGTTAATAATAAACCCTGTACGTTCACTGGAAAATGCATTTTGTCCTTTGAGCTTTATTGCAGTTTAAATATTTCCCCCTCTCCTATGGCAAAAATGTTATCACCTTTTTTTGACTTAATGCAGCTAGTTCCCGTAAAACTACCGAAAGCTGGCAAAACACAACGCTCCTTTGTAAACCAAAAGCATGGCAATTTCAAAGTCTGCTTTCCTTTTCCATGCATAATTATACAGGGATGAATATGACCGCAAAAATTAAAGTTGTTATCCGGGATATTCGGCGTAGCAATATGCGTAAATAAAAAATCACCATCCTGAAATTCTTTTGCAATTACATCAATGCCGTATGCAATGTATTTATCCTTCACTTCAAGTATATCATGATTCCCGGTAATAAAAGTAAACTGTACGATCCGGTGATTTAATCTCCATTTCAAAAATTTTTCAAAGCCTGCATTTTCCTCGCTATGAAAAAAGTCGCCGAGAATTAATACTTTCTTTGGATTAAATTGCTGAATTAATAAATTAATTTTTTTCAAATCGCTGTCCATAATATTTCCTGGTACAGCAATGCCATTTTTTCTAAAATGCAATTCCTTCGAAAGGTGTAAATCTGCAAGGAGCAGTTTTCTTTTTTTCTCCCAAAAAGCGGCGTGCAATGGCGAAAGAACAAATTTCTCATCATGTATTACAATCTGCACGATGCAAAAATAATTATACAGTTATTTAAAACTATAGGATGAAATAACATCCCACTTATGCGAATCGTGCTTCAACAGATGAAAATTTTTCAACTCAAAAACAGCATACAATTCTTTTGAGGAATATTCAGCCTTTATTTCTTTAAACCGGCTCTGCGGAATATCCCGGTAGGCAATTGTGAGGTGAGGATTAAATTCACTATCATATTTATTGAGCGACAAATCAGGAAATTGTTGGGTAATAAAAAAGATCAGGTCTTTTTGAAAATCATTAAATGCCCTACTTTCAGCTACATGTATGTATATTGTATGGTTTTTAAAAAAGGAGAAATTATTTAGTTCTACCTTAAAAGGTTTGCAGCCTGAAGCTAACTGATTAAAGCCTTCAACAAGAGAATTTTCTTCATCTTCCGGATAAAAAAATGGAGCTTTTAAAGTGATATGTACAGGCGGCTTTAATGCTTCATAGCATTTATACTTTTCAGAAAATTCAAGGCGAATATTTTCAATCTGTTTTTTTAATCTTTCAGGCGGAAAAAGTGCTATGAAATATAATCGCTTGGGCTCAGGCATTTACTCCTTTTCTTTTTCGCCAACAAAATTATGCGCAGGATTTTTAAACAGAATATTAAATGATGTAAGGGAGCCGTAAATACGTGTGATATATTGTTGCAAATTTACCTTTTCTTCATCTGTTAAAGATTTGCTGCTGTTAATGTTTTGTTCGAGCACACGCAATCGGTCACGTATCATCACTATTTTATGGAAAAAGCTGTCAATCGTCATTTCTTTGGGTGCCATATCTTTTTGGCCCGGTTTTAAAATGAGCGTGCCGCCAATCCATTTATTACCAAGCTCCACTCTTTCTGTTAAATCTGCCCACTTAAATAATATTTTGTTCAATACTTTTTCAACATCCTGCAGGCTAATAATATCCGTTTGAGGTTCAATTTTTTCCATTACGTTAAGCGGTGCTGTATGCAGAATTTCCTTTACACCATGCTCCATAAACGTAATTGTGTATGAATGTGATTTCACTTGGATAATCACACCTTTGCCAAATTCAGAGTGTTGGATGCGTGAGCCAATACCGAGGATTTCCATAAAAATTGTTTTGGTAAAAATAAGTGAAGGTTGATTTTAAGTGGTTGGAGTGATGCAGACACATCCACACCATGCCCTATGCACCCTGATTTTCGAGCACCATTTTCTGTATTCTGTCCGCAAGCTTTTCTGAAGTAAGCTTTTCACGCAGGCTGTCAACAACAATGGGAAACGCAAATGGGGAGAATTTTTTCGTGTGATAAATAAGTATCTCGCTATGTTGGATGCGCAGCAGTGCTGTGCGAAGTCGTGCATGCTCCATTTGGTCGTGCAGGATTTCGTCGAACGATTGTTTAAGCAACAAATTTTGTGGCTCATACTGACGCAACACATCAAATAATAATTGTGTGCTCGACTGAAGATGACGTGCACGTTTTAATTCGCCCGGATAGCCCTGAAATATCATCCCCGAAATAATTGCAATATCCCTGAATTTTCGCTTAGCCATTTCAGTGGCATTTACGCTGTTAAATACATCCTCTTCCATTTGCTTTACATTAAAGATGTTGCGAACCACACTCTCATCAATATCTATTTTTTCGTTGCATAATAACTCAAATCCGTAGTCATTCATTGCAACAGATATGCTGACAGGTTTTATTCTGCTGAGGCGGTAAGCAGTTAAGCTTGCCATAATCTCGTGCACCATTCGGCCCTCGAAAGGATAAAAAAAAATATGATGTCCGTCTTTGCTCTCACATAACTCTACCAATAATTGTGATGTGTTTGGAATTGCGGAGCGGTATTGCTGAAGCCGCAACAACGGATTGAGCATTTGATATTCAGGCTCGGTGTGCTCTAAATCTGCGCTCTGCTCTAACTGCATACGCATTAATTCAGCCATGTAGCTCGACAATGGAACACGTCCGCCCATATAAGATGCAGTGCCCGCTTTCTGCTCTTTTGTTTTGCGCACATAAGCCGTCATCTCCTTAAACATGATAAATTCAAGACATAACCCAGCAAACCAGAATACATCACCAGGTTTTAATTTCGATATATAATACTCTTCAATTGTACCGAGGCTACCGCCTTTTAAATATGCAATACGAACAACTGGATCACTTACAATTGTGCCGATCTGCATTTTATGCCGCAGCGCCTGCATACGGTTAATTATCCTGTAAACACCGTCTTTTTTACCCACTCTAGCAAACTCATCATAAGCATTTAATGCGCTGCCGCCCTGCGTAATAAACTGCAGCGCCCATGTCCATTCATCATCACTAATTAAATGATAAGCATGTGTTGTTTGAATTTCTTTTTTTACATCATCAGCAATAAATCCCTCACCGATGCTTAATGTAACAAGGTATTGCACCAGCACATCAAAACACATAATATATGGCTCACGCTTTTCAACGATTCCTTTTTTTAAGGCTTCTTTAACAGCGGATATTTCAACAAGCTCGAGCGCATGTGTTGGAATAAAATATATTTTACTCACTGCACCGGGTTGATGTCCACTGCGGCCGGCACGCTGCGCAAAACGTGCAACACCTTTCGGCGAACCAATTTGAATAACGGTATCAACGGGACGAAAATCAACGCCAAGGTCTAAGCTCGATGTGCAGATAACCGCTTTCAGCGTCCCCTCGTGCAAAGCATTTTCGACCCACTCTCTAACTTCAGAGCTCAGCGAACCATGGTGCATTGCAATTAAACCTGCAAGGTTCTCATCGTAACCAAGAATATGGTGATACCATATTTCAGCCATTGCTCGTGTATTTGAAAACACAAGCGTAGTGGTTGATCTATGAATGATGTGAACGATTTGCGGAAGCAGCTTTAGCCCAATATGACCTGCCCACGGAAGCACTTCAATCGAATCTGGTAACACTGTAGTGACCTGAATTTCTTTTTTCTGATTGCTGCGGATAATGGTTATTTTTTCTTCGGGAACATCATTACCAACCAATACTTCAAGCGCCTGCATTAAATTGCCGATGGTTGCAGAAATACCCCAGATTCGCACATTGTGTGAAATTGATTTTAATTTAGCAATTGAAAGCTCAACCTGCACACCACGTTTGCTGCCAAGCAGCTCGTGCCACTCGTCAACAACAATTGTTTCTAAATTTTTAAATAAATCCGTGTAACCCCTTGAGCAAAATAAGACATGCAGGCTTTCGGGTGTGATGATAAGAACTTCAGGCATGCTTATTTTTTGCCGCTGTTTTATACTTGCGCTTACATCGCCCGTGCGTATTTCAACCCGCCATTTTAAATCCATCGTATCACACGCATGTTGCAGCGCATTACGAATGTCTTTTGCAAGAGCACGCAGGGGTGTTATCCAAAGGACTTTGAGTTGTGAGTTGTGAGTTGTGGGTTGTGGGTTGGAGGTTGGCGGGTTACCTGTTGATATACAATTTGCGATAACCGGTATAAACATCGCATAGGTTTTTCCGCTGCCGGTAGGTGCATTTAATAATCCATGATAACCTTCAGAATATGCATCAGCAAGGTCGAGCTGAAATTGATAAGGATGCCAGCCTTTGCGGTGATACCATGTTTGAATTAACCCGTGAAATGTCACAGTTAAAGGTAGGAAACGATTTGTCCCTTCGCTTATCTTCTCTGGATAGGAAGAATATTCTATCTGATTATTTAAAAGAATTGAGATGTAAAGTTCGCCATATTATAGGAAGAAATAGAAGAGTCAATAAGGCGGGTATTTGGTTTAAACCAGTTTTAAATAATTTGCTAATCGCCATGAAGCAATTTCAAGTGATAATAACAGAATATTTAAGATATTTGCCCCAACCAAGCCCATTGCATGACAATAGGAATTTTAGGAGAAGGCGCTGCAGATAATCGTGTTGCCGTTACACCTGAGCATATCACACTATTAAAAGCTTTAAAGGTTGAAAAGATTATCATTGAAGCGGGTGCCGGAATAAATGCAAGTTATCCTGATGCAGATTATACGTCAAAAGCAGCAGAAATAACTTCACGTGAAAATGTAATCAATTCTTCAGATGTAATTATTAAAATAAATCCTGTTGAAAACCCAGAGCTTAGAAATATTTCCGGGAAAGTTTTAATCGGCGGATTTAATCCACTCATCAATACAAACTTCGTTACAGACTGCTTAAATGCCAATGTATCAGCATTCAGCCTCGATGTAATTCCACGAACCACACGGGCACAGGCAATGGATATATTAAGCAGCATGGCAACGGTTGCGGGTTATAAAGCGGTGTTAGTTGCAGCCTCGCATTTGCCAAAATTTTTCCCGATGTTTATGACTGCTGCAGGCACCATTACCCCTGCAAAGGTTTTGGTGCTAGGCGCAGGTGTCGCCGGGTTGCAGGCCATATCAACAGCAAAAAGATTGGGTGCTGTTGTCGAAGCATCAGATGTTAGGCAGGCTGCAAAAGAAGAAGTATTATCTCTGGGTGCAAAGTTCGTTGACGTGGAAGGTGCAACAGAAGATAAAACTGCAGGTGGTTATGCAGTCGAGCAAAGCGATGAATTTAAAAAACGCCAGCAGGCAAAAGTACAGGAGCACGCAGCAAAAAGCGATGTGGTTATTTGTACAGCACAAATTCCGGGCAGAAAAGCGCCGGTTTTATTATTAAAAGACACCGTTATGCAGATGAAGCCAGGTTCTGTTATTGTTGATCTTGCTGCATCAACCGGCGGAAATTGTGAGGTAACCGAAAACGGGAAAACAATTCAAATAAACGGCGTTTCTGTAATTGGCGATTCAACGCTTCCATCCTCCATGCCTTACGATGCCAGTAAAATGTTCGGCAAAAATGTGCTCAATTTTATTAAGCTGATGATTGATAAAGAAGGCAATTTAAGTTTAAACTGGAGTGATGATTTAATTACAGGCACCTGCATTGCACACAATGGCGAAGTAAAAAATGAAAGGTTAAAGGTGTTAATGAGTCAATTGGTTAATTAAGTTATTTGGCAAATACAATTAATGCAAATATGTCAATGAATGAATAATATAGGTCGGAATATTTAAAAAGTCACGATTCACAGCTCAAAACACTGTTCAGTCTCACTACCCAATAATACTAACTATGTCAATACTCATTACACACTCACTACTCGCCGTCCATGGTTTTTTAACAGCCCTCGACGTCTGGGATGTAATATTTATTCTGCTGCTTGCTGCATTTCTTGGAGTTGAAGTCATAAGCAACGTGCCTGCAATTCTGCACACACCATTAATGAGCGGCGCAAATGCAATTCACGGTGTTGTAATTATCGGGTCTATTATTGTGATGGGGCATGCCGATGCGGATAATTATATCGCTCTTATACTGGGTGTGCTTGCAGTTATTTTAGGAACATTAAACGTGGTGGGTGGTTTTGTCGTCACCAACAGAATGCTTGAAATGTTTAAAAAGAAAGAAAGGAAGTGATTAGTGAAGGAGCGATACAGCGAACAGTAAAAGAAAATTAACAATGATTTTAAATCGAACGTGAAATTATAAACCCAATAACCCAAATTATTGAACACTCCTTCACCTCTAATTCAACTTTAACCGTTTTATGACCAACCTCGATTTACTTAAAATCTGTTACCTGTTAGGTTCAGTGTCTTTTATTATAGGACTAAAAATGTTATCGAGTCCGGATAAAGCACGACGTGGAAATTTGTATGCTGCTGCGGGCATGATAATCGCCATTTTAGGAACCATTCTCTTCCACGAAAATTACAACGAAGAAACCGGCGAAACAGAACGAATCGGAAACCTTGCACTTATTATTGGTGGAATGGCTGTTGGTACTGCTATAGGATGGGTGATGGCAATGCGTGTGAAGATGACTGCTATGCCGCAAATGGTTTCGTTCTTTAATGGCATGGGTGGTGCATGCGCCGCATTAATCGGTATTGTTGAAATGAGCACGCATCATCCCGACGCATTGGGTGAGCGTTTAATTATTTTTCTGGGGTTGATGATTGGAACAGTTTCATTTGCAGGAAGCATTATTGCGTATGGCAAGCTTGAAGGAAAAATAAAAGATATCGGCTCCAAAGCTCAGCAGATATTTAATAATGTTTTCATTTTCGCCATACTTGCATTAATTATTTACGCCGCATTAGAACCAGATGCATTTGGCGATTCTGTGATCTGGATCATATTCGTATGTTCATTATTATACGGTGTTTTATTCGTAATGCCTATTGGCGGTGCGGATATGCCCGTTGTTATTTCATTGCTCAATTCATTTACCGGTGTTGCTGCTGCATTTGGAGGATTTTTATACGATAACCAGGTAATGCTTACAGGCGGAATTTTGGTTGGCTCCGCCGGAACAATTCTTACCCTTTTAATGTGCCGTGCAATGAACCGCTCCCTGTGGAATGTAATTATCGGTGCATTTAGTGGTAGTGGTGCAAGTGCAAAATCAACTGAAGGATTATCAATAAGAGAAATCAGCGTAACCGATGCTGCGATTTTATGCAGCTATGCAAATAAAGTGACAATAGTACCGGGTTATGGACTTGCAGTGGCACAGGCACAGCATGTTTGCCATGAGCTTGAAAAAGTGCTGGAAGATAAAGGCGTGGAAGTAAATTTTGCAATACATCCTGTTGCTGGGCGTATGCCGGGGCACATGAATGTGCTCCTTGCAGAAGCTGACGTTCCATACCCGAAATTAAAAGAAATGGATGATGTAAATCCACAGCTACCGAATACCGATGTTGTAATTGTAATTGGTGCAAACGATGTTGTAAATCCTGCTGCAGAAAGCGACCCCGGTTCTCCTATTTATGGCATGCCGATTATTAAAGCAAACACTGCAAAAAATATTGTCGTTATGAAGCGCAGCATGGCAAAAGGTTATGCAGGCATTGAGAATGAATTATTCTACGATTCGAAAACACGGATGCTTTTTGGCGATGCAAAAGCTACTTTGGAAAAGTTAATTGCGGAAGTGAAGAGTGTGTGAGAGTAAACCAGTAACAATAATACCTTTTCAGGCTGCAGATTAATTAAAGAACTAATCAATCGGTTTTAATCAATTATTAATTCACAGGTTGGTGCTCCGTTACATCTTCTAAGCCCCCACCATTTGATGTAATTATCTCGCCTCGTTTACCGGTTTTTTTGTTTTCCCAAATTTCGATGCCATCCCATTTATCACCGCACCGGTTATAAATCTTCCCCCCGTCCAATATTAATTTTCCCCCGGGCTTAATAATAACTTTTGCCTGTTTCGGTAACGATACAATACATTTTACAGTTAGTGTTGCGCCCTCACGTATTTCAATATCGCCCCATAAATCTTTGCCTCCGTTCCAGGTGATTTCGGTACCTCTGTTTATTACTACCGTTGAATAAGGATTGTATTCACACCACAATGGAATTACCCAATTACTTTGAATTATTTTTCTGGGGTTGATGATTGGAACAGTTTCATTTGCAGGAAGCATTATTGCGTATGGCAAGCTTGAAGGAAAAATAAAAGATATCGGCTCCAAAGCTCAGCAGATATTTAATAATGTTTTCATTTTCGCCATACTTGCATTAATTATTTACGCCGCATTAGAACCAGATGCATTTGGCGATTCTGTGATCTGGATCATATTCGTATGTTCATTATTATACGGTGTTTTATTCGTAATGCCTATTGGCGGTGCGGATATGCCCGTTGTTATTTCATTGCTCAATTCATTTACCGGTGTTGCTGCTGCATTTGGAGGATTTTTATACGATAACCAGGTAATGCTTACAGGCGGAATTTTGGTTGGCTCCGCCGGAACAATTCTTACCCTTTTAATGTGCCGTGCAATGAACCGCTCCCTGTGGAATGTAATTATCGGTGCATTTAGTGGTAGTGGTGCAAGTGCAAAATCAACTGAAGGATTATCAATAAGAGAAATCAGCGTAACCGATGCTGCGATTTTATGCAGCTATGCAAATAAAGTGACAATAGTACCGGGTTATGGACTTGCAGTGGCACAGGCACAGCATGTTTGCCATGAGCTTGAAAAAGTGCTGGAAGATAAAGGCGTGGAAGTAAATTTTGCAATACATCCTGTTGCTGGGCGTATGCCGGGGCACATGAATGTGCTCCTTGCAGAAGCTGACGTTCCATACCCGAAATTAAAAGAAATGGATGATGTAAATCCACAGCTACCGAATACCGATGTTGTAATTGTAATTGGTGCAAACGATGTTGTAAATCCTGCTGCAGAAAGCGACCCCGGTTCTCCTATTTATGGCATGCCGATTATTAAAGCAAACACTGCAAAAAATATTGTCGTTATGAAGCGCAGCATGGCAAAAGGTTATGCAGGCATTGAGAATGAATTATTCTACGATTCGAAAACACGGATGCTTTTTGGCGATGCAAAAGCTACTTTGGAAAAGTTAATTGCGGAAGTGAAGAGTGTGTGAGAGTAAACCAGTAACAATAATACCTTTTCAGGCTGCAGATTAATTAAAGAACTAATCAATCGGTTTTAATCAATTATTAATTCACAGGTTGGTGCTCCGTTACATCTTCTAAGCCCCCACCATTTGATGTAATTATCTCGCCTCGTTTACCGGTTTTTTTGTTTTCCCAAATTTCGATGCCATCCCATTTATCACCGCACCGGTTATAAATCTTCCCCCCGTCCAATATTAATTTTCCCCCGGGCTTAATAATAACTTTTGCCTGTTTCGGTAACGATACAATACATTTTACAGTTAGTGTTGCGCCCTCACGTATTTCAATATCGCCCCATAAATCTTTGCCTCCGTTCCAGGTGATTTCGGTACCTCTGTTTATTACTACCGTTGAATAAGGATTGTATTCACACCACAATGGAATTACCCAATTACTTTGCACGGCATCCTCTTTCCATAAATTATAATGTATACGGCCCAGCTGGCACGGGGTAATTGCACATTGACATGCATTGTAATCCATCACATTATTTGAAGTGGCCTTATCACATGGGGGACTATCGCTAACATTCCAGCAACCTGGATTTTTTGGTGTATCATCACATTTATCATCAGTATTCCAGGTGTGGTGCAAACCTAAGGTATGCCCTATTTCATGATTCAACAGCCCTGCATAAAACCAGGCACCTTTATTTAATCTTCCGCCATCAGGATATACATAATCATTATAGCGGTTATAATAAGCTCCGGCAATTTTAATTTTCGATCCAAAAGAAATTCCTGTAGCATCCGAACCTCCATAGGTTGGAGAAGCAAGACTGTCGGGTAAATGCTCGAACATAAAAATATTAATTACGCTATCTGCATTACGGGCATATAAATCAATTGCTGCTTTACTGCTCTGAGCATAATATCCTTTTTTACCTTTTCGCACATAATAACTCAATGTATCGTTGCGATTGAAGTAAATAGCATCCTTACCGGTGTCCGGGTCTTTGGCAAGCACAAGTTGTATTTGCGTTGGCAAAGCAGGAGTATTGTTGCCCTCAGGCAAAGCCATTTTTTGATTATGAGAGAATTTTGCATTGCACTGAACTATCAATTCATGCACATATTCTATTCCCTGCCTTTCATTAAAATTTCCTGAGCCATCACCTTGGAGCATAATATGAAAATTTACTCTTAAGAAACGCACAGGCGTGGCTTCAATGTAATTTGTATCCGGAGCGTATCCAATTGTTTCATCACATAAATTCCCTGAACCATTATCCGTCGCATTACTTAAATCAGGGCCCGTAGCATATCTCACTGTATAGCGGGTGCATGCTGACAATAATATCAGGCAGATAAATATTACACAAATCTTGTTCAAGGCAATTTTTACTGATTTAATTTTGACATCTAAAATAGCGTTAAACGATGAGAAAGTGTTATTTATGCTTTGTAGTAATAATTTTAATCCTCACGGCGTGCAATGTGCGCAGCAGGCAAATTAAAGAAATGAATAAAAATGCTGCTGAGGTTGACAGCATACTAAGAACCGCTCCTGTATTAACGCCGGAGCAGCGTTCAAAAGCAGATGAGCTTGCAATCAGCTATGTTGAGTTTTCTGAAAACTATCCGGATGATACATTATCACCAAACTACCTTATGAAAGCAGCATTTATTAAAAATGCCATACCCGATTATAATGGTGAACTAAAAATATTGGAAACGATTGCGGAAAAATATCCTGACAGCGAGCTGGCACCCCAGGCACTTGCTACGGCAGCTAAAATATCAGAAGATGAATTGCAGGACCTGAGCCGGGCAAGAAAATATTATTCTGCAATTCAAAAAAAATATCCTGCCAGTGCTTATGCAGTAAATATTGATTTACAAATTGAGTATGCCGGCGATGCGGAGGGATTTCTAAATGCTGTGTGGAGAAGAAATAATAATAATCCTGATTCTCTATATCCTGCCGACTCAATTGAGGCTATGAAATAATGCTCTGGCAATTAGCTTGCGCAATTCATCAGATTTAATATTCTGATATAATCTTCCTTCACGTGCATAAGAAATCCCACCGGTTTCTTCTGACACAATGATGCAGGTTGCATCACTTTGCTCGGTAATCCCAACGCCACTGCGATGGCGCAGGCCCAACTTTGGCGGCAAATCAGTATCATCCGATAGCGGCAGAATACAGCGTGCGGCAGAAACTTTATGGTCAGATATAATTACAGCGCCATCGTGCAGGGGACCATTTTTTTGAAAAATGCTTTCAATTAAGTCTCTTGAAATGGCTGCATTTAACTGCACACCGGTATTTGCATAAAACCGAAGTTTTGATGTTTGTGGTATCACGATGAGTGCCCCGGTCTTATTATCTGCCAGACCGATGATTGCATCGCTAAGCTCATTTACTTCCTTCTGATTATAGTTGCCGGTGCGCAGCTTGCCAAGGCTAAGGCTGCGCCAAAAATTAACATTACTAATATCGCTGCTTCTGCCAATATATAGGAGAAATCTTCTTATTTCGGGTTGGAAAACAATTAACACAGCAAGCACGCCAACACTCACAAACGAACCAAGTATCTGGCTCATCAACTGCATATCGAGTGCCTCGGCAAGCAGCGAGAGCACGTAAATAACCAGCAACCCGATAAAAATGCTAAATGCAATACTGCCCCTTACAAGGCGATACAATTGGTAAAGAATAATTGCCACCAGCACAACATCAACAAAGTCAATGAAGCGAATTTCGAGGAAGCCAATTTTAATTGCGAGGACAGGCATTAAGACCGAAATGCAGAAAATAGAATTTAAAGTATTGAAGATAAAGTGAGAGATTGCAGTTAATTTTTAAGATTCAAACATAATAATTCTGCATTCAATATTTATCATTTGCCACATCCTTAATCAATTAATAAGGATTAGAGACTTGTTCCATTATTACTAATATGTGAGGCATTCTTTTCAAGCCAGTGAATTATTCGCTCAACGGCAAGTCCATCTCCATAAAGATTGTGCGCTTTTACCATTGCCTGATATTCATTTTCATCCTCTAAAAGCGTTTGCACATTTTTAACGATATTTTTGTGCTCGGTGCCTATTAGCTTAACCGTGCCGGCTTCAATTGCCTCGGTTCGTTCACTCACGTCCCTCATTACCAACACTGGTTTTCCTAAGGTAGGAGCTTCCTCCTGCACTCCGCCGGAATCGGTAAGAATTATCCATGATTTTTTCATCAGGAAAACAAAATCGGGATATTCGAGTGGCTCGGTAAGAATAATATTTTTAACGTTTTCAAGTATTTTAAAAACAGTACCAGAAACATTTGAATTCATGTGAACGGGATACACAATAAATATGTGAGGATACTTATGTGCAATTTCTTTCAATGCGTTACAGATTTGCCTGAAACCATCACCAAAGCTTTCTCTCCGGTGGCCCGTTACAAGAATAATCCTTTTATTTGCACGAATTATTTCAGCCAACTTTGTTTGCTGCATATGGAATGTAAACTCAATTACTTTATTACTTGCGTATATTAGAGAATCAATAACTGTATTTCCCGTTTCAATAATATTATCCCTGTGAATACCTTCCCTCATTAAGTTTAATGCATTATTTCGTGTAGGAGCAAAATGATAATTAACAATAGTTGAAGTAAGCTTGCGATTTGCTTCTTCGGGAAATGGAGCATTTATATCTCCTGTTCGAAGCCCTGCCTCCACATGGCCAATTTTTATTTGCAGATAAAACGCTGCCAGCGCCGAGGCAAAGCAGGTGTTTGTATCGCCCTGCACCAGCATAAGATCGGGCTTTATAATTTTGCATAAGTTTGTAACTTCCGAAAGCACACTGCTTGTTATATCTGCCAACTGTTGATTTTCTTTCATTATATCAAGGTCATAATCAGGCGCAATTTCAAAAAACTCTAACACCTGGTCGAGCAAGTGCCTGTGTTGACCGGTAACACACAAAATGTGTTCAAACTCTTCATGAGCAGATAACCTCTTTGCAAGCATAGCCATTTTAATAGCCTCCGGGCGTGTGCCG
>MWVX01000359.1_pt1 | contig 13802 bp, 11 predicted proteins | sample 1047311 | NCBI WGS metagenome assembly MWVX01 (sample SAMN06349984, study PRJNA376086) | soil metagenome | isolation source: MtG-4 sample Antarctic (ecotone) soil | place: Antarctica | collected 2015-01-13 | reverse complement strand
CGCTTCCGCGCCGGGTTCGCTGACGGAAGTAACGGAAATTGCCAAAAATCAAATCAAAGAACGCATCGAATCAGTCAGCGGTGTCGGACAAGTAACGATTATCGGTGGGCGCGAACGCCAGATAAATGTCTGGATTGACCCAGACAAAATGCGTTCTTACAACGTCACGGCAACCGAAATAAGTGCGGCTTTGCGGATTCAAAATCTGGAATTTCCCGGCGGGCGCGTGGACGAAGGCGCACGCGAAGTCAATATCCGCACACTCGGAAAAATCAAAGATGCGAAAGATTTTGCCAATGTCGTTGTGGCGACGCGCGGGACTTATCAGGTAAAAATCAAAGACATCGGTTATGTCGAAGACGGCGCGGAAGAAGTCCGCACTTCGTCTTTGCTAAACGGTCAGCCCGCCGTAACTTTGATTGTTTCCAAACAATCGGGACAAAATACGGTTGCCGTCGCGCATTTGCTTAAAGAAACGCTCAAGGAAATCGAGCCGAATCTGCCGCCGAATTTCCGAATGCAAATCATCGGCGACAACTCGATTTTTATCGAGAATTCCCTAGAAGCCATCGAGGAACATCTTGTTGTCGGTGCTATTTTGGCATCAATCGTCGTGTTTCTGTTTTTGTGGAATTTCCGCACGACATTTATCGCCGCGCTTGCTATTCCGACTTCGATTATCTCGACTTTCGCGTTGATGTATGCGATGGGCTACACGCTCAATTCAATCACGATGCTTTCGCTGACATTGATGGTTGGAATCGTGATTGACGACGCGATTGTCGTGCTTGAAAATATTTATCGCTACGTCGAAGAAAAAGGAATGTCGCCGTATCAAGCGGCAATCGAAGGCACACGCGAAATCGGTTTGGCGGTTTTGGCGACGACGCTTTCGCTGATGGCGGTTTTTGTTCCAATCGGTTTTATGCAAGGCATTGTCGGACGGTTTATGTCGTCTTTCGGTTTGACCGCTTCGTTTGCCGTCGGCGTTTCGTTGCTCGTATCGTTCACTTTAGTACCAATGCTCGCGGCACGCCTTATAAAAAGTCCAAAGCCGAAAGTCCCAAATCCAGAGTCAGACGAACTCGAAATTCACGGCGACGGAATGTTGATGACCGACGAAGAAATTGCAGAGCGCAAAGGACAAAGGACAAAAGACAAAGGACAATCTTCCAAAGATTCGTGGTTTTACCGCATTATTGACGGCACATATACAACATTTTTGAGATTTTCGATGGCGCATCGGTGGCTGATTGTCTTGCTGTGCGTCTTAGTTTTCGTCAGTATTATTCCGTTGTTTGCGTTGGTCGGTAAAAACTTTTTGCCCGTAGATGACCAATCGCAGTTTGAAGTTTCGGTGCGTGCGCCCGAAGGTTTTTCGCTGCAGGCGACTTCGGTGCTGCTTGAACGCATCGCCACCGACATTCGCCAAATATCAGGCGTAACCAACACTTTGATAACCGTCGGGGGCGGACAGCAACAAGTCGTCAACAGCGGTTCGATTTACGTGAAATTATCCGATGTCGGAACGCGCCCAAAATCGCAGGAACAAATGATGGTTGATGTCCGCGAATTAATAAAAAAACCTGAATACAATCCCGACCAATTACGCACCGCCGTTCAGCAAGTCGCGGCGTTTTCGGGCGGCGGTTTTCGTAACGCCAATGTGCAGTTTTTGGTTGGCGGACCGGATTTGAAAAAACTCGAAGAAGTTTCAGAAAAAATCGTCGAAAGATTAAAAAACGTCCCAGACGCGGTGGATGTTGATTCGACTTTGATAAGCGGCAAACCCGAAGTCCAACTCGTCATTGACCGCGCCCGCGCCGCCGATTTAGGTGTACGTGTCGGCGATATTTCACAGGCTTTGAATATTTTAGTGGCGGGACAGGAAGCGACGACTTTTAGCCAAGGAACTGAACAATACGAAGTGCGCGTTCGCGCTATCAATAATTTTCGGGACAGCGTTGAGGGAATGAAACGCTTGATTGTACCGTCGTCAAAAATCGGTTGGGTAACGCTCGATAATGTCGTAACGGCGAAAGAAGGAACGGGACCGAGCGCGATTGACCGCCTTAATCGGCAACGCCAAGTTACAATTTTGGCAAACACTCGTCCGGGCGGTTCGGCAACTGCCATCCAAGCCGAACTCAGCAAAATCGTCAGCGAACTAAATCTTCCCGAAGACTATAAAACGGGTTATGTCGGACAATCAAAAGAACTCGGCAAAGCGGGATTTTATTTTATGTTGGCAATCACGCTGTCGTTTATTTTTATGTATATCGTGTTGGCGGCGCAGTTTGAATCATTCATCCATCCGATTACGATTCTTCTGACTTTGCCGCTTTCGATTCCGTTCGGCATTGTTTCAATTTTGATTGCCGGGCAAACCGTCAATATCTTTTCAGGTTTGGGTTTGCTGCTTCTGTTCGGTGTTGTCAAGAAAAATGCGATTTTGCAGATTGACCATACAAATCAGCTACGCGAACAAGGAATGACGCGCTACGACGCGATTATCCAAGCAAACCGCGACCGTCTGCGTCCGATTTTGATGACGACGATTGCGCTTGTCGCGGGTATGATTCCGTTAGTTGTTTCAACCGGCGCGGGCGCGGGAACAAACCGTTCAGTCGGTGTGTTAGTTGTCGGCGGTCAAACGCTGTGTTTGCTTTTGACGCTGCTTGCCGTCCCGGTTTTCTATTCGCTGTTTGACGATTTGAGCGAGTTTGGAATTTTTCGGCGGTTGAGCAATTTATCGTCGAGAATATTCGGTGGAATAAAACGAAGATTTTCGACGGCGACGAGTTCGTTGTTTGGTAAAAATTGATGATGAATGAAAAAGACAATCCGAATGTTATCGCGCCGCCGCCGTTGATTTTTCTGAGTGGTCTGCTCTTCGTCGGTTTTATAAGTTGGTTTTTTCCTATTGAATTTTTGCCGAAAAGTTTGGCGGTTATTGTAGGAATTATACTGACAGTCGCGGGTTTGACAATTATTTTGACGGCAATTTTGCAGATGCGGCGGGCTAAGACAAATGTCGAGCCTTGGAAGCCGACGACGGCAATTTTGGACGACGGACTTTATGGTGTCAGCCGCAATCCGATTTATCTGGGAATGATTTTAATTTATTTTGGCGTGAGTTTTACGTTCAATTCATTTTGGTTTTTGCCGCCAATTATTTTGGTTTTGATTACGATGCACAATGGCGTGATTTTGCGCGAGGAGAAATATCTCGAACACAATTCGGCGACCAGTATTTGAATTACAAAAATAGCGTCAGACGATGGATATGAATTTAGCAATTAAAATTTCGCTTCTTTTTTCGGGCTTGTTTCTCCTGAACGGAATGCTGACGGGCATCTGGAAATACGCGAAAATTATGTCGAGCGAAAATCACCAAGCACCCGTCTATGTTGACATCGCGCATCGCACATCGTTCTTTTACAGTTTCGCATCTTTGGTCATTGCCAAGCTAATCGAGTTCAGCCCGTTCAGCGAATTTTGGCAAGTCGTAATTGTCGCCGCGCCGCTTTTGTATTTTGCGATGACGGTTATCGGCTATATGAAAGAAGGTTTTTTAAATCGCACGGAAAATTTATTTTCAGAGCGCAATTTTATTACGACGTGGTTTATGTATGGCTTAATCGTCGCGGAAATCGGCGGCTTGATTTTAATTTTATACGGTTTTATCGAGACGCAATTTTTCGTGCTTTTGTGAGTTTTTTATGAAGCAAATAAATCAAAAGTTTTTATACATTTTAATTTTAATAATTCTCGGTGTCGGCGTGGTGTCGGCGCAAGACGCAACACCTTCGCCAACGCCGACGGTTGACGACGCGCAAAACGTCCAGCCTGAAAATCTCAAAGGCGTTCCGACAATTGCGCCGAATTATGAATCGGACGACAAAACTTTGCCCGAACTCGGCAGAGTCGGCGTTGATATGATGAATCAAAAACCTTTGACCTTGCGCGAGGCGATTGTTTTGGCTCTGGAAAATAACAAAGACATCGAAGTAACGCGCAAAAATGTGCGGATTTCGGAGTTTGATTTGCAGGCGGCACGCGGCGCGTATCAGCCGCGTTTTAATGTCCAATCTTTTTATGAACGGGCGACGACACCGACAGCGAGTTTTTTTTCGGGCGGCACGGACGGTTCGACGACGCAATCAAACTTTGCGGGAAGTGCGCGGTTTGAAGGTCTCGCGCCAAACGGCGGTTCATATCGCGTCGAGTTTAATAATTCGCGGCTGAATACGAATAATTTATTTTCGACTTTGAATCCGCAATATGCCTCAAATTTGAATTTTCAATATAATCAGCCGCTTTTTCGCGGGCGAACCTTTGACCAAAATCGTCGCCAAGTGGAAATCGCCAAGAAAAACCTGAGTTTGACCGACGCGCAGTTTCGTCAGCGCACAGTGGAAATTATCGCTGCTGTTCAGCGCGGTTATTGGGATTTGACGTTTGCTTTGCGAAATTTGCAGGTTCAGCGCGACGGTGTGCGCGACGCAAAAGACCAACTCGCTCATAATCGCCGTTTGGTTGAAGAAGGACAACTTGCGCCCGTTGATATTATTGCGTCGGAAACACAAGTGGCAAATTTTGAGCAAAATGTCTATGACGCGCTCAACACGGTAACGATAGCCGAAAATGCTTTGAAAAATCTGATTGCCGCCAGCCGTAACGATACGCTTTGGAACGAATCAATCGTGCCGGTTGATCCGATTGACCTCGATGCACCGACGACGAGTTTGCCCGAAGCACTCGAAGCCGCGCTTCAAAATCGTCCCGAACTCGAAGTCAGCGAAACGACCAAAGAAATCAACGAAATTGACCAACGCTTTTTCCGCGAACAGACCCGACCGCAAGTTGACCTCGTGGCAAATTACAATCTAGCAGGACTCGCGGGAACGGCAAACACGGGCTTTAATCCATTTTCCAACGATTCGACACGACTGAAAATCAATGAAATTGTCGGGCGCGTCAACACGATTAACCCGGCACTTTCGCCGATTCTGCCGATTCCCGCGTCTTTGCCGCAAACTTTGCCGGACAATTTGACGGGCGGCTTTTTTAATTCACTCGGAAATTTGGCGGCGTTTCGTTATCCGACATTTCGCGCCGGTGTTTCGATAAATTTGCCGTTCAAAAGCGAAATAGCGAGGGCGCAACTCGGCAGAAGGTTGGTTGAAGGTACGAGAATAAAAACGCACCGCGAACAACCCGCACAAAATATCCAAGTGGACGTGCGAAACACCTTACAATTTGTGCGGACTTCCGAAGCGCGTCTGCGTTCAGCGGCGATTTCCCGCGAAAATTCGCAAAAGCAATACGAGTCGGAACAGCGAAAACTCGACGCGGGACAATCGGACGTTTATAAAGTTTTGGAACGTCAGACGGCTCTGACAACAGCGCGAAGCAACGAACTCCGGGCGCAGACCGAACTCAACAAAGCCATTGCCGAATTGCAGAGAGCAACGGGAAATTCGCTGAAAGCAAACAATGTCGAGGCGCGATTAAGAAAATAGAGCTAATTTTAGACTGATTAAATACAAAGAAATTAACAGGGATGAAGGGGATGAAAGGGATATTTAAATCATTTATTTTTTATCCCTGTCTATCCTCTTCATCCCTGTTAATTTTTAGTTTTTTATTTCACGCGCATTGAAATTTCCTGTCAGGCGAAGCTACCTTTTTCGCCCGCCGAACCAGTAAATTAAATTCAAATAAATGCCCGTCAATGCTGAAAGAGATGCCAAAAGTGAGAACAAAATTAACAGCAAAACCTGCCAACTGCCGGCGAAATAATAAAAATGGGCTTGGCGAAAAAATTGTGTTTTCAATGTCGGCGGTGCGGACATATTTGCTTCGCCCGTTTCGGCATCAATAAAAATCGAATCCGCGCCGAGTCCGCCGATTGATTGATAAACGGGTTTGCCGTCTTTCATCAACAAAGTCAGCGCAGTTGTCGGCAAAGTTTTTCCCGCCAATTCGTTTGCCTTGCTTATCGCTTCGGAGGGAGCGATTTTCACTCTCGCCGAAGCAATCTTTTCGACACTGCCGCCTTCAACCATATTCGGCAAAGCATACAAAAAACCACTCAAAGCCCACGCCAAAACAGGAATCGAAACAAACAACCCAAGCCACAAATGTGTTTGATAAATGAATTTTCGCATAAAATTACAAAGTTAACTTTGAGATAAAATAAGTTTTGAATCTCTCAGAAATGCAAGACTTACTGCTTCTCTTTTTCAGCAAGTTCCGCCCAACGGTTTAAATCATTTTCGAGTTTTTTTGTCAGGTTTAGTTGTTCGGTAAAGAGTTCGTGAACTTTGCCCGCTTCGGACGCATAGAGATTTAATTCTTTTTCGATTTCGACTTGTCGTTTTTCGCCGGCGGAAATATCTGTTTCGAGAGTTTCGAGTTCGCGTTTCTCTTTGAAAGTTAGTTTCCGCAATTCGCCCTGTGATTTTTGATTGGTTTTCGGCTGGTGTTTCTCGTTTGCCGCTTTTTTTTGTTCCGCTTTTTCGATTTCTTCGCGCTCTTTATAGGCTTGATACGCGCTGTAATCGCCGGGATATTTTCTGATTACGCCAGCTTCCTCAAAGCGAAAAACATTATCAATCGTGCGGTCGAGAAAATAACGGTCGTGGCTGACGACAATCAACGCGCCCGCAAAATCGTCTAAATATTCTTCCAGAGCAATCAGCGTCGGAATGTCCAAATCGTTGGTCGGTTCGTCCAATAAAAGCACATTCGGCGCGTCCATCAAAATTTTGAGCAAATATAACCGCCGCCGTTCGCCGCCCGAAAGATTGCCGATAAAAGAGTATTGCGAGGCGGGCAAAAACAGAAATTTCTCCAACATTTGTCCCGCAGTGATTTGATTTCCGTCAACGGTTTGCACATATTCCGCCGTTTCGCGGATGTAATCAATGACGCGCTGTTCGTTGTTTAGAGCGCGGCTTTCTTGGTCGTAGTAACCGATGCGGACGGTTTGCCCGATTTCGATTTCGCCCGCGTCGGGCTTTATTCGTTCGGTTATCATTTCGAGCAGCGTCGTTTTGCCCGAACCGTTTGCGCCGATAATGCCGATGCGGTCGTCGCGTTTGAGCAGATAGGTAAAATTGTCAATCAATTTTAGTTCGCCGTAAGATTTGGAAACATCGCAGAGTTCAACGATTTTCGAGCCTAAACGCTGTGCGCCAATGGCAATATCAATTTCGGAGGCGGCTTTTTCCTTTGGCTGCGTTATCAAATTGTAAGCCGCGTCAATACGCGATTTTGATTTGCGTGTCCGTGCCTTTGCGCCGCGCCGAAGCCACGCGAGTTCTTTTTTTATGCGTTGCTCGCGCTTGTGTCCTTCGGTGGCGCGAAGTGTTTCCTGTTCTGCTTTTTTCTCCAAATAGTAAGCGTAATTTCCGCCAAATTTCTGCACCGCGCCGCGGTCAATTTCAAAAATCCGATTTGTTACGCGGTCAAGAAAATAACGGTCGTGCGTAACCAATAAAAGTGCGCCCGTGAAGTGAGCCAAATAAGTTTCGAGCCATTCAATCGTGTCGGCATCGAGATGGTTGGTCGGTTCGTCGAGAATCAGAATGTCGGGTTTGAAAATAAGTTCATGGGCGAGTGCGACACGCTTGCGCTGTCCGCCGGAAAGCATTTTCATTTTTGCGGAAGTATCGTAAATACCGAGTCGGTCAAGCACGATGCGGGCGTTTGTTTCGATTTCCCAACCACCGCTTATTTCGAGTTCGTGTTGCAGTTCGGAAACTTTGGCGAGCAGTTTTTCATCCGTTACGTTTTGTCGGCTGAGATTTTGACACGCAATTTCATAATCACGAAGGAGTTTCATCACGCCTGAACTCGCCGCAAAAATCGTTTCCAAAACATTCGCGTTTTCATCAATCGGCGGATTTTGTGCCAGATACGCCAAAGTTTTGCCTTGTGTGCGCGTAACTCTGCCCGCGTCAGGCTGTTCTAAATCGGCAATGACGCGCAAAAGCGTCGTTTTGCCCGAACCGTTTGCGCCGATAATCCCGATTTTATCGCACTCTTCGATGCCGAATGTAACATTTTCAAAAAGCGGCGCGATGCCGTAATTTTTACTAATGCTTTCAAGCGAGAGAATATTCATAAGAGAATTTTGGAAATAATAATCCAAGAAGGAACACGAAGTTCTCACGAAGGATTTTCTGTTGGAAAATCAGCATTTTTTTTGAATGACAAGATTGATATAGATAATTTTTCGTGTTCCTTCGTGTATCTTCGTGGATAATTTCCTATTTCCGATAATGTCTATATTACTGATTTGTCGTGGTCTGACAAAATTGCAGGTAAAAAAGCGCAACGTCGCCAAAATGACGGCATTACGCTTTTCGATAATTTAAGCCAATTCTTAATTTTTTACTTTTTACTTTTTACTTTGTGCCTACTTTTTCTTCATTGCCGCGTCAATTTGCAAATCAACTTTGACCATATCATCAACGGCGAGACTGCCGTTGTCGAGTTTTTGGCTCCACTTAACGCCGTAATCTTGGCGGTTTATCGTCGTTGTCGCCCCGATGCCGATGTGCATATTTCCGCGTTGGTCTTTGAGCGAACCGAGCATTGTGAACGGAATCGTGACTTGTTTAGTAACGCCTTTAAGCGTGAAATCGCCCGTAACAAGGAGATTTTTGCCTTTTTTCTCAACCTTCGTGCTTTTGAAAGTCATTTCGGGAAATTTTTCGACTTCAAAAAAATCAGCCGTCCGCAAATGGTTGTCGCGTGCCGCGATGCCGGTGTCAATACTCGTAACTTTTGCCGAAAATTCAACCGAAGATTTAGTAACATCTTTCGGGTCATAGTTGATTGTGCCGGTAAAATCTCTAAAAGCTCCCGGAATTTCGTTGAGTCCGAAATGCTTTATCCTAAAACCGATATAAGTATGCGCCCGGTCAAAATTGTAAGCACCGGCGGCTTCGTCTGTTTGCGGTTCTGTATCAATCGCCTGCGAATTAAACTTGTCGGCGAAACTCTTTAGCGTCGAAGCGTTGGAAGCTGTGCTAAAATTAAACATCACAAACGCCAAAGCGATTGCAAAAATGCTGCTTGCGAAAAAAATTGTTCGTTTCATTTCTCTTAATTATTACTCCTTAAAATTTTAATGTTTGGAATAAAAGTATAAACGAAAAGGATTACTTTAGGCGAGCCGAAAAATAATGAATTGGGATGCGATAAAAGATTGGTTTCTTAGTTTGGGCGCAGATTACGGTGTCAATCCGTTTATTTTCGGCGCGATTTACATCGGCGCGATTCCATTTTTTTCGCTTTCGATTGCGTGGCTTATCAGAAATTACCGACAAGGAAAGTCAATCGTTTTGCCCGCGATGTCGGCGACGTTTTTCTTTATTTCAGCCTATATTTATCTTATCTTTGCCGGCAAAAATGTGCCGTTGTGGGTTTATGGCGTGGTTATTTTGCTCATTGTTTTCGGTGTTTATTCAACGCAAAAAAAAGTTCGGCGTAAAATTAAAGCGGACAAAGCGGAAGTTTGAAATCACAGATAATTTTAACAGGGATGAAGGTGATGAAAGGGATTAAGAAATGATTTTTATAAATTTAATTTATCCTCTTCATCACCTTCATCCCTGTTAATTTTCTTTTCATAAAATAAAATTCTATGAGCGAAATTTACGATTTAATCGTTATCGGCGGCGGTTCTGCTGGATTGGTGGCGGCGGGCGGCGCAGCGATTTTGGGTGCACGAGTCGCCCTTGTTGAAAAAAACAAACTCGGCGGCGATTGTCTTTATACGGGTTGTGTACCGTCGAAAAGTTTGATTCGTTCCGCCAAACTCGCGGCTGATATGCAAAACGCTGACAAGTTCGGATTTCAGATTCCCGATTTCAAATTCAAAAACGACGATTTTGCTTCGATTACCAACCGCGTTCAGCGTGTCATCAAAGAAATCGAACCACACGACGCGCCCGAAGTTTTCGAGAAAATGGGCGTGGAAGTCATTTTCGGCGCACCGAAATTTCTAAATCCGAATGAGATTGAAATAAAACTAAAAGATACGGGCGAAACAAAAAAATTAAAGGCAAAGCGTTTCTGCATCTCGACCGGCTCAAGCCCGTTCACACCGCCAATTGAAGGTCTTCACGAAACGGGTTTTATCACCAACGAAGAAGTTTTTCACCTAAAAGATTTGCCCCAAAGATTGATTGTTTTGGGCGGCGGCGCAATCGGCGTGGAACTCGGACAAGCGTTTGTGCGTCTTGGGGCAAAGGTTTCGATTATCGAAATGGATGAGCGCATTTTGGCGAAGGAAGACGCGGAAGTTTCCGCGTTTATGGAAGATATTTTTCGCACCGAAGGCATCGAAGTTTTGACAAAATCAAAAGCCGTCAAAGTTCATAAAAACGATAAAGGCGAAAAAGTTATAACGATTGAGAAAGACGGCAAAACTGAAGAAATCGTCGGCGACGAAATTCTCGCGGCAGTTGGACGCAAACCGAATGTGAACGGTTTAGACCTTGAAAAAGCGGGCGTGAAGTTCGATAAAAAACAAATCGAAACGGACGAATATCTACGAACTTCGGCGAAACATATTTTCGCGGCGGGCGATGTTACGGCGCATTTTCAATTCACGCACACGGCAGATTACGAAGCGCAAATCGTCATCCAAAACGCTTTTTTGTTTTATCCATTGACAAGGAAAACCGATTTTCGCGTCGTGCCGTGGGCGACGTTCACCGAACCGGAAGTGGCGCGTGTCGGAATGACCGAAGCCGAAGCAAAAAAGAAATTCGGCGATGTGAAAATCATCAAAGTTTTGTTTGAAGAAAACGACCGCGCTCACGCCGAAGGCGAAACGGAAGGTTTTGCCAAAGTAATTTTAAGCGGCAAAAAAATCGTCGGCGCACATATCGTCGGACTTCGCGCCGGCGAATTGATTCACGAATTCGTGTTGGCGATGAAATTAAATTTATCGCTCGACGATTTGAGCAGAGCGATTCACGTCTATCCGACATTATCGAAAATCACCCAAGCCGTAGCGACGGAAAAAACACTCGAAACTCTAAAATCGCCGTTTGTGCAGAAATGGTTTGCGCGATATTTGAAGATTTGGCGATAATCCTGATTGAGTTTGATAAAAAGATTTTTCTGTCAAACAGTTAGGAGTTTAGAGTGTAAAGTTTATAGTTGGTGTGCCGAACTATAAATTATAAACTCTTAACTCTTAACTGTTTTGCAAAAAAATCATAAAAAACTTTCCCAAGCAATGTAATAAAAATTCACATTTCTTCTTGTTTTTAAAATTCTTTCTTGACACAAACCGCTAGAAACGGCTAACTTACAATAAACTTGTGAACGAAGAAAAAAAAGAATTAAATTTACCAAGCCGTCTTGACTCGATTGACAAAGCAGTTGTCGAAGCAACCGAATTTGCTTCGCACGTCGGTTTTGCCGATGATGAACTTTATGCGGTTGATATGGCGGTGCGCGAAGTCGTGGCAAATGCCGTCAAACACGGCAACAAAGAGGACGAAACAAAGCCGGTTGAAATTACATTGAGAAATTCAAACAAAGGGTTTGAGGTAACGGTCAGAGATTTTGGCGAAGGATTTGCTGTCGAAGATGTTCCCGACCCGACTAATCCCGAAAATCTGATGAAAGCCAACGGGCGCGGCATCTTGTTTATGCAAACTTTTATGGACGAGGTTGAATGGTTTAATCACGCAAACGGCGGTATGATTGTAAAAATGTTGAAAAGACGTTAAAAAAAAGTGCATCTTTCTTGGACTTTTTAGATGAAAGTAAGCTAAAATCTGCACACAAAACTTTTTGTAAAATTAAAACAGGAGAAAAATATGGCTGAACTTAACATTGCGGAACGCCAAGCGGGCGACATTACAATACTTGATATGGACGGCAAAGTAACACTCGGTGAAGGAAGCGTCGCGCTTCGCACCACGATTCGCCGCTTGCTTGGCGAAGGGAAAAAGAAAATTCTCTTAAATTTGGGTAGCGTCGGCTACATTGATTCAAGCGGCATCGGCGAACTCGTTTCGAGTTTTACCGCCGTCAATAAAGAAAATGGAAGTCTTAAACTGCTCAATCTGACTCAGAAAATCCAAGACCTTTTGGCAATCACCAAACTCTTGACCGTTTTCGATGTTTTTGAAAACGAAGGCGAAGCATTGAGCAGTTTTGAATAAAGCGGAATTTTACTTTTATTACAAAAGAAAAGGACAAGGTTTATCCTTTGTCCTTTTTCTTTGCGAAATTTACGAATTATAAAGGATTTCTGTTTTTAGCAAAAATCAAAGGGAGAATTAAAATGACGAAACAAACCTTTTCGCAACGAATCGGATTACTTGTCTTGATGACAATCGCCCTGCTTTTTATCGCTGATATTGAGGCGATTGCCCAAAAGAAGGATTATAAACCGGGCGATAAAATCGAGTGGAAAAGTTCCAACTATCCCGAAACATGGGAAGAAGCTACGTTTGTCAAAGCTACTCCCGACGGCTCGCAGCCGATTATTCGTGAAAAGCCGAATGAGTTTCACAAAGACGGATTTCAAAGAGGAACGAGTTGGGCAGATATTCGCCCGCTTTCGGCAAAAACTGCTAATCAAGTTCCGGCTAATGATACTGAAGCCGACAATAGCCCGACCAAATCAGAAACGACAAATGATTTTGGCAGCGGTTTGATGACACAAGAGCAGGTTGTCAGCTTTTTGCAAACAAAACTTGGTGATAAACCATTTGAGAATCCGCGCCGCGAAGAAATTAAGAAAGAACTCGCCGAGATGATTAAACAACGCGGTTTGGATTTTCGTTACTCGGAAACGACTGCTGATTTTTACAAGAAACTAGGTAAATACGGCGCAGGAACGAGCGAGGTCTCTTTCCCACTTCGAGACAACTACGGCGAGCCGACCAGACAAAGCTGGCTGATGGGCGCGTGGAATTTGGGCAAAATCGGCGCGGCGGTTGATTACGAAAAGAACAATCGCGTTTATCGGCAAGGTGAAATCGGCGTTGCCAATGTCGGAACGCTGACGCTCAATGCAAACGGCACTTACGTCTGGAAATCGGTAACGGCTCAAGCGACTAAAGGCGAATGGCGCAAAGCGACCAAAGCAGAAATGAAATCGCAAGGCGGTGATGGCATCGTTTTGCTCAAAGCCAAAAGCGGTTACGACTGGATTGTGTCGAAAAACCGCGAAACAAAGCTCAAAGGAGAATGGATTTATATTTCCGAACTCGGCACCCGGCAAATCAACGAATATGGTTCGCGGGGCGGTAAAAAGTAGAAAACTAAGCAAAATCAAAAATTAAAATTTACTCAATATTCTAACTATCAGAAGCACGTTTTAATCTATCCATTAACGCCAAACCGATTCCGCTTTCGGCAACTTTTTCGCAATAGATTGTTTCGATATTTTCTCTGTCGCATTGACGGAAAAACGCGAAAAGCGAATGTGCGTAATCTTCAACCGACACGCAAATTTTTATTTTTTCAAAATTATATTCGAGTTTATTCAAACCAATAAACGCTTTTTGCTCTCGACTCTTGACTCTCGACTCTCGACTAAATAAAACGACTTTTGCTCGCGGCGAATAATGGCGATGTTTCAAGCCCGGACTTCTCGGCGGTTCGGTTTCGGCAAATTTATAAAGTCTTGTTCGCGGTTCGACAGATTGCAATTGTTCAAGCGTAATCGCACCGCTTCGCAAAATAATCGGAATAGGCGAAGTACAGTCCACGACGGTTGATTCGAGTCCAATTTTGGTTGCTTCGCCTTGTAG
>MWVX01000358.1_pt1 | contig 13805 bp, 13 predicted proteins | sample 1047311 | NCBI WGS metagenome assembly MWVX01 (sample SAMN06349984, study PRJNA376086) | soil metagenome | isolation source: MtG-4 sample Antarctic (ecotone) soil | place: Antarctica | collected 2015-01-13 | reverse complement strand
TTCTAAAAAATTAGCGGTTTGCATGAATAATTTTTTGTCGGCAATCGCGCCTTGTTTTATTGCTTCGCAGAATCCGGCGGACAGTTCGCGTCGCGGTAGAGTTTTGAGCGTTTCGACATCTATTAAAACGCCGCTCGGTTGGTAAAATGCCCCGATTAAGTTTTTGCCGAACTCGGTATTGACCGCGGTTTTCCCTCCGACCGACGAGTCAATCATTGCCACCAACGTGGTTGGAATCTGCAAAAATGAAACGCCGCGCAAATAAACTGCCGCCGCGAAACCGGCTAAATCTCCGACTACGCCGCCGCCGACCGCGACGACCGCATCGGTTCTGGATAATTTGTTTTCAGCGAAAAACTTGAGAGCATTTTCAAAGGTGCGAAAATTTTTATATCGCTCACCATCCTGCATTAAAAAAACACAAACTTTAACGCCTTCGTTTTCAAAACTCGTCCTTACAGCTTCGCCATAAAGACGAAAAACTTTTTTGTTCGAGACCAGCACAATCTTTTTTGTTTTTCGCTCCAAACAATTCTGCGCCCAAACAACGCAATTTTTCAGACAGTCGCTGCCAATTTCGATGTCGTATCGATGCGGGCTTTGCTTTATTTGTACTTTTACTTTTTTCATAAACAGTTACAATTATTGATTTACAAGTTATCTGCCAGCAAATCAAAATTCATCTCGAAGCCAATCATCTGCGCCATTTTCTCTGCTTTATAACGATTCGAAGTGTTCCAAAAATCAATTAACTCTTCAAAAGCCTTACGCGAAGTCCACCAGCTGAAATCGTATTTTTGAATAAAATATTCGCGCAATCCGTATGCGAAAAGAAATCCGCGCACTCGTGTCTGTGAATTAAAGTTTTCTGAAATCTCAAGGAGCATTTGCTCTTTGCTAAATTCAAATCCCAAATTGTTTGTAAAATTTACCGCAGAATTTTGCGAAAGTTCTTCAATGTTTGTGGCATCGAGGCAAAAAAATTGAACTTCCCGATTAAATTTTAATACTTCGCTTCTGACTTCATACAAAAGACGAAATTTATTTTCTTCAACGATTTTGTCGGCTAATTTCTCATCCCAAATGCCGATGCTTTGCTGCAAAAACTGCTTGCTTGTCAGTAATGACTGAAACAAAATGCCGTAGGCAGCTGGCAAGCAGTCATCAGGTGAGGAAACAAATTCGGGAAACCTTTGAGAAAGCTCTTTCGATGTCCACGCGGTTTGATTTACTCTAGCGAAACAGTGCAGAAATTCGGTGAAGTTCGAAACGCCGTTACGATTTGAAATACAAAAATTTACTTTCTCCGGCGGATTTGGACAAAAACATTCGGTTCGTTTTTGTTCAAAAGTTTTTATAATTTCAATATTAGTTATTTTTCTTGAGTTAAATCCAAAATTTTCCAAAATTATGTCATACAGCGCAGGCAAAGATTGACCACTGAAAATCTGCTGTCGCTCAAGTTTTTCGCGTAAAAAATAAACGTCCGCGCTGCTCAGTTTTTTTGTTTCCAATTCGGCTTCACGGGCGACACCGGAAAGCGATCGAAAATAATTTTCTTCCGTATTTTCGAGAAAACTTGTAGCTTTACGAGCAAAATCTTCAAAATTTATTTCGGTAATTTCTTCATAAAGTTTTTGAAGATTTGCGAAACCAAGTTTTTGAGAAGTTTTTTGTAAATCCGAAAGCTTTTCGACAAATAAATTCGCGCACGAGTTTTGCGAATCAATTACTCTGGCGAAGATTTCGCTTCTGTTTTCAGCGATTTCTTGGAAGGCAATTTTCTCTAAGGCTTCGGTAAAAGTTAAAACTTCATCTCTAAATTTTATGTGAACTGTCTTTTGACAATTTTCCAATTCTTGAGAGATTTCCTTTGTTTGACGTTGTAAAAAACCGAGCCGTGCGATACCGAGTAAATTATGACGAGCTCTTTGTTCGATTTCAGTTTGTCCGTCAGATTCTTGAAACAATTTGACGAGTGTTTCAATTGTTGACGACGAAAATAAATCAGCAGCCGTTTCTTCTATTTCAGCAAGTGATTTGGCGTGGTTTTGATTGAGGTATTTTTCAAGGCGAAATACTTCGAGTTGCGCGCAATAATTTTTTAGATCTAAACGCAATCGAGACAAATCCATTTTTTGAGATTAACTTAAATGTTTAGATTGCCAAAGCAAAAACCAGAAATGCAGGAGAAAAAAAGAGAGCAGGTGAAGCAACGTGGAAGTGTACCGCACCTGCCAATTCGTGATTACTGTCCTCACCCCAGTAACCACTGGAAACGGCGGTTTTCACCTAGCCGTTTCGGATTATAAATATACAATTTTATAAATTGTTTTGGCAAATGGGATAATGCAATCGTTTTTCAGTTCAAATTTCTGCCGATGATTTCCGCCAGATGATTTGCCTGGGCTTCAATCTGCACTTGATTTTCCCCTTCAATCATCACCCGCGCCAAATTTTCCGTCCCCGAATAACGAAGCAGTAGACGACCTTTTGCGCCGAGGTCTTTTTTAATTTTGGCAGACGCTTGATTGATTTCTGCAACCGATTCAAACGGAATTTTTTCACGCACTTTGACGTTGACAAGGATTTGCGGAAAGCGGACGAATCCCTCGGTCATATCCGATAAAGTTTTTCCGTTTGCACGAAGTGCTTCAAGCAGAAAAAGCGTTGTCAACATTCCGTCGCCGACCAGGCTGTGAAACGGAAAAATAATATGTCCAGATTGTTCCCCGCCAAGCGCGGCATTTGTTTTTAGAAGTTCCTGCAGTACGTATTTGTCGCCGACATCAGTGCGTAGAAGTTTAATATTTTTTGAATGGAGCGCAATCTCCAACCCGATATTACTCATGACAGTGGCGACAACCGTCTGATTATTTAACTTTTGATTGTCTTGAAGATGCTGCGCCATAATCCATAGTACGGCATCGCCATCCACCAGATTTCCCTTTTCGTCAACAAACAGAGAGCGGTCAGCGTCTCCGTCAAAAGCGACACCGAAGTCGGCTTTTTCATCCAAAACCTTTTTTTGCAAATGTTCGAGATGCAGCGAGCCGCAATTTTTATTGATGTTTTTTCCGTCAGGCGTATTGTTGATAACGATTGTTTCAGCTTTGAATTTTTCAAAAAGTTGCGGCGCAAGCCGATAAGCCGCGCCATGAGCGCAATCAATCACCATTCTGAAATTTTTCAAATCGAGCGTTTTGAATTCATCAGCCAAATAGTTTAAGTACTGATTTTGCATTTCAACCGCTTTTTCTTTAGAAACGGTTTCCTGCCGAATGAGATTGCTAAGTTCGAGCGACGTCATTTGCAGCATCTCAATGCGTTGACGCAATTGTGGAGTCAAAATCATTCGCTGAGGTAAATCGGACTCAGAACTTTGGACTTTGGATTTTGGACTTTGGAAAACATCCGTTTCGATTTTACTCTCCGTCGATTGGTCAATCTTTTTTCCGTCGGGCGTAAAGATTTTGATGCCGTTATCTTGAAATGGATTGTGCGACGCGCTGATAACAATGCCTGCGTCAAAATCGAATTCTTTAGCGAGAAAAGCCACGCCCGGCGTGGTGATAATGTCCGCCGATTCGCAATGTGCGCCTGAAGCAAGAGCGCCTCGACAAAATGCTTCTTCAATCCAAGTGCCGGATTCGCGCGTATCTCTGCCTAAAATAAAACGCAGGTCTTTGTTTGATTTAGTTTGAAATTGTCGGGCGAGAGATTGACCGATAATTTCAATCGTTTTTGTGTCGAGCGGAAATTCTCCGGCTTTTCCGCGGATGCCGTCCGTTCCAAAAAGCTTCTTCATAATACCGTAATACTTGAATAAATTAAGTTTTCCTAACGAAAGAATATTATTTATACAGCAAAATTCCCGTTGACAACAAATCAAAATTACCCATAATTAAAAATTGTGGCTTGTATAAGCTATTGTCAAGGCATTTGACAACCTTTTATTTAATAGGCGAATCTTTACAATGGCGAATTTAATAAATCCGCTTATTTTTATAGAATTTTTGTCAATCGACTTCGTTTCGTAAATTATAAGTACCTGAAAAAGTATAATGAAATTAAAATTGCTTCTGAGTCTGTTCGCGTTCAGTCTTTCATCAACCTTCGTATTTTCTCAAACAGCCGGGCTGCCGTCACCAGCACCCAGCCGAACTCGTGTCATTCAATCGAACCCGACACCGGCTCCGACCGCATCGCCTAGCCCGACACCGAATCGAAAAGTTATTGTTACCAATAACTTGCCTGCGCCGACTCCAACACCGATGCCTCGATCGACAGCACCCCCAATTCAAAGTTCGTCAATCGCCGGGCAGCCAAACTACCAAATGGCGACTCCCGCACCGCCGCCGACGTTTTACAAACCTCTAGCCTTTAATCAAATTAAAAATAAAATTGCCGAAGCCAGGCGACAGATGACTGCGCGCCCGATTCCGACCGCCTCGACTGACAGTTTTTTGACGACTAATGTTATACGCCTGGCATTTTATGATTATGAAACGGGAAAGATTGATTATTTGGTTACCTCCAAGACTTCTTTTCTGTCGCCGGACGCGCAGATTGCAACTACTACGTCGAACGGCAAACTCGTTACGCTGCGCATCGTTCGCGCCAATTTCGTGAACACTGCGGTGATGATTGTTGATGCCAACAACCGGGCGCACTTGCCGCTTGTTGCCCAGTATCCGATCGAACGAAACGGTAAATTTGTGGAAATGGCTCATTATATTTCGACGCACGCCGGTATCGTCACGCCCGAAGTCGTCAGCGCGGGCAAGTTCTACGTGCGCAATACAATCGATACCGCGCGCGAAAACCTGCGTAAGAAAGGCATTTTTATATCGCCGCAAATTACCGACACCGCCGAAAGATTAAGCATTGTCGAACACGTTGATCACCAACGTTTCTGGAGTGAATTTCACCCGACTATCTTTAATGAAATTTATGCGCTTTTCGCTCTAAACGAAGGTCAAACGTATCGCTATTCGGTCAGCGTGGCGGGCGCGGGCGGAATGGTGCAAATGATTCCGTGGACTTATAATATGATTCGCACGCGTTACTATAACGTCGGTTTGATACCTGATTTTGTCGAAGGAATGAGAAATCATCAGAACGCCGCGCAGGCAATGCTGCTTTATATGCAGATGACGTGGGGCGATTTGATTTCCAATGATACGATTAACGACGCGCTCCAAACCGGAATTGCGACACCGGTTGAATTGTTGTCGGCGGGTTACAATTCAAATCCGGCGAAACTTGCCGGTTACATACGGCGCGGCGGCGCAAACTGGAAAACCTTGATTCCGCGCGAAACAAAAATTTACCTGCAAATCTACGCTTCGATGGACAAGTATGTACCGGTTTTGCCGCGAACAAAGTAAAGAAGTTGTCGGTTGTCAAAAAAGAGAAATTTATCAATGGAAAGATTACAAAAACTTATCGCGCAAGCCGGTATCGCCTCTCGCCGCAAAGCCGAAGAACTCATCGCCAGCGGCGAAGTTACGGTTAACGGCGAAATTGTCACGCAACTCGGGACGAAAGCCAACCCTGAAACCGACCACATCAAAGTCAGCGGCAAATTAATAAACGCCAAAATTGCCGGACGCGAAAAAGTTTATGTGCTGCTCAATAAACCGAAAGGTTATTTATCAAGCGCGGCTGACCCGGAAGGCAGAAAGCTCGTGACGGATTTGGCGGCGCCTGCGCTCGGCAAACTGCACCCGGTCGGGCGGCTTGATTACAACACCGAAGGTCTGATTATTTTGACGAATGACGGCGATTTTACCAATTTTATTACGCAAAAAAAGACTGTTCCAAAAGTATATGACGTAAAGGTCAAAGGCTTGCCGAACGAAAATGCAATTAATAAACTGCGGCGCGGAGTGCTCCTCGAAGACGGATTTAAGACCGCTCCGGCTGAAATCACCGAATTACAGTCAACTGAAAATAACGGTTGGTATCAAGTTATTCTTTTTGAGGGACACAACCAACAAATCAGAAAGATGTTTGATTCAATCGGTCATTCGGTAGTCAAACTTCGCCGCACCCAAATCGGGCACATCAAAGACGACCGCATCGCCGTCGGCGCGTATCGCTTGCTTGACGAAGACGAAGTAAAAGCCTTCCAAAATCCATCTAATAAAACCGTCAAAAAAATAAAACCGCCAGAAAAAACTTTCGAACCGGCACGCAAACCAAACTTGCACGGTGGCAAATCCGGAAAGCCGCAAACACGCCGAACGCAGAGATAAAATAAACCAATTTATTTTCGCGCTCTTTCTTTTTATCTCAACGCACGGTGTTCAACCATCAAACACGCATCCTGCACAACTTTAATTCCCGCCTTAGCAAGCGTTTCGGCAACCGCGTCGTTGCGAATTCCCGATTGCAGCCAGACGGCTTTCGGCTTTTTCGCTAAAATATCTTCTGTGTGTTTGGGAACATCTTGAGAACGCCGAAAAACGTTGATAAGGTCAATGTCTCCGGGAATATCAGACAGATTTCGATAAATCTTCTTTCCCAAAATTTCAGTAACTTCCGGGTAATAAACCGGAACCGGGACGATTTCGAAACCGGCGCGTTCCATATACTGCGGAACGTAGAATGCGGGTTGCGAAGATTGCGCTTCAGTTTTAATCCCGAGAACAACGATGCGTTTTGTGTTTGCCAGCAACTTTTTTATTTCTTCGTCGCTTTCAATAATGTTTTTTTGCCAATCCATAAATTTATTTAATTTTTGTTTTTTTACTTTCACTTATATACAAATAAGCCCAAGCAATAATAACAAATTGCAGCGGCAATCTGAGCCAAATTAAAAGTGGATTTATTTCGGGGAAAAGCTCGGTGTTCATAGCCATATAAATATTGGCGGGAAAAACCGCAATCAGTAGCGCAATTATTCCCCAAGCGGCTCGCGGCGTGAACTTTGGCACAACCAGCAAAACGCCTAAAACTATTTGGAAAAATCCGCTTAGATAAATCAAGATTAGATGCGCAGGCAAATACGGCGGCATAATTCTTAAATAAATCGTCGGGTTCGCGAAATGATAAATTCCCGCCAGGACAAAAACAATCGCTAAAATCCATTTAAAAATTTGTTTGAGAGTCGGCATTACAGATTATTTTATACGAGTTTTTTGCTATAATTAAATAACTTTTTCACAAACAAATACTTACCTATGAACTTTGAATTAAACGAAGAACAACAGCAAATAAAGATGAGCGTTCGCGAATTTGCGGAAAGCGAAATTCTTCCGAATGTAATGGAATGGGACGAAACGCAGCATTTCCCCGTCGAACTGCGCCCGAAGCTCGCCGAACTCGGACTGCTCGGCGTAATTTTCCCGGAAGAATACGGCGGCGCGGGAATGGGTTATATCGAATACGCGACGATTATCGAGGAAATCAGTCGCGTTGACGGTTCGGTCGGCTTAAGTGTTGCCGCGCATAATTCCCTTTGCTCGAACCATATTTATATGTTCGGCTCAGAGGAACAAAAACAAAAGTATCTCGTCCCGCTCGCGCAGGGCGAATCGTTCGGCGCGTGGGGTTTGACCGAAGCGGGCGCCGGCTCTGACGCTTCTGGGACACGCACCACTGCCGTGAAAAGCAACGGTGGATTTCTTGTTAACGGCTCGAAAAACTTTATTACGCACGCGATTGCCTGCCATACTTGCGTGGCGGTTGCCGTCACCAATAAGGAAAAGGGGAATAAGGGAATTTCGGCGTTTATTTTTGACAAATCAATGGAAGGCTTCCGCCCTGACAAAAAGGAAAACAAACTCGGAATGCGCGCTTCGGAAACGGCTTCGGTTGTTTTTGAAGATTGTTATGTGCCGGAAGAGAATTTGCTTGGCATCGAAGGCGAAGGCTTTACGCAGGCGATGAAAATTCTTGACGGCGGGCGCATTTCAATCGCAGCTTTATCGGTCGGCATCGCGCAGGGCGCGTTTGAAGCAGCGGTTCGTTATGCCAAAGAGCGTCAGCAGTTCGGTCAGCCGATTGCCGAATTTCAAGCGATTCAATTCAAACTCGCCGATATGGCAACACAGATTGAAGCCGCACGCCTTTTAACTTTGCAAGCCGCATATTTGAAGGATAATAACAAACGTGTAACAAAAGAATCAGCAATGGCGAAACTCTACGCATCGGAAATCGCCGTGCGTGTTTCCGAAGAATCAATCCAGATTCACGGCGGCTACGGGTATACGAAAGATTATCCGGCGGAGAAATACTGGCGTGATTCAAAGCTCTGCACGATCGGCGAAGGGACTTCAGAAATACAAAGGCTGGTAATTGCGAAACAATTACTAAAAGCATAAAAATATGGCGGAATTAAAATTAACGGCAATTTACGAAAAGGCGAAAGAAGGCGGTTACGTTGGCTACGTCGCCGGGCTTCCGGGCGCCAATATGCAGGGTGAAACAATAGAAGAAGTGCGTGAAAATTTAAAGGAGGCAGTGCATCTTTTGCTTGCATGCTACCGTGACGAAGCGGAAAAGAATTTAACGGATTCTGCAACGAAAGAAGAGCGGTTTTGCAGGCAGCTTGAAATGAAACGCGCAGATCTGATTCGTCATCTAGCAAAATTCGGCTGCATTTTTATTCGGGAAGGCGGCAGCCATACGATTTAAAAGAATTCGCTGAACGGTAAAATGACAGCAATTCCGCGTCACCGAGAAGTTAAAGAATTTCTGTCAAGAAAAATTTGCGACGATTTAGGAATTAAGCGTTCCTAATCGAAATTAAAAAGGAAGATTTAATTTTTCGGCGTCAATCTTTGTTTTTATATTCAAGCATCGCTCAAAACTTCTTCATATCGGTAAGCATTCGTCTTCGCGCTTCGCATTCTGACAAACCACAAAACTCCCGCGCTTGCCGACAAAATACCGGAGATGACCGTTAGTATCTGCGGCGAAAGATAATACATCAGCTCGCTCGAAAAATAACTCGACAAACCAAAAATCGTCATTTCCGCGCCTCTGTCTAATGTCGAAATCCGTCCGCGAATATAATCGGGCAGACTGCGCTGAAACATCGTTTCCTGAACAGCATATTCGACGCCGACAATCGTTCTTGAAACAAAAGTGAAAACCGCAAAAAGCCACAAACTCGGCATATAACCGGCAACCGCAAACAAAACGCCATGCACAAGCAAAGTCCAGACAATAAAAAAACTGTGCGAATTTTTCCGATCTAAATAAACGGAAACCCGATGGGCGATCATCATTCCCAAAAACAAACCAAAACCGCTTGCCGTCCAGAGCATTGCGACGGCGATGTCCGGATTCCAGTTTTCCTTTCCGGCAAAAAACACGCCGCCCATTCGCTCGAAAATAACGTTTATCGCGCCGCCTCCCGTTGCCCAGATAACATTCATTATCAAAATCGTCAGCGCAAAATGATTTTTGATTGTGTAGCTGAAACCTTCTTTTAATTCGGTCAGGAAAGATTCTCTGCGAGGCACACTCGATTCGTCCGTTCTCGTTCGCAATTTATGAGTCACTGTCTCCCGTGTCGCTTCTTCTGGAATCAGCCAAACCGAATAAGCCGAAATTAAAAATGAAGCCGCATTAATGAGGAAAGCGATTTCGTAACCGAAGACCGCCGCCGCCCAACCGCCGAGTGCCGAGCCGATTGCCATCAGAAGAAACCTGGTTGAAAACATTAATGCAGTTCCAGCCAGAAGTCCTTCCTTGCCCGTCAGATTCGGAGTAGCCGCGTTTTTCGCGCCATCAAAAAATGCGCCGAATGTTGAAAGCAGAATCGTTGCCAAATAAGCAATCCACAAATTCTCCGTGCTGGTCACAAACAAAAACATCAAAGCCACAGCGACCCGCGTCAAGTCCGAAAAAATCATCACCTGTCGCCGCGAAAATCGGTCAACAAAAGTTCCGGCAATCGGCGAAAAAAGTGCAAATGGAATCAAGCGACAGACAAATAAAATTCCCGCCGCTTTCGGCGAAGCGTCGGAAACAAGGCGCACCAGACCGAGTCCGGCAATAAAGTTAAACCAGTTGCCAAGTTCGGAAACGAATTGTCCGCAGAGCAAATTGCGAAAATTACGATTGTCGCGGATTAATTGCCAATAAGTCAGATTCATAAACTGCAGAATACGGAAAATGGATTACGAAAAAATTAAAAACTGTTTTTAGCTTTGCTTTTTGTGCTCTTAATTTTTCAATAAAAAAGCTGTCAGGCTTGAAAACCCAACAGCTTCTTGCCTCTACGATAAAATAAATTTTTAAGATCCCGTAAAATTGGGGGCGCGTTTTTCAAAAAATGTCGTTATGCCTTCCTTAAAATCGTTTGATTTGCCTGATTCGATTTGCATCCGGTGTTCCAAATCAAGTTGCGTCTGCAAATCGCTTGAAAAAGAACCGTTGAGCATTTTCTTTATTCGTCCGATTGAGCCGGTCGGCGCGAGCGCGAGTTTTTTTGCCATCTGTAATGTTTCCTCCATCAAATTCTCGGCTGACACAACGCGGTTGATCATCCCGATTTGTTCAGCGCGATTCGCATCAATCGTACCGCCCGTCATAAAAAGCTCCGCCGCGAGTTTTTCGCCAACCGCGCGCGGCAGAAAAAAACTTCCGCCACAATCCGGCGAAAGTCCGAGGCGCACAAATGCCTCGTTAAAACTCGCGTTTTCCGCCGCGAAAATCAAATCGCAGGCAAGCGCAAAATTTGTTCCCGCGCCCGCGCACACGCCCTGTACGGCGGCGACAAACGGGATCGGTGTTTCCCGAATAAGCAAAATAACATCGTGCAAGGCTTTCAGGGGTTCTTCCAAGAAGGCTTCGATTCTGCCTTCCTTCTGCCACATCGACTGCATCTCGCGCAAATCGCCGCCCGAACAAAATGCGCGTCCCGAACCGGTCAAAATAACCGCTCGGGCTTTATCTTTGACGGCTGTTTTAATTGCCTCGCGTAAATCTTTGGTTAATTGCAAAGACAAAGCATTGAGCGCTTCGGGACGATTCAAAGTGATAATCGCCACCTTTTCGTTCAATTGATAATTAACAGTTTCAAACGTCATAATTTTTCCTAGTGCTAAGTGAAAGAAAAGATGCTTTTTACTTACCACTTACCGTTTACCACTTACCACTTTTGAACGGTTTGCCTGAAAACATTCTTTGCATAAAATGCTGCGCCCGACTTTCGGTTGAAACGGCACGCGGTCGTGCTTGCCGCAGTGGTCGCAAATGATTTCAAAACGCGTCGCAGAATCCGCACCGGAAGCCGCTTTTTTTGAACGACATTTTGAACATCTCTGCGGCGCGGGCATATTTCGCCGATAAAAATTTTCCTGCTCTTTTTCCGTAAAAAGAAAAGTTTTCCTGCACTGCACACACGGAACTTCAAGATTCGGCATCGCATTTTCTCCTTCTTAATTTCCGAGTTATTTTTTGAGCAAGTGTAACAAAACACCCGCGAGACATCAACAAAAGCCAGTGTTATTTTGATAAACGCATACACATTTTTAACAAAAGTAATTTCGTTTTAGGTTTGTAACGCTCTGACGTGCGCTTTGACCGTTGCGCCCAAAGTTTCCAGATTATACCCGCCTTCCAGACACGAAACTATTCTGTCCGCGCAAACTTCATTCGCCCATTGCTTAACGATTTTTGTCAGGTGCATAAAATCCTGATCTTCGAGCAGAAGCTGTCCGAGCGGGTCTGCGATATGCGCGTCGAAACCGGCGGAAATTATTATCAAATCCGGTTTATAATTGCGGGAAATATCGCCAATCGCATTTTCAAACATCCGCTTTTGCGATTTTGCAGGAGTCTGCGCTTTGACCGGAACATTCATCGTAAAACCTTTGCCGCGCCCGAAACCCGTTTCACCGCGCGAACCCGTTCCCGGGTACCACGGATACTGATGCATCGAAAAGAAAAACACGCTCGGATCGTCAAAGAAAATTCCCTGCGTGCCGTTGCCGTGATGGACATCCCAATCAACGATTGCGATATTTTCGATTTCCTTATATTTGCTCTGGGCGTAACGCGCCGCAATCGCCGCATTATTGAAAAAACAAAAGCCCATCGCGTGTTCCGCCGTGGCGTGGTGTCCGGGCGGACGACAAGCGACAAAAGCGTTTTGCGCTTCACTGCTCATCACCGCGTCAACCGCCCGGCACGCGCCGCCTGCGGCGTAGAGCGCCGCGTCAAACGAGTGCATCGAAACAATCGTGTCGGCATCAAGACGTGTCTCCCCGTATTCAAACGCTTTTTCGACGTGTTCAAAATGATTCTTTGTATGACACGCCTGAACAATTCCGCGCGAAACAGGTTTGGCTTCGATTTCGACCAGCGAATTCCAAAATTTCGAACTGCTGCGCAGCGCATTCATAATGACTTCGTAACGCTTCGGTGTTTCGGGATGACCTTCTCCCGTGTCATGCTTTTGATAAATCGGATGATGTATAATTGCTGTTTTCATAAACTAGTTAACAGTCATCAGTTGTTCGTTGATTGATAACTGTTTAAATAAATGCTGTTTCGTGCAGAAGTTCGCCCTTCGCAAATCTTTCCAAACTTAAACACGATACATCTAAAAAATTCGCTCTGCCGTCAAGCATAATTTCCGCGAGCGCTCTGCCGGTCGCAGGCGAGTGCATTACACCGTGTCCGCTGAAACCGCCTGCGAAGTAAAGATTTGTAACTTCGCAACCGCCCAAAATTGCGTGATGGTCAGGCGTGTTCTCATAAAGACCGGCGCGACATTTTTCTCTGACGACTTCGGTTTCGGCTAAAAACGGCGCGCGTTTTCGTGCTTTCTCATAAACTTTATTGATAAACGATTCTTCAAAATTTGTATCAAATGAAGGCTTTTCGTCTTTGTCAGGATAAGCAAACAAAACTTCTCTGACCGATTCTGTGGCGGGACGAAAATGAAAACCGCTTCCTAAATCAATAACCATCGGCAGATTTTCCTGAAAATCCCGCGCACTTTTCGCCCAGACAATTTGCCGTTTCAGAGGCTCGACCGGTAAATCAATCCCCACCGTTCGGGCAAGTTCCCGCGCCCACGCCCCCGAACACAAAACAACTTTTTCGCATTCAATTTTTCCCCGATTTGTTTTCACCGCTTTGACTTTGCCGTTTTTGGTTTCGATTGCGAAAACTTTTGTTTCACACAAAACTTTCGCGCCCATATCTTCGGCTTTCTTTGTGAAACCTTCCATCACGCCGAGCGGATTAATAAAACCATCGTTTGCCCCGAAACTTCCACCCTTAATATCTGTGCAGTTTAAGTCTTTGACGATTTTGGCAATAGTTTTTGGGTCAACGATTTCAACACCTTTCACGCCCAGGAACTTTTGCTTTTCAACATTGCGTTTCAAATAATCAAACTGCATTTCGTCAGTCGCAAAAAACAGATAACCGCGCGGTTCGTAACCGCAACGGGCGCCGGTCAAATCATTAAACTCTTTAAAAAAATCAATTGAGTAAAGCGACATCTTGATATTAATGTCGGTTTCAAACTGAGCGCGCACGCCGCCGGTCGCTTTGCCGGTTGAACCTTTCCCCTGCTCATTTTCGCGCTCTAAAATCAGAACATCTTTTGCGCCGCGCGTCGTTAAATGATACGCGACACTCGCGCCGACCACGCCGCCGCCAATGATGACAATTTCAGCAGTTTTCATACCGAAGAATGTATTAAGTCGTTATTTAGCAAAAACTTGTGAAAAGTCTGCAAACGCCTTGAATGCGAAAAAGTTGTTTTGTGTTCGGGGGCGTGGGCGCGGGAACTTGCCCGGACGGTGGGGATTGATTTACCGGTCGAGCCT
>MWVX01000357.1_pt1 | contig 13806 bp, 12 predicted proteins | sample 1047311 | NCBI WGS metagenome assembly MWVX01 (sample SAMN06349984, study PRJNA376086) | soil metagenome | isolation source: MtG-4 sample Antarctic (ecotone) soil | place: Antarctica | collected 2015-01-13 | reverse complement strand
TTTGCTGCCTCATTTAATACTTTAGAATAGTCGGCTAAAAATTGCATATCAATTCGAACACCTTCAAACTCCATATTTTGTAGTACAGGTGCCAATGGATTTTCAACTTCATCAAACACACGTTGCATACAGGCATTTACTGCCTAAGTATAATATTCCGGCAGAAGATTTTTACGAAAAACTAAAAAGCGAAGAATATCTTGACAAGGCATATTATGAATTTGCGCTTGTAAGACAGCTACAGGTAAATGGATATCCAACTGTTTTAATGCAGGTAAGCGATGCTAAATTTTATTTATTAGCGAGGGGGTATACAGATTATGATACACTTAAAAAGCGAATAGATAAAGTGTTGGAGGAGATTAAGATTTTGTAGCTAAGTTGAAAAATGGAGGTTATCACTAAAACCATCCACGGCGCTTAAACATTATTAGCATACCGATTGGTATTAAAAGCATAATGGCTACAGTAGCATAAAAACCCCATGGGTTGTCAGACGTGGGTATAAACTTAAAATTCATCCCGAAAATTCCACCAATAACGGTCGGTGGCGCCAGCAGGCAGGTAACAATAGCCATTACTTTCATAACCTCATTCATGCGAAGGTTTACATTATTTATATAGAGGTCCTGCATACTGATTATTACATCCCGGTAGTTTTCACTAAGGTCATGTGCCTGTATAATATGGTCATGCACATCTTTAAAATATTTGATTGTTGTTTCATCGAGCAACTCATTTTCACTGCGTATAATGGCGCCCACCAGGTCCCGCACAGGTGCTATATTCCGTTTTAAAACAATCAGCTCTTTTCTTAATTGGTTTATATGAACAAGCGCTCTTTTGTTGCTATCTCTTATTACTTCTTCCTCCAGCATCTCTGTTTTTTCACCAAGCTTTTCCATTACAAAAAAATAATTATCTACTATCAGATCGAGCATGGTATAACATAAATAATCTGCGCCGCTCTTTCTTAATTTACTATTACCTATTTTTAATTTTTCGCGTATAGGATTAAAAACATCTTTGTGGGGGTCCTCCTGGAATGTAATAACAAAATCCTTTCCTAAGGCTATACTTACCTGCTCCTGTTCCACTACACCAGCTTTTTCATTAAAATACAGCATGTTTAACAGGCAGTAAAGAATGTCATCTACCTCATCCATCTTTGGTCGCTGGTCAACGCTAAAAATATCTTCTGCAACGAGATGATGAATACCATAGTGTTCACAAATCTCCTCCACCTCTTTTTTTCTAAGGCCATCAACATTTATCCATGTAACTTTTCCATTTCCTTTAAAAACATAGCAATCGTGTGTTGATTTTAGCTCGTGCTCTTCCAAAACATGTAAATCAAAATCATAGACAGTAGTATGTACATTTTCTGAATCCTTTCTTTTTAAAGAGGCGATAGGATTAGCGGTTAATATTTGTTTGGTACGACGAGTGCTTAATAAAGCCGAGGGAATAATATAACGCAGGTATCTTTCCGGGTTCTTTGAAACTTTCATAAATAATACTACCGCATCAAAAAATTTAAATTTTGAACCACCGCTACAAACTTATCATCTTTTGAATTGATGCTAGTTAGTTTGTCTGATTTTAAAAATTCATCAAGCTCTGATTTTTTATTGGACATTGTATAAAATATTTTTCAACAGTTTGAATCCTTATTTCCGTAGTTGCTGAACCATAAGGCTTTTGTTCAGAAGCTTGTTTATCAATTAATTTATAAAGCGAAGCTTTTCCGCTATGCAACCATTGATACCATTGCGGGTTTTTTGCATTCTTGGTATTTGTAATAGCTGATGAATGGATAAAGCGGTAATTGATATCCATTAGCGTTTCAGTTAAAATAACTTCTTTGATGTTTGGATTTGCAATAAACTCAGCACCATATTGATCTAAATAATGAACGTTGCCTTTCAAAAGATCAAGCTTTGCATTTATATTTTTATATTGGCTGCCATTGTTTAATACAATAATTCCGTTCATCCAGTCTTCATTAAAAAAATAAGAACCCTCAACTACTTTAAAAAATTGCGAAGTAGTGACCGGTTCTCCGCCAACTGAATAAAAAAGACTTCCCGCCATTATATGAATGTTTTTTCGCGGGTCGCCACCTCCCTGGGCAGAGACAGAAAGAACAACTAATAATAATGCGGCAAGAATAAGAATTCTCATTTCTTAAATTATTTACTCGTTTAAAATTAGTTTTATTTTTAGCGAGTTCACAACAACACCTGTGCTTTTTGCAGGTCTTCAGGTGAATTAATATCAATACCCATCGATTCAGTCAAAGCCATTTTTAAGGGTATGCCCTTTTCTAAAAAACGCAGGCATTCAATTTTTTCAGCATTTTCAAGGGGCGTTACAGGCCAACTGGTAAATTGCAAAAGAGCTTCTTTTCTAAATGCGTACACGCCAATATGTTTGTAATGTACAATTATATCTTCCGCATTTCTTTGAAAAGGAATAACACTTCTGCTGAAGAACAAAGAGTTCATTTGATTATCTACACAAACCTTAACCACATTAGGATCGTTTAATGAAACACTGTCGTTTATAATTTCCATTAAAGACCCCACCTGAACGGATTCGTCAAAAAACAAATCCACTAATTTTTTTAATGAAGCTTTATTTACAAACGGTGTATCTCCCTGCACGTTTACTATTACATCAACATCGCGATTTCTTATGGCTTCGGCAATCCGGTCGGAGCCGCTTTCATGGATCATCTCACTAATAAAAACGTTTCCGCCATATTGTTCTATTTCTTTTTTTATATCATCACTATCGGTTGCAACCAATACTTCGTCAAACAAACCTGTATCTAAAGTTGCAAGATAAGTGTGGGCAATTACTGTTTTGTCGCCCAGGAGTTGTAATAGTTTTCCCGGGAAACGCGAAGCTGCGTAACGTGCGGGAATTACAGCAATGATCTTCATACACCGAAGGTAATGGGAACAGCGAATAATGAGCAGGTAAGAGGAACCAGTTGAAGACAAGCCTTATAAGGCTGATGGGAAATGTTCAATGCTCAATTTTAAAAAAAGAATAATAAACAGAGACAAGTATGAATGAATGTAATTCGGAAAAGTGAAGCAAAGACGGGTAAGAGAATTACACATAAAAATGATTGGTGAGGCAGCATAACTGTTCGAAAGACTTAAAATTGCTTTCATAATCCCGTAGGCCAATGTCATTAAGTTAAGCTCCGGAGGAGCATCGTGTTTATTGAGAAACTATTGGTATTAAAAAAAACTTCCGAACAGTGGGTGAGACAGAAGTAACTAAACTTTAAACTTCTTTTATCCGTTTATCAAACCACAGAGTACCAAAGGGTAGAAAAGCCGCTGCGCAACCGATCAATAATTTTTTAAATGGCCAGTTTAAAATACGCTGCGCAAAAAGCAGATGAATACAATAAAGTATAAATAATATGCCGTGCACCCATCCGGTATAGGTTACCATCAGTGGTTTATTCCAAATATATTTCAATGACATGGCTACTAAAAGCAACAACCATGAAAAGGCTTCTGCATAACCCAAAAACCTGAGTCGCTTAATAGCGGGATGTTGTAAAATCATTTATTGAAAAAAATTGGGCATTTGATCACTATTCCATTTTTTCAAATGGTTTGCGGAGAAGCATCATAAAATTTTCATCCTGTTCATTTGGATAATACCGGTCCAATCCATACCGGATTTGTGAAGGATCAAGCTGTTGATAAGTGCCAAACAAGCGGTCCCAAATAGCCAGCACAGCGCCATAATTACTGTCAGTAAAAGGCTGCTGCCAATGATGATGGACTTTATGCATATTCGGCGATACAATAACAAAACTTACCAGCTTATCAAGCCATTTTGGTAAACTAATATTTGCATGAGTAAATTGTACTGTTAGAATTAATAAAGTTTGATAGATCATTACAGCATAGATTGGTGCACCAGCCACTAAAACACCAGCCATAAAAAATACACCACGCAAAACACTTTCAAATGGGTGGTGACGCAAGCCTGTGGTTACATCTACATTATTATCAGAATGATGCACTACATGAAACCGCCATAAAAATTTCATTTTGTGTTGAACCAAATGCACTAACCAACCACCAAAAAAATCAAGTACAAAAAAGGTTATAATAATAGCCCATAAAGCAGAGGCGTTTAGCCATTGTGATAAGCCAAATCCATTAGCCTTGCAAAAATCTGAAATGATTATAATAAGAACAGCGAAGCCTGTGTGAATGATCAGATGCATTACCGTAAAAGAAAAATTAATGGTAGCATGCCGAAGCTTATTTTTTTTATACTGTAAAGCAAGCAATGGAATGGCGCCTTCTATTAGCCAAAGCATTAGCATTCCTGCAACTAAAAAAAGAGTGCGTTCCAAGGGACGTTGTTCAAGTGTTCCGAAATAATCTAAAAGCTGCTGCCACATGTAATAAATTTAGTGCTTTACAAGGTTAATGTATAAAAAAGCCCCGTTAAATATAGGCGTTGCCCTTTTAAATATTCGTATGCAAATTATGGCCTTTATACGAGTGGTGATAATTGATAATGACTAAGCGATTTCTTTTTTTGGCAGTAAATCTTTGTGCTTCTGGCCAGGGAAAATACCGGGTTGTTACATTGCAGTTTTTTGCAGGATTAATATAAAAGAGCAGTTTTTTTACTAATCTATTTTACCTCTTTAGTAAAAATCACCAAACTAATTGCAATAACCAGCAAGGCTGAAAAAGGTCCTTATGTGATGTCAGGGAAGGGTTTTAAAATCATATCCGCAGGAGCTGCATTGATAGATTTTTGATAATTCAACTGATTTTCCATTCAACAACATACTAGCCAATGCCGCCAGTTTACATTTATGCTTTCTTGTTACACTAACAATTTTTAAATCATGCCTTTTACAAACGGGGCACGGTATAGATCTTAAGTATTGTTTTTCGGCGTCGTCCATCATATCCCAGGCACTTTCCACATGCGAGGTATGGACCATTAATTTCATTCCGCCAAGTGCCGGACTTAAAAGAGGGTCAATAGTAATGGTGTATTCGTCTTTTAAATGACAACTGATATTGGCATGCCTAAGCATGTTCAATACAATATTGGCTTCAATGTAATTATCAAACGATCGCAACTCAACAAAATTCATACGCACCGGTTTGGGTCAATATCTTATAGCGGAAAAATTATACCAAAATGGAAATGCCCGGAGAATAAAATTACCTATTTCCGGATTTGCGCTTTCCCTGAAGAAGAACTTTACTGCAAAACTTAACCGCCCTACAGGGCAACGTCATTAAGTCAAACTTTCAAATAATTGCACCGTCCTTTAGGGCGGTGAATTGATTGTTTTTGAATTACTTGGCTTTAGCCAAAATATTGAATTGGGCTAAGGCCAAACTCTTATAGATTTATTTTATCCCTGCTCTGAAGAGCAGGACAATTCAAAAACCTAATTAAATGACATTGCACTTTAGGGGATGGGGTTTATTGATTTAGCATCAACGGCATGACCAGCATGAGCACTTCCTCATTATCATCCATTTCGGTGGGTTTTAAAATACCAGCTTTTGTAGGAGTTGATAGTTCAATGCGTACTTCTTCGCTGTCTGCGGCATTTAGCATTTCAATTAAAAAACGGGCATTAAAAGCAATAGTAAGGTCTTCCCCATCATACTGGCAATTCATACGTTCATTTCCCTCAAAGCTAAAATCAACATCCTGGGCGGCCAAACCCAGTTCGCTACCGCTAATATTTAGTGCAACCTGGTTTGTGCTTTTATTGCTAAACACACTTATCCTTCGTAAAGCACTTTGAAATTGCGCTTTATTTACCAATAATTTGTAAGGGTTATCGGCAGGTATCACCACTTTATAATCCGGGAAACGGGCATCAATTAACCGGCAACTCATTTGCGTTGTACCGTGTTTTACAAATAAATGATTGCTGTTATAATTGATGGTTATTTCATCCTGGTTAGCCGGTAATGCGGCTTTTAATAGATTTAAAGGCTTACGGGGAACAATAAAAGAATCTGCTTTAGGGCAACTTACATCCGTTCGCTTATATCGTACCAGGCGATGTGCGTCTGTTGCCACAAACTGTATAAAATTACTATTCAGTTCAAAAAAAACGCCAGTCATGGCAGGTCGCAAATCATCGTTACTTACAGCAAACAATGTTTTATTTATAGCTTTAATCAAACCGGATGAGGTCATAGTAAATGATGTGGTATCATCACCGGATGGCTCTTTTGGAAAATTGTCAGGATTTTCGCCCATTACCTTGTACTTGCCATTGTCGCTGGTAATTTCAACGCCAAAATTTTTATCAATGCTAAAGGTTAGCGGCTGATCTGCCAGGTTTTTGAGCGAGTCGAGTAATATTTTAGAAGGAATGCAAACCTTACCGCTATCTTTTGCTTCAATATCTAACTGAATCCGCATCACCGTTTCCAAATCTGTAGCTACTACAGTTAATTTGTTCTTGTCAACTTCAAAAAGAAAATCCTCCAGTATAGGCAAAACCGTATTGGCATTAATTACACCGGCTATATGTTGTAATTGCTTAAGCAGTTGAGAAGAAGAAACAATGAATTTCATTTGTACCTGTTTTGTCTTTAAAAGTTCTTATACCTGCAATTACGCTTGATAATTTATAAAGAATGGTGCAGGAAGGAGGCGAAACTAAGCAATTTTAAAACATACCCGCTCGGCTAGCTAAGAGAAAACCAAAAGAGAAAAAGAGTTAAAGGGACTCAGAGAAAACTGAAACAGCTCAGATAAAAAGGGCACAACTTCCTTTTAACTCCTTTCTCTTTTTCTTTTAGCCATCTTCTCTTAGCTCTCTTAGCCAGATATTTGCAAAATAAAGAAACGGTGTTATGCTATCATCCATTTTTAACCGCGTAAAAAAAATACAATCATCGGAGCCCGGTATTCAGTTTGGCCGCTATTCCGACAATAATAAATCTCTCGAAAAAGTGCAGCAGTGGAACGAAGCGGATGTGCTCTTTAAAAATAAAAAACATCACCAGAGCATTGCAGCGTTCTTTGATTATTTAAGAGATGAGCAGGTAGAAAATGTTTTCCACGAACAAAAGGGATCGGATGGCAATTTTTTATTGTACCAGGGTTCAAAAATTATTAAAGGATTTTTTAATAAAGATGTGTTGCAGGCAGAAACACGACTTGCCTTAATGCCACAGCCAAACGTGCCTGTTATGCGGCGCCTGCTTGAAATGAACTTTACATTGAATTACACACGGTATGCAATAAAAAACGATGAGCTTTTTATGAAGTTTGATAGTGATATTGAAACAGCTAACCCGGGCAAATTATATTATGGGTTAAAAGAATTAGCTATAAAAGCAGATAAGCAGGATGATTTGCTGGTACAGGATTTTACAACATTGCTGCCTGTTGAAACAAACCACATTTTAGAAATATCAGAAAAAGAAAAGGAGATAAAATATACATATCTCCAAAAATGGATTGCCGAAACACTTGAGTTAATAGCAACTGTTGATGCCGATAAATACTCAGGTGGTATAGCGTATTTGTTATTGGCGCTTATTTACCGAATTGATTTTTTAATAGTACCGGAAGGGAAACTTTTACTTGAAATTGAAAAGATCATTGAAATTTATTTCAAAAAAGACGATCGCCTTATTACAGAAAAAAGTGCAGAAATGATAGAGCAACTCATAAAACTACGATCCCGCAGCAGGGAAGAAGTTTTTCCCTACCTTTTTAAATCACGCTATACCTTTTCCATTGTAACACCACAAAGCCATAAAACAATAGCCGATGCCATTTATAACGCCAACCAAAATATTGCCTGGTATAAAGAAAATAAACATCTGCAAATAGCACAGCAAATTAGCGAGTATAGCCTTTCTCATATCCAGCACACGTATAGCCTGCCCCGACCTCTAACAGAATTAATTCTATTATTTATGATGACAAACTATCCTGAATTTTTTGAACAATTAGGCTTTAACAAGCATTATCATAACAGGAAAAAAAATGAATTTAATAAAGAGGCGATCTTACAAGCGATAGAAGATATACAACAGGCATGGGCGCCCAAGTACCCTGGATTAAAAATAAAAACAGATAAGTTGAAATTTGATAGCCTTTTATCTTTCAACCAATCATTTAGTACAGAAATAGAATTTTTGAATGTAGACCCCAAATAATGACAACCCAGCAGATAATAGAACTATATCGTCCGGCTATTATACAAATAGCAACACAAACCAATACCGGCACCGGTTTTTATATAAAAGAGTTTGATCTTATCATTACAAATGAACACGTTGCCGGTAAAAATGCGGAACTTACTATTGCAGGACGTTCTTTTGACCGGCGGCTTTCAAGGGTTTGGTATCTTGATAAAAAGCATGACATCGCTTTTTTACAACCGCCTGCAGGTGTTCATTTGCCGGAAGTAAAATTAGGAAGCTATGAAAATGTAAAAGATGGCGAAGTGGTAGTGGCTATCGGTCATCCATTTGGGTTAAATTATACTGCTACGCAAGGGGTTATTTCTAAAGCAGACCGGGTAAGGGAAGGTTTAAAATATATACAGATAGACGCTGCCATTAATCCTGGCAATAGTGGCGGGCCGCTGGTAAATAAACAGGGCGAAGTAATTGGTGTTAACTCCTTCATCATTCGGGGTGGAGATAATCTTGGTTTTGCATTACCGGTTAGCTATTTACGTGAGGCGTTGGAATTATACCTTCCTTACAGGGGCGAGCCTTCGACAAGATGCTTTAGCTGTGGCACACTGGTATTACCCGCCAATATTGACGCTACAAAATATTGCCCGTTTTGCGGTACAGAAATAGTGCTGCCAGAGGCACCGGGAAAAGAATTTAAGCGGGTGGGCCTTGCTAAAATTGTAGAGGAAATTTTAAAGGATTTGGGGAAAGATGTAAAGCTTGCACGGGAGAGTCATAATAACTGGAGTGTTAAGGAAGGAATGGCAAAAATTAAGATCAATTACAACCCGGAAAATTTTTTTGTAGCCGGCGATGCTTACCTCTGCAATCTTCCCGGCGATACTGCGCAGATAAAACCTTTATACAAGTTTTTATTGGAAGAAAATTATAAAATGGATAGCCTTGTATTGAGTTGTGTAAAACAAAGCATCGTACTATCCTGCATTATGTACGATTTGGATATGACTAAAGAAGCAGGCATGGAAATGTTTCGCGACCTGTTTCAAAAAGCGGATTATTATGATCAGTTGTTAGAAAAGCAATTTGGTTGCAGGGAGCTGCTCGAAGAAGTTTAGGCCCCATCCCCGAAAGGGGTGTTATCAAGTATTTCTTTTTTTATCTTGTCAATAAAAGTGATGGAAAAAAAATCTGACGCCTCAACACCTCCCTTCCGGAGACAGGGGCTAACACAAGACCAAGCATTACAAAAGCTGCGACATTTCTGCGGTTACCAGGAGCGTAGCCACCACGACGCTACACGGAAATTATGGGAACTCGGTGTACAAAAAGCAAAGCATGATGAAATAGTTTCCACCCTAATAGAAGAAGGCTACTTAAATGAAGAGCGCTTCGCCCAACTGTATGTGGGCGGCAAGTTTAGGATGAATGAATGGGGAAAGAAAAAAATATTAAATGGTTTAAGAGAAAAGCAGGTGAGCAGTTATATCATTGATAATGCTTTAAAAGCAATTGATGAGGGTGACTATCAAAAAAAATTGCAGGAGCTTACGCAAAAAAAATTTGAATCTATCAAGGGCGAGAAAAACATAACAAGAAAAAAGAAGGTAATGGAATTTATGCTACAGAAAGGATATGAACCGCACCTTATATCCCAGGCGCTGGCCGAAATAGAAAAGAAGAGATCCTGATATTATATTTACCGCACCCTACAATAAAACAGTCTTCGATATTATCCATTATTTCTTTTTAAATACCGGCACGGTGCTGCAAGGCTCTCCATACATAACACTTTTTACAACAGGTAATAATTTTTTTGTAACGGCAGCATAAGCATAACTATCTATTGCAATATCGCCACAGCCTTTTACAACTACCCGCTGATCCTGAAAATCGTTTGCATCGATGGTTTCAATGTTTCTAAGAAATATATATTTATACATTTCTGATTCTGTTCCTACAAAAATATCTTTTGCTACAGGCTGTAGGTAGGTAGCTATTAACATGTAGGCCCAGATGGGAATAATAGCATCGGCAGTACAAACAATTGAAACATTTTTATTTCTAAAATCCTCCCAGTCCTTATTTTTCAGCGCATCTCTAAAATCCTTTTCTTTTAAAATCAGGCCCATAAAGAGATAATCCTTCAGATCAAAAGGGACTATCTCACCACCAGGTAAATATCTTTCCAGGTCAAGTGAAACCAAACCACTTCCGGCAACTTTATTTATAATCATATACCCCTATCCCCTAAAGGGTAAAAGCCCTTTTTAGGTAAATTTTTTTTATACAAATTGTTTAGCCTTTTCTCTACGAAGAAGCACCCAAAATTACTTGAGTGATTTCACAATTATAAGACTTTAGCATCCCTTTTTCCTCGTCTGTTTTAAGAAAGTGCATTTCAAATTGTCGCCTTTTGCCCTTATCCCCTAAAGGGGAATTATTGCTTGAAAGCTGATACTCCCCTTTAGGGGATGGGGGCTCTGCGAATGAAGCCTGCAACAATTTGGAATGCACTCCCTAAAGAAACAAATAGGCTAATAAAATTTTGCCCTATTGTCTTTTATATCCGCTGCTTCTTTTAGAGCCACTGCAGGTGGCTGTTGCATTGCGGCCTGGCGTGCCTGCATCTGCATCATCTGGCGTTGCATTTCTATATTAGTATTTTCTATAGCCGATGCGCTGATGTTTCCTACCCGTAAAACATAAACACCTGCCTGTCCCTCAATGGCTTCAGGCACTACCTTTCCATTATTTGTAGTATTAAATACAGCCCCTATTACTTTGCCTTCAAAACCAAATACAGCGTTCGCCCCGCTAAAACGAAGACTGTCGGCCATTTGAACAGGTTGTTTAACAGCAGCAGCAGCAGCTTCTAATGTCGTTATTTTTCCCAGTGTTTTTTTTATTTGATCTGCCTTTTTTTTATTGCGCAAAATCGGTTCAACTATAGCCCTGGCCTGAGTTACATCTTGCAGACCTTCCTTGTTTATTTCGGTAACCGTTGCCACAACATAACTCTCACCCACCCTTTCAGGCTGAATAACATCTCCCTTATCGGCATCAAAAATGGCTTTTACCAAATTGCGGGAAGTTCCTAAGCCGGTTATAGAATGGTCACCGGGTTTAATATCTGTAGCTACTAATTTATTGAGTCCTTTTGTTTTAAGATTTTTATCATAGTTGGCATTAAATGCTTTCAGGTCCAGGCTTTCACCCGCAAAAAGACTTGCCTGGCTGCTTGCGGTATTATCTGTTTCAGCACTTGGTGTAATTTCTTTAGCGAGATAGGCTATTTTATAGTGTGGTTGAGAGCCTCTTTGCCCCAGTATCTCTATCAGGTGATATCCAAATTCAGTTTTTACTACTTTTTTATCACCGGGCTTTCCTTCAAAAACAAAATCATTGAATGCTTTTACCATTTGGCCCTGTGGAAAATACTCGTAAACACCTCCTTTGTCTGCACTACCCTTATCATCCGAAAGCTGCTTGGCCAAAGAATCAAAATTTGCCCCGTTATCTGTCGCAAGTTTAATGCTATCAATCCTTTTTTTGGCTGCGCTATCTTCCAGCATTACCTGCCCCGTTTGTGGATTAGTAGTTTGTATTAAAATGTGTCTAACCTTGGCTGAGTCCGGCAATATTTTTTCATCTATTTTTTTTGCCAAAACAATACTTTTATTATCCAGGTAAGGGCCGTATACACCCCCTTTCTGCAAAGCGAATATGGAATCCTTATTTGGCACTTGTATTTTAGTTTTTCCTACATATCCATCATAGTACTCCATATTACTACTTTGTTGTAATAAAAAAGCTGCAGGATCTGTAGAGGTTACAAAAGGCGTCTTTAGGGCTTCCACCTGGTTTTTGACACCGGTGCTGTCTGCAGCAGTTGGCGCGGCATTAAATATTACATAATTAATGGAACGGGTTTCTTCCTTTTGTTCAAAATCGTCTTTATGCTCATCTATATAATCTTTTATTTCCGCATCGCTCACTTTTACTGCGCTGTCTAAAATTGTAGAATAAGGTATAGACACATACGATGCCTGCCCTATGAGACTATTATCAGTCATTTGCTTTTCAATAAACCATTTGGGATAGTAAATACTATTAGTTAATAAAGATGTGTATTTGTCCATTTTGCGGTTAAGCTCCAGGCTATTGATATAATTAATCAATTGGGCTTTATCTTCCGGCCTTCCGCTTTTTTTTACACCATTAATAAATTGTTGTGCAGCCATTGCATTGTACTGGCCCGTAGCCTCGTCAGTAAAACGTTGTTTTAAATCGGGTGGCGGATTGGTGCCAAATAACAGGTTGTTGATTTCCTTATTACCTACGGTCATTCCTAATTCCTCAAATTGCTCGGTCATTAAGGTTTCTGTTATTTCGCCATTCCATACACTCTCAATAATCTGCTGACGCCCGGCGTCCCCCATATCATATCCTTGCTGTTGCGCCATTTCCTCCTGCTGTTTTACCTTTTGCTCAAAGTCCATGATATCTATTTTTCTTCCGTTTATATTTCCAACGGTAGTGGAACCCTGACCAAAAAGGCTACTCCGGCCTGCAAACGCATCCATCATAATAAAACCGAGAAGAGATATAACGATAGCGGCAACAGCCCAACGGGCATACTTGTCCCTGATTTTTTGAATTACTGACATAGTGGAATTTGTTTTTAAAAAAACAGGGAGCAAAAATAAGGGAATTAGGTTTAGTAATCTTAGCTTATAAAACGTAGAAATGGCTTGCAAAGCGGGTTTTAACTGTTTTATAAATTGATAAATTTTTACAGCCAATACAAAATCCTTTAATATTGAATCATATGTTAAGGCAAGCGCTTTTCCTGTGCATAACCACCTGTGGAACTAATAATGAAACATGTGTTATTGGATGGCAAGAATGCTTTTTATTCGCTCAATAAAAAATTTGGGCTTTATTGACTATTTGTTCTACCCCTACTCACACTATTATTTTCATTTTGTGATATTTATTTATCCCTACAATGTAATTAACACCAATGTTAAAACCCTGCCTTAAGTTTATTATCTGCTATACCTTTATTGTGTAAAACAAATTTTAATTGTGAACAAATAGAGGGATTTTTAATTTGCTTTTTAAAAACTTTTTTTTATCCACTAATTCACACCCCTAATAGTAATAGACTTCTTTTAAAAATATAGAATATTATATATTATTACATGCACACGGAAATGTTAACAGCTCAGCAAAACGTTTTAGATAACAAGGCACGTATGTTGGACGAACTGGGTTTTTTAGATATTGATATTGATCCCACGCTTGATCTTTTTGCAGAAATAGAAAATTTAAAAAAAGAAAAGAACGCCATCATCCTTGCACATCTTTACCAGGAGCCGGATATACAGGACATTGCGGATTATATCGGCGATAGCCTTGGTTTGGCCCAACACGCAGAAAGTACCCAGGCTGATATGATTGTATTTGCGGGTGTACATTTTATGGCAGAGACGGCAAAAATTTTAAATCCTTCCAAGAAAGTGGTGATACCTGATTTAAAAGCAGGCTGTTCATTAAGCGAAAGTTGCCCGCCGCCATTGTTTAAAAAATTTAAAGAACAACACCC
>MWVX01000356.1_pt1 | contig 13857 bp, 11 predicted proteins | sample 1047311 | NCBI WGS metagenome assembly MWVX01 (sample SAMN06349984, study PRJNA376086) | soil metagenome | isolation source: MtG-4 sample Antarctic (ecotone) soil | place: Antarctica | collected 2015-01-13 | reverse complement strand
GAATTATGATGTCGCCCACCAATAAAATTGAATTAACCTGTATTTAAATATCCTTCCATCATTTTTTCACATTTTTTTCGTTTAACCTTTGTGTGATTGAGCTTGTCTTAAGAGTGCCAATGTTTATTTTTACAATTAAATGATAATGTCCTGAGAAAATTTGCCAAAATATTTCTTGCTCTTATAGTATCACTTCTCATCGTGGTTTGCCTTACCATTGCTTTTGTGCAAACCGAATGGGGACAAAACTGGCTGGCTGGTAAGATAACTACGCGGCTTTCTAAAGACCTCCAAAATCGCATTAGCATTAAACATGTAAAGTTTGGTCTTTTTAACAAAATGAACCTTGAAGGTGTATTGGTGGAAGATAGAAAAAGGGATACACTCTTGTATGCAGGGATTATACAGGTTAGAATTACAGACTGGTTTTTTTTACAGGACAAAGCTGAATTGGAATACATTGGATTGGAAAATGCAATAATAAATTTCAACCGCACAGATTCGGTTTGGAACTATCAATTTCTACAGGATTATTTTGCACAGCCATCAACAGGCAAAAAAAAGAAAAAAGCGGGCATAGAATTTAATTTAAAAAAAGTAATATTTCATAATGTTGCCTTCAACCAAAAAGATGCCTGGACGGGCAATGACCTTTTTGCCAAAGCAGAATTACTTGACCTTGATGCAAACGAAATAACATTAACAGGGAAAACCATCAATGCCAGCCGGCTTAATTTAGTAAAGCCTTTTTTTCACCAATATAGTTACGAGGGCAGAAAACCAAAAACAACAACATCTTATACTCCCATCCATACTTCTACAATAGATTCGGCAGCATTACAATGGAACCCTGCAAATTGGAACATATCATTTGGCACAATAAATATTGATAACGGAACCTACAAAACGGATAAAGGAAATGCTACGCCTGCAGCCGGCTATTTTGATGCAAAGCATCTTGATTTTACTGCTATTGATGGAAGCATTAAAAACTTAAAGTTTGCCGCTGATACTTTCAGAGCAAGGGTTGATCTGACTACAAAAGAAAGGAGCGGATTAATGGTGCATTCTTTAAAAACAGATCTTCGTTTTCATCCGCAGATCATGGAGTTTGGCAAGCTCTATTTAAAAACAAACAGGAGTGAGTTGAGCAATTATTTTGCAATGAAGTTTAATAACATTGGCGATCTAAGTGATTTTATTCATGCCGTTACGATGGAAGCTAATTTTAATAATACCAATGTCGCGTCCGATGACATAGCTTTTTTTGCACCCGGTATCAAAGACCTCAACAGAATGTTTTATTTAAATGGTTTGGTAAAGGGAAAGGTTGATGACCTGGGAGGAAAAGGAATAAGTATCAGATCAGGAACTACCACACTACAAGGTGATGTAAGTGTAATTGGTTTACCAAATATCAATGAAACTTTTATTAATATAGAAGCGGAGGAATTGCGCACTAATTACGCTGACCTCGCAAGCTTTATTCCAGCCATTCGCAGGGTTACCGTACCCAATTTAAGAAAACTTGGAGCCATTTATTTTACAGGTATTTATACCGGGTTTATAAACGATTTTGTTACCTATGGTACTTTGCAAACCGCCCTGGGCACACTGCGAACCGATTTAAATATGAAGTTGCCGGGAAATGGTGCACCCATTTATTCAGGTAGTATTGCCACTTCTGATTTTCAACTTGGACAATTCATTAACAGCCCACAATTAGGAGCAATAGCTTTTCAAGGTGATGTTAAAGGAAAAGGCTTTAATTGGAATTCATTGGATTTGGTGGTAGATGGTAAGATTCAAAAAATGAGGTTTAATAATTATACCTATCAAAATATTGCAGCCAAGGGCCGGTTGAGTGATAAAACATTTGATGGCAATTTTGTAATTAAAGATCCTAATGCAGATTTAAGTTTAAATGGTCTTATCACATTCACAGGCGCTCAGCCTACGTTTGATGTAAAGGCCGATATTGTAAAAGCCGACCTGAAGGCATTACAATTAATAAATGAAGAATTATCTCTCAGCGGAAAATTTGATCTGCAATTTACAGGAAGTTCTATTGGAGATTTTTTGGGTAATGCCAGTATTAGTAATGCTACTCTTTTGCAAAAAGGAAAACGTCTTTCTTTTGATTCATTGCTCGTGTCTTCTAATTATAATAACGGGGTACGCAATTTCAGGGCAAGGTCAAATGAATTTGATATAACAGTTAACGGGCAATTTGATTTGAAATCCTTACCCGATGCCTTTACTCTATTTTTAAACCGTTATTATCCTTCCTACATCAGACCGCCACGGAGAAATATTCCAAACCAGGCATTTACTTTTGCTATTACAACAGGTGTAGTGGAAGATTATATGCAATTGGTTGATCCACGTCTTTCTGGTTTTAACAACAGCCACATTACCGGCTCGCTAAATGTGGCAGCAAATTCTTTAACGCTTGACGCTGATGTACCGCAGTTTAGTTTTAATCAATACCGGTTTAGCGATGTTAAAATAAAAGGTGATGGGAATTTTGAAAGATTAATTGTAACCGGGCAGGTAAATAACGCTATTGTAAGTGATAGCCTGAGTTTCCCCGAAACTACTTTTACTATCCAGGCACAAAACGATGTTTCAGATATTACTGTCAGTACAACCGCCAGTCAAACTATTAACCAGGCCAATTTATCGGCACAGGTAAAAACGTTTTCAAACGGTGCTTCAATTTTATTTAATCCATCTTCTTTTGTATTAAATGGAAAAACCTGGAGCATTGAACAGGGAGGCGAATTAGATTTGAGGAAAAAAGCTGCCGTGCAGGGACAGCTTGTGCTAAGGGAATCTAACCAGGAAATAAAGATCAGTACTCAACCTTCTGATGTGGGTGATTGGACCGATCTGCACATTGCGTTGCAAAACCTTAATATCGGCGATCTCTCTCCGCTGTTTGTTAAAACAAATCGCATAGAAGGCTTGCTTACAGGCGATATTAGGGTAGAAGACCCACAAAACAAATTCAATGTTATCGCAGATATTAAAACAAATGCTTTAACAGTTGATAATGATTCAATCGGTGATGTTCAGGCTTCGCTATCTTATAATAATAAAACAGGGTTGCTAACGGGGAAAGGAAATAATCTTGACGTGGAGCATAAAATTAATTTTGACCTGGCCCTGGATTTTAAAGACTCTGTCAACCTGCACCGGGATAGAATAAGTGTTATGGCAACTAACTATCCTGTAAAAATACTGGAGCGTTTTATTGGCAATTTATTTTCTGACCTGCAGGGATATTTAACCGGCAATTTTGATATTTTAGGAGAAGGCGCCAACCGTGATTACGTTACTAAGATGAAATTAAGAGACGCAGGTTTGAAGGTAAATTTTACACAGGTTTTTTACAAAATTGATGATACGGAATTAGAGATCACAGAAAATGAGATTAAGTTAGGCAATATGAAATTGCGTGACCGGGAGGGAAATACGGCTACTGTACGTGGAGGTATTATGCATAAAAGTTTTCAAAACATGGTTTTTGATATTGTGGCGGAAGTGGACAATAATCCTATGGAATTAATTAACACCAGCTATAATGATAATCAACAATTTTATGGCAGGGCTAAGGGCACGGGTTCGTTTGTATTGTTGGGACCGCAATACGATATGAATATGTACATAGAAGCCGTGGCATCCTACCAGGATAGCTCTTTTATTACACTGCCGCCATCAAGGTCAAGAGTAACCGGTGCCGCCAGTTTTATGGTGGAACGTAAGTATGGTAAGGAAATGTCGGAAGATGAGTTGCAGAAATCGTCGAGTAATATAACTTATGAAGTAAACGTAACCGCTAATCCACGGGTAAATATTGAAGTAGTTTTAGATGACCTGACAGGTGATGTAATAAGAGGAAGGGGAACTGGTAACTTACGACTTCGGGCCGGTACACAGGAACCTCTTACCATGCGCGGACGTTTCGACATACAAGAAGGGAGTTATTTATTTACTTTTCAATCTTTTTTTAAAAAGCCGTTCGTTTTACGTTCCGGCTCCAACAATTATATAGAATGGACAGGCGATCCTTACACCGCCATTATCAGGTTTGAAGCCGTGTATAGGGCAGAAAATGTAAACTTTGCTCCTCTTAGTTCCAGCCTTGGTTTGGACAACAACAGGCTTTCAAACTCTCGAGGCGATGTGAACGTAGTAGCCACTTTAACCGGCGAATTGTTTAAACCCACTTTTACTTTTAAATTAGAATTCCCGGAAAACAGTGTTGTCAATAATGATCCTTATGTGTCATATGGCATACAGCAAATAGAAAATAATCCAAATGAAATCAATAAGCAGGTAACTTATTTGATTGTATTTAATTCTTTTGCTCCGTACCAAACCAGTATTTCATCTTCGCTAAACGAATTTGCTTACAGCACCATTTCCGGGTTGTTTTTTGGAGAAATAAATAAGCGTTTAAATCAACTACTATCAAAAATTTTACGCAATAACGATCTGACATTCAATTTTACAGGGTCTTTATATAATCGCAACCTTATTGATAGAAATGCCAGGGGATTTAATATCAATCAAACTGACCTTAACTTTAGCGTGGGTCTTCCATTATTAAATGACCGGGTTCAAATTAGTTTTGGCGGCACATTTGATGTACCGCTCGAATCAGATATTGAACAATCCATCCGACTGTTTCCTGATGTAAATGTTTCATTGCTCATAAATAAATCCGGCTCTGTACGTGCTACCTTTTTTTACACGCAAACGACAGATCCTTCAATTGGAGCTCTGAATCTTAGCACCCTCCGCAGCCAACGGGCAGGTGTAAAACTCTCCTACCGTAAAGAATTTGAATCATTATCGATCATATTTGGGCGAAAAAAAGGAAAGAAAAAAACGGAAGCGCTACCGGCTGATTCATTACGCACAGATTCTACTCTTACAAGTCAGTAAGGTTACATGATGAGAGGTTAGATGTCAGAAGTGATATATTATAAGTAAACTACCTTTCACATCTTCTAAGTTTCCTCGTCTCACCTCTCACATCGTCATACTTCCAACCACAGTTTCTGCTAATATCAAATCAATGGGCCGTGTAATTTTAATATTATTTTCCTCACCCGTTACCAAATGTATTTTTAATCCAAAAGCTTCTACTACCGTTGCTTCGTCAGTAAAGCGTTCCTTGTAATCAATTTCAAACGCAGGCAGTAATATTTTACTATGAAATGTTTGGGGTGTTTGCACTAACATTATTTTGCTACGTTCCACTGCTTCGTTTTCTTCGCCTTTTAAGAAACGCACACTGTCTTTAGAAACCACTACCGGAATTGCACTACCACTTTCCAAAGCCTTTTCATAACATCTGTGAATAAGGTCTGTTGTAAGCAGGCAGCGAACGCCATCATGCACAAAAACAATACTTTCCTTTTGAACTAAGGTCAAACCATTTTTTACAGAGTGAAATCGGGATTCGCCGCCATTTGTAATTTGTATGCGTGAGTAATCAAACCAGGCATCTATGAGCTCACGTCCCATATAAATATAATCTGCTGCTAACACCAATATAACCTCTAAATCTTTGTATGCTTCCAAAAATGTTCTGATGGAATAATACAGAACAGGCTTGTCATGTAATAATAAAAATTGTTTTGGTATATTATTCTCCATTCGCTTGCCCACACCTCCCGCCACTATAATTGCGTACTTATGCATTGATGAGAATTATGAATATGAATGGGGTCAATTGTCAAAAGGAAAACTGCGAACGCTCAACTACCAACTGTAGCTGCCTGAAATATGTTGACCTCAAAAAAGGCCAAATATGTCAAAAGCAAAAGTAAAGTTATCGTTGAAGCCCCGGCGTATATTTAGCGATAAATTAAAAAGAAGATAGTAAAAGATTGAACAAGGCAAAGTAAGTGTGAGGGGTGCAGGCAGAGAATATCAGGTAAGTACCAATTCGGTGTACTGTTGGCTAAAAAGATTTTCCGCACATTTGCATTCATCAACTACACTGGTAATGCAAATGGACCGTGAACAATACAGAAGCAAAGAATTTAAAAGAAGGTTACCGAATTAGAGGCTGCTCTTGGCCGTAAGCAAATAGAGATTGATTATTTGAATAAACTCATAGAGATAGCCGGGGAGGATCTTGGCCTGGATCTAAAAAAAAGTATTAGTATGCCCTGCATCGGTTAGTACCGGCAAAACAAGCGGCAAAAAGGGTTCAGCTTAAATGATCTGTATAGCTATTTAGGTGTAAGCAAACAATCGGTGCACCAACTGCAGCAGCGGTGCCAAAAAAAGGAAAATGTAAATAATCGGCGTAAGCCTTTTAAATATTCCCTTGTATAACCTACAACCTATTAATCATAATTTCTATCCGGGTTAGCAAGAATGTTCTGGTTCAATTTCAGTCCCAGGTATGTTTTTAAGAAAACCTGATGCAGGGCTCGGTTAGCCGCCATAATGTGTTCTCTGAAAGAATTTATAAATTCCATTTAAATTCGGACTACAACTCTTTATCGCAACTCGGGACTGATATTTATAAAATGGTTCTGCAAAATTTTAGCTATCTAATGAAACGGGTTTAATGTATGGCTTCTTAGACGATAATTGGCTACACAAAATTTAGTTTCGCAAGTAGTGGGACGATGGGGTCTTTTTCAAAACCTCCTCCGCAATTAGGACAAACATCCTTCGGTTTATTATGAACTCAATCTTTACAAAAAGTGCATTCAAAAGTGCAGACCATGGCATCTTTACTTTCATCTGGCAGCAATCTGCCACAGTTTTTGCAAACAGGTTTTATAATCAGCATCACATTTTTATTATGGGTTTATGGAGGATGGGAAAGTTGCAGGAGTTAGCTATATAGCAAAGTTTATTAGCCTTTTGATGTAAAGCTATAGCTTTCTCTTTCATTGAGGAATGATTGACAGTGATGGTGGGAGATAAGATTACTTCAGTAAAATGCCCGCCGCCGTCAGCAGTTTCAATCATAATGCCTGTAGCATTATCAGTATAATCCATTACAACTACTCCGGCTTCAGAGCATAAATGCAAATACCATAACATGTGACAGGAAGAAATTGAAGCTAGTAACATTTCTTCCGGGTTATGTTTTGTTTTATCTGAATTAAAAGCAGTGTCTGATGTTGCTAAAATGTCAACCTTACCTTCGGCAGCTATGGTGAGGCTTCGCTCATACGACCGATAATTGCTTGTTCCTGTTCCGGTATTACCTGTCCAGGTTGTTTTCAATTGGTAGCGATGTTGTTTTGACATTAAATGGAATTTTTATTGGTTAAAAATATCTTTCTTTAATTATGTTGATGTGATGTAATTCGTGACCTGCAATATGATATAGTAACGCTCTTACAGTTGCACTATTAAAACTTCCTGTTCCATGTCCCATCCGGTCTAAAGAATTTTCAGGAAGGTTATTGAACAATGCTATTGTTGAATTTCTAACTGCTTCATATTCTTCAAATATGCTGTCGAGGTTTCTTTTATCTGCTTCTGCAAATTGAGTATAGGCATCCTGGTCCAACCCAATAAGATTCTCCTTTTCATTTCGGGCAAAACGAAGGGCACGGTAAGAAAATATTCTTTCGTCATCAACTATATGCACCAATATCCTTTTATGCTCCATTTATCTTTTTGGTAACCGTGATATAGTTTTTCTCCAGGTAACAAATAAATAAATGATTTAACCGCCTAATTTTGGGAAAGATGGTTTAAAATCATCCCGTCATTCGGTAATAGCTTCATATACATTTCTGCATAAAGAGGATAATTGCCTGAATTTGCTTTATGAATGATTCTCACTTTCTCAGTTTTAGACCCCATTTTTTTTCGCAAATTTTCCAACGGGTTTCATCAGGCTAAACAGTTCACTATCCAATGATGTTAATGTATAGCCTGTGTCGCATCTCTCTATAAATAATGCTTCTGTTAATTCCTTTAACTGGATGTTAAGTGTGGTAGGAGACACTGTTTCACATCTTGCTTGTAATTGACGGAAGTTTAAAGGACCCTGACTTAATATCCAGATAATACCCATGCTCCAATTTCTGCCTAATAATTAAACAATGCCATTATAGGCTGTCCCGTTTTTGGGACCCTCACAGGTTCGCCGGGCTTTGGAATTTTCATTGACTAAATTTGAAAACAAAGATATTGAGAACTTCAATTTTGCTACACATTTGTGTAGCAAGCTTTTAAAAATAAAAGTTATTTGAAATTTGGGTGGTCAATAAACCCAACTCAGTTCTATGGAAAACTATTCTCTCGCTGGCTTTCTAAAGAGAAAAGAATAGTGGATGTCAATGCCCTTCATGTCGCCTTTTAGCCAAAGATCATAAAATGAAATATATAAAAAGGCTAGGGAAATTCATTTGTTCGTTTGACATATTTGCACTTACTTTGAAACACAAAGTACTTTTCAACTATTATCCTCAAATCAAATTTGATTACATTATGAGTTATGTTCTCTCCTTATCCAACATCACAAAATTTTTTGGTCAGGTGCAGGCATTAAAAGATGTCTCCTTCAACGTTCCTGAAGGCAGTGTGTTTGGTATTCTTGGGCCTAATGGAAGTGGTAAAACAACTTTACTAAGCATCATCCTCGATGTACTGAAAGCAAATAATGGAAATTTTTTATGGTTTGGTCAGCCGGGCTCGCCGGCGCAGAGAAGAAAGATTGGTTCGTTGTTGGAAACGCCAAACTTCTATCATTACTTATCTGGTGTTGATAATTTAAAAGTTACACAAAGCATTAGCGGAAGAGGCACTGATGAAGACATAACCCAAATTTTACAAAAAGTAAAATTATATGAGCGTCGTAAGAGTCGCTTTAAAACGTATAGCCTTGGAATGAAACAACGCCTGGCCATTGCAGGTTCTTTATTAGGCGATCCAAAGGTGCTTGTATTGGATGAGCCTACGAATGGCCTCGATCCCGAGGGTATTGCTGAAATACGCGAACTAATTATTGAATTAAAAAATTCAGGGCACACCATTGTCATAGCAAGCCATTTACTGGATGAAGTGGAAAAAGTTTGTACGCATGTTGCTATCTTAAAAATGGGTACGCTAATAACCACCGGCGAAGTAAATGAGGTAATGCAGGATGAAGATATGGTGGAATTAAGCGCTGCCGATTTAAATGGTTTAGCTATTATTCTTCAACACTTCAGCACACATGTTACCATCAATAATGTTTCAAGCATGGTTCAATTCCCACTTCCAAAAGGAACAGCAAAATTAGATGAGATCAATAGTTTTTGTTTTAGCAAAGGAATTGTATTAAATCATCTTTTATTTAAGAAAAAACGTTTGGAAACCCGGTTCTTTGAACTAACCAATAACTAAAAATGGAATAGGGAATGGAAGATCACCCGAACAGATCCATCGGTAAAACACCTACATAAAAAAAATTATTTCCAGATCAAAAAATATCACATGTCGAGTCTTTTAAAAACTGAGTGGCTTAAGATAAAAAAATATCCCGCCTTCTGGTGGATGCTGATAATTGTTGCCATATCCTATCCGGGCATGAATTACATGCTATATGTTAGTGGGTACAAAGATCAGTTGGCTGATAAAATTATGGGTCCTGTGCTGCGGATGTTGCCCAACCCGTTCACCTTCCCTGATGTTTGGCAAACGGTAGCCTTTATATCTTCCTTGTTTGTTTTTCTTCCTTCTGTTCTTGTGATCATGTTCATTACTAATGAATATACCTATAAAACACATCGCCAAAACATAATTGATGGATGGAGCCGGAGCAATTTTATGATGAGTAAGATGATTGATGTTGCCGTTATATGCCTGGTCGCTACGATTTTATATATTATAACGGCTGTTGTAATAGGTACTATAAATACAGATACTGCGAATGGAAACATTTGGAAGGGCACAAAATACATAGGGTTGTTTTTCCTACAAGTGTTTTCCCAATTATCCATAGCGTTCTTAATTGCTTTTTTGATTCGAAAAGCGTTTATGGCACTTGGTGTTTTTCTCTTCTATTATTTTCCCCTGGAGCCCTATCTGGTTGCGATGGGAAAAAAGTGGGCAAATGATGCAGGCGAATATCTGCCGCTGGAAATTTCCGATCGTTTGATACCCTTTCCAAGATGGTTTACCAAAGAGGAAAGCGAATGGCAAGCCTTGATGGAACAAAGTGACATTCACATAGTATATACGATACTTTTAGTGGTAGCCACGTGGGGTATTTGCTTCTGGATCAATAAAAAAAGAGATTTATAATGAAAAAAATAAAATTGCTTCTTTTTTCAATCAGTGTTATTCTTCTTTCGCTGTGCACCGAAGCGCAAAACCTTTCCACCACTATTAAGGTTCAGGCTATGGACATGGGAAATGCAGTGATCAGAAATAATTTCAACTCTTTTGTAAAATACATGCATCCAAACATAATTGAGTTTGCCGGGGGAAAAGAAAAAATGAAAACAAAAATGGATTCTGCTTACCAGGTTATGAAGCAGTTTAATGTAACTTTTAAACGATACTGGATTGGCAACCCCGGCGAAATTGTGAATCACAAAAATCAATTGCAGGCTGTATTGCCTCAAATTACTACCATGATAACATCCTTGGGTGAATTGACTGCTGAAACTTATATGATCGCTATCTCAGATGATAAGGGAAAAATCTGGCGGTTCATTGATACCAATGTGTATAAAGCAGATAAACTAAAAAATATTATGCCTGACTTGAGTCCTAAATTGGTAATTCCACCGAGAAAGAAACCGAAGCTTGTGCCGATAAAAAATAATAGATAAGAATTGCTGTTGTGAGCATCAGAAAAAGTAAATTTCTACTTAGGCAGATACTACATTTTCAAATTCAAACCAAACGATCACTTGTGTTTGTATTTATTGTCCATGCGCGAAGCTGCACGAACCAAATTGCATACTTACGTCAGAGCCGGCGCCTAGTTATGTTTTGTCCACCTGGTCACCGGAATTAGTCTTAATTGAATTTAATACTGGTAAATGAATATGAAACTTTAAAGCAATTACTCTGACTAATATTACTATCAACGCAGCAATAAGTTCTGTTAAACTCGTTGAAAGATTGAAATGAATACACGCAAAATAGACAACTCCACCTGCTACACATGCGAGAGCATAAATATCTTTTCGTAATAATAGTGGCACTTCATTCAATAAAACATCTCTAACGACACCTCCTATTGATCCTGTAATAGTACCTATCACTATACAAACCCATAATGGCAAGTTCGCTTCAATGCTTTTGCTAATTCCAACAATTGTAAATAATCCTAGTCCGATTGCATCAAACAGGAATAAGGTATTCCGCCATTTGAATATTTTATCTTTAAAAAGCAACGTTGCAAGCAGAGCAACTCCAGTTGTTAGGAAATATCTACTGTCCAACAACCAAAATGGAGTTACATCAAGTAACAAGTCCCTTGCGGTTCCACCTCCAGTCGCGGTTGCTAATCCAATTATATAAGCCCCAAACCAATCAATCTGCTTACCAGATGCTAACCTTATCCCACTAATTGCAAATGCAAAGGTTCCAATTAAGTCAAGTAAAGTTGTAAAGAATCCTTCCAAAGAAATATTTGTGCTTGTTAATTAATTTACGAAAACAATATTATAAAATTTCTAAAAGTAAGGACGCACAATATTACTGACAACGTTTTGCGGCTTGGCGATGGTGGGGAATTCAAGGTACAAAAGTTCAGTTTTGCATCGAAGCTTAATAGAATTACTTCAAATTACTAAAGATCAAATTTTGTACTTCAGCCCCACTATTGCCAAACTGATGTTAGCGGGTCGTTGTTTATTATTCGTCATATTGTCTTGTCTAATTTCTCTCTACAAGCACATTCATGATGTTCGTTAAGGTATTCAATTGTTGTTTTACTAAGTTTTTCCAAAGTCAAAATATTTATGTCCGAAAGTTTTTTTACATAGATACAGACTTTCCCAATTTTGAATTTGCCTAAGTCTTCCAAGAGATGTTTGTTCTCTTCCGTTGGGGAAAATACATATAATGAAAATTCTGGTTTTCGTGGAGAAAAACCAATAAGTGGAGCATCTCCTTCGTGTCCGCTTGCATATTTATAATGATAATTTCCAAATCCAATAATAGTCGGTCCCCACATTTTAGGCTCAAATCCAGTCCACTCTTTCATTAACTCAATTAAACGGAAACTATCTAATTTTTTTTGGTCATTGTCTACGTAAGAGTTAATAAATTCTGTCACATTAATTTCTGTTTCGGTTGTCTTATTTTTTGCCATAATTAATAAGTTTCAGTAATGTTATTCTGTTTGGTTAAGGCGACTGCTTTAAATGACCGCTGACAATTAGAAAAGTATCCGCAAAGCCCCCTTTTAAAGCCCCGTATCAAATGACTGTTGCGGGGCTTTGTGGTATACTTTTGCGTTGACCGACACCCGCCGTATTGTTGCCATTAGGGAGAAAGTATCGGTCTTGCTCTTTCCATTTTATTTGGTTTTGAAAAATCAGTTTGCTTTTTCAACCAATGTCATTTGTTCATTTTGATAAATAGCTTTTGATTGCTCTTCTAAAGTAAGCTTTCTGCTTTTTTATTGACTGTTTTCATACAAATATTTCTTCTCTGCACATAACCCTGCCTGTACCCCGCAGGTGCCGGATTGCTTTTTGACTGTCTATAAAGTTTTCCCTGCTTCTTGCTTTCAGCCATCATCCGCCTGCTTCCAGGGATAATATATTTTCAGCAATTGCAAAGTTTGCTGTTTGCAGCACGGACATTGTTTTATATCCATGCCATACCGCTCCAGCATACGCGACTCAAGCGGTATTTTTATCAGTCCTTTATGCAGGGGAAGTTTCATTTTCTTTAGCACCTCATTAATACGCCGGTGGCGGTTTTGGTTGCTGAGATAACCATACGTTCTTATTTTAGTAAACCTGGGCGGTAAGATATGCTGCTCAAAACGACGGATAAATTCAGCGGCTGTCAGTGTCATTTGTTTTTGTTTACCATCATCACCATAATCCTTATGCGCAAAACTCACCGTTCCTTCTTTATCATTAATACTGCATATCCGGTGATTACTGATAGCGACCTTATGGGTATAGCGGCCAAGGTATTCAATAACAGCCTGCGGTCCTCCAAAGGGCGCTTTGGCATAAACTACCCACTGTTTCTGATACAACAGATTCAATAACTCTTTTTTCTCTTTTTTGTCGCGCAGCATTACTTCACCTTTATCAATCAGCTATTTTAATGCCTGCAAGAACTTTGTTTGTAAACAATGCTCATAGCTTTAACAAAGGAATAATATCCTTCGCTCGTAACAATAGTGTGGTCAAGTATCTTACTATCATTGTACTTTGCAGCTTCATTTATTTTGGCTGTCAGTTCCTCATCAGCTCTGCTGGGTTTCAAGTTGCCACTTGGATGATTGTGAGATAAAATGCGGGAGCTATCGTTGATACTCAATTGATTTTAAAGGAATTTATATGGCTAAACTCTTTATATTCTTTTGATAAAGTTGACCTGAGCACTATTGCGAACATTAAAGTATTACTAATACAACGGACGTCAAAACCCTATTAAAAATATTCCAACTCACAAGTAGGAATGATCATCATTATTGTTCAGAAGATTTTTTTTCTTCATTCCTGGCTTTCTTTTTGAAAAACCCTCTCAATAGAAAGTTGTGCTGCAAGGCCTCCATATTTTCATCAAGTTTTTTTGTACCCAACTGCAGATTCTCTAACGTGGTTTTTAAATTTTCGCCTGCCTGTTGGTCATTCAATAAAACACCAACCGGTGATTTGGCATTTTTTAAATTATTGC
>MWVX01000198.1_pt1 | contig 13874 bp, 12 predicted proteins | sample 1047311 | NCBI WGS metagenome assembly MWVX01 (sample SAMN06349984, study PRJNA376086) | soil metagenome | isolation source: MtG-4 sample Antarctic (ecotone) soil | place: Antarctica | collected 2015-01-13 | reverse complement strand
CCAATTTGTTTTTGCCTTTTACTCTCTTCCATGGTCTCCGTCTTTTGTTGGCCCTAAAATTACTTACTTTGCGGCGTTTCTATATTTGCAGCTATTTACATGAATAAGTATTCCCGCATTTTTAAATACATAAGCAATTACAAGCGGGAAATACTATTTTATTGCCTGTTTATTATTCTTTCTATTCTTTTTTCAATTGTATCCATCGGGATGCTCATGCCTTTTTTTGAATTAATATTCAATCCGGATAATTCATCGGCACAAATTATAAAACCAACAACGAATCCTGTAGCAGGAATCTTAAGAAATATCCTCACTTCGCTGATTCGCACAGACAATAAGATAGATGCTTTAGCAATCGTATGTGCGATCATAATTACTTCTATATTTCTGAAAAACTTATTCCTGGTTTTAGCATACTATATATTAAATCCTCTTAAAAATAAAGTGGTAAACCAGTTACGTTCTGAATTATTTCATAAAATCCTTCATTTACCAATAGGTTATTTTACGGAAAAGAAAAAGGGTGACCTCATCAGCCGTATTACCAATGATGTAAATGAAGTAGAAGGTTCGGTAGTAGGTGCTTTAGAAGGTTGGGTTCGGGATCCGCTGACCATCATTTTAAATTTTGCTATTTTATTTCTTATCAGTCCGCAACTGACCATTTTTTTAATTTTTTTTATTCCTGTAGTGGGTGTCATTATCGGCAGAATTACCCGTTCTCTTAAGAAACAATCTATTGAAGTTGCACAAAAACAATCGGAATCAGTAAGTGTCCTTGATGAAACACTTTCGGGTTTACGTGTGATCAAAGCTTTCAATGTAGAACTGTTTATTCGTGAACGCTTCTTTTCTATCAATCAACAGTTACTCAATGCCAAAAACCGTATTGGATATAAAAGAGATCTTGCATCTCCTCTATCGGAATTTATGGGTGTATTGGTATTCTGTGCCATTTTATATTTTGGTGGCCGGTTGGTGTTGAGTGGAAGTATTGACCTGGAAGCATCTTCTTTTATTGGATACCTCGCACTCTTTTATAATATTATAAATCCGGCGAAAGCGCTTTCAACGTCTTTCTCTAATATGCAAAAAGGAAGCGCTGCCATTGATCGTATCGAAGAAGTATTGATGGCTACAAGTACTGTAGATGATAATGCAAATGGAAAAAAACTGATTGCATTCAATCAAGGCATTGAATTTAAAAATGTTTCATTTGCTTATGAGGGGATTGAAGTATTGAAAAATATAAACCTCATTATCTACAAAGGAAAAACAATAGCCTTAGTAGGTTCGTCTGGTGCTGGTAAGTCAACCCTTGCCGATCTTATTCCCCGGTTTCATGACGTTAGTGGTGGCGAATTATTTATTGATGGCGTGAATATCAAAGAATATTCATTGCATTCGGTAAGAGAACAAATTGGCTTAGTAACGCAGGAGCCCATTTTATTCAATGATAGCATTCTCAATAATATTCGTATAGGAAAAAGCGATGCAACAAAACAGGAAATAGAATCTGCTGCAGGGATTGCCAATGCACACCATTATATCGAAAAAAAAGAGGAAGGTTACAACGCAAATATTGGAGACAGGGGTACAAAGCTTAGTGGTGGAGAACGTCAAAGGTTGACCATAGCCAGGGCTTTGGTAAAAAATCCGCCGATACTTATTCTGGATGAAGCGACATCATCACTCGATACAGAAAGTGAGCGCCTGGTACAGGATGCCATCAATAATATGATGCAAAACCGCACTTCGATTGTGATTGCACACCGGCTATCAACAATCCGCCATGCCCATGAAATCATTGTACTCCAAAAAGGAGAAATTGTGGAAAGAGGCAATCACGATTCATTAATGGAACAACAAGGTTATTATTTTAAATTAGTGCAGATGCAGGAGGTGAAGTAGCGCTACGTTATTTCAACACTTCCCTGCTAATCACTAACTTCTGTATTTCGCTTGTGCCTTCACCTATCGTACACAACTTAGCATCTCTATAAAATTTTTCCACCGGAAAATCTTTGGTATATCCATATCCGCCGAAAATTTGAACTGCATCATTAGCTACTCTTACTGCCACTTCGCTTGCATAGTATTTTGCCATGGCAGCGACTTTAGTCATCGGCTGTTTTCGTTCTTTAAGATCGCATGCTTCCAGGGTCAGTAAGTCGGCAGCAGTGATCTCGGTAGCCATATCAGCCAGTTTAAAAGAAATGCCCTGGAAAGATGCAATAGGTTTATCAAACTGGTGACGCTCCTGCGCATATTTCAGCGCAGCTTCATAAGCACCCTTTGCAATGCCTAAGGCAAGCGAAGCAATAGAAATTCTTCCACCGTCAAGAACTTTCATTGCTTGCTTGAAACCTTCTCCTACCTCACCCAACCTGTTTGCATCGGGAATTACACAATTGTCAAAAATCATTTCAGCTGTTTCGCTGGCCCGCATACCTAATTTGTTTTCCTTCTTGCCACCACTAAAACCAGAGATACCACGTTCGACAACAAAAGCAGTTGCATTATTTTTTTTTCTGGGCTCGCCTGTACGACAGATGACAACAGCGCAATCACCACTGATACCATGCGTAATCCAGTTTTTAGTTCCAGTGATGATCCAGTTATTACCATCCTGTACCGCAGTACATTTCATGTTTCCTGCATCACTGCCTGTATTTGGTTCAGTAAGTCCCCATGCTCCTATCCATTCTGCTGTGGCAAGTTTGGGCAAATATTTTTGTTTTTGGTCTTCATTGCCGAATAACAATATATGACCTGTACAAAGTGAATTATGGGCTGCTACACTTAGTCCAATGGATCCGCAAACCTTTGATATTTCTTCTATGATTGCTTTGTATTCAAAATAACTCAACCCCGCTCCCCCATATTGTTCCGGCACCATCACACCCATTATTCCCAAAGCACCTAGTTTCTTAAAAAGAGGAACAGGAAATTCCTGGCTCTCATCCCAATCCATCAGGTGTGGTCTGATTTCCTGGTTGGCAAAATCTCTGGCTGTATGTGCTACTTGTTGCGTAATCTCAGATGTTTCAAAGTTCATAAGGGTGCAATCTTAAGCGTGCAAATATAAGTGGGCTGTGTTGGTAATATATCAGACTTTATCCTTAAGTATTTCCCCCAACCTGAAGAACTAATCCGTCATAGGCGAGGTGTATGTTTGAGGGAAGAGTGCTTTCGACCTGGTCATGAAGGCCCAATTGATGAGAAAGGTGAATAAAATAGGACTCACTGACATTCAATTCCTGTACAAGAGAGACTGCCTCTGGCAAAGAAAAATGAGAGATATGTGTTTCTTTTCTCAGTGCATTGAGAGTAAGTACTTTAGTCCCCCTGATTTTTTCTTTTTCAGCATTTTCAACTTTATTGGCATCAGTGATATAGGTAAAATCTCCAAAGCGAAATCCATATACAGGCATTTTTAAGTGCCAGACCATTATAGGTACCACTGGTATGTCACCGATATAAAAAGGTTCAAGTGTAATTGAATTTAATTCAAGATTGGGTACACCGGGGTATCTTTTATCTGCAAACGCATAGGCAAATTCCCGCATGAGTGCATTAATAGTCATTTCATTCGCATAAAGAGGCATAGGCTTGCTCTGGAAAAAATTAAAAGCACGCACATCGTCAAGACCGGCAATATGATCTTTATGCGGATGGGTAAATAATACGGCATCAAGCTTTTTCACTTTTGCTCTTAACATTTGAAACCTGAAATCGGGCGTGGTGTCTATAACAATGACAGTGGCGGCGGATTCTACGAGAATGCTTGTGCGTAAGCGATTGTCCTTTTTATTGGAAGATGTGCATACAATGCAGTTGCACCCGATCATAGGAATTCCGCTGCTGGTACCGGTTCCTAAAAAAGTAATTTTTAATAAAGGACAATCCACCCCACAAATGTAGATTGGATTAAAAGAATGGAAAATTTAGAGCTTTAATAAGCTTATTCACTATTACGGGTAGTATGAAATTTTCCAATAATATCATCATACACTTTCCGGCTTTGAAGTGAAAGACCATCCGGATCAATTTTTAATTGAGGAATAAGATCAATGAGTGTATTTATTCGCCCTTCCAATTGCAGAAATTTATTGAGCACTACAACCTTTCGCTCTTCCAGGATGCAGAATCCGCTTTGAAAATTACCTCTCTCAAAACGAATGATATAGCCCATTTCCTCGATGACTTTTTCGATTTTATCCTGAGTATTTTGCGTGTATTTCATACTGGCCTCCTGCCCCCTGGTGTGGGATTATAGATTCATAAATCTTTATTGTTAGTAAAATTTTTTTTTACATAAAAATCAAACTGTGATTTATAATTCCTCTACTTACTCACCATCTGTACTACCGGTACTATCATTTCTTCCAGGCTGACCCCACCGTGCTGAAACGTATTCCTGTAATAATTTACATAGTGGTTATAATTATTTGGATAACAAAGAAAAACATCTTCGCCGCCAAAAATAAATGATGAATTGATCGTAGGTGTCGGTAGACCGGCTTCTTTTGGTTCTTTAAAGGCCAATACTTCTTTTGGATCGTAGGCCAGGTTCCGTCCATGCTTATACCTTAGGTTAGTGGTTGTTTGTTTATCACCAATTACTTTTACAGGCGTTTTTACCCGAATGCTTCCATGATCTGTTGCCAGGATGATCCGAATATTTTTATCAGCAATCTTTTTTAGTGCCGTATGGAGCGGCGAGTGTTCGAACCAGGAAGCAGTAATGCTTCTATAGCTTACCTCATCACCGGCAAGTTCTTTCAAAACTTCCATTTCTGTTCGTGCATGACTAAGCATGTCAACAAAATTGTACACGATTACATTAAGGTCATTTTGCAATAGATTATGAATATTATTCACAAGGTCAAGGCCTGCATGATTGTTCACCACTTTGGTATAAGAAATGCGAAGATCAGTTTCGCCCATGCTTTTTATATGTGCCCTGAAGAAATCTTCTTCGCTTAAATTTTTTCCTCCCTCTTCCTCATCATTTTTCCATTGAGCCGGAAACTTCTTTTCGATTTCTATAGGCAGCATCCCTGCAAAAATTGCATTGCGGGCATATTGTGTAGCTGTTGGTAAAATACTGTAGAAAGAATCTTCTTCCACCATCCGAAAACTTTCGCTAAAAATGGGTTGAATGGTGCGCCATTGGTCGAACCGTAAATTATCAATGAGTATAAAAAAAGTTGGAATTCCTTTTTCAATATTAGGCATCACCTTTTCTCGAAAAACTGTATGAGACATTACGGGCTTTGCTCCACCTTTTCCATTGACCCATGAAGAGTAATTGCGTGAAACAAATTTAAAAAATTCGGTATTGGCTTCATTTTTTTGAGTTTGAAAAACTTCCACCATTTCAGGACTGTCACTTCTTTGCAGGCTCAGTTCCCAATGAATCAATTCTTTATAAATTCCCATCCATTCATTATAATCCGGGTTGCTATTGAGCGCCATAAAGAGATTGCGGAATTGCTGCTGGTAAGCCGTAGTTGTTTTTTCTGCCACCAGCCTCCTGTTGTCGATGATTTTTTTCAATGAAAGCAGCACCTGGTTTGGGTTAACAGGTTTAATCAGGTAATCAGAAATCTGGCTGCCAATGGCATCATCCATCAGATTTTCTGTTTCATTTTTTGTGATCAACACTACTGGTATTTGGGCATTGTATTCTTTAATCTTTGCAAGCGTTTCCAGGCCGGTAATCCCGGGCATTGTTTCATCTATCAGCACCACATCTACAAAGTTTTCTTTCACGTAATCAATGGCGTCAAAGCCGTTGGTCAATGTATGTACCTCATATCCTTTATTCTGGAGAAATATTTTTTGCGACTGCAGACTTTCTATTTCATCGTCCACCCAAAGTATTTTAGGTAATGCCATAAAACATATATAAGTTCTTTCTAATAAATAATGTAAGTTAGTCACTACCCCTCATAAACCACAGGATAAACGGGATGCAATGTACTTTTGCGCCATACAAATTATTCTTTCATGCCTTACGTACGAAAGATCATTAATGATCCGGTTTATGGTTTTATTACTATTGATGACCCCCTGACTTATGAAATCATTTCACATCCGTACTACCAACGATTGCGGCGTATTCACCAAATGGCATTTGCCTCACTTGTCTATCCCGGTGCTGTACATACGAGGATGCATCACTCCCTGGGCGCTTATCACCTGATGGGCCTGGCAATAGCAGAACTAAGAAATAAAAAAATTGACATTACCACAAAAGAAGAATGCGCTGCCCGTATTGCTATTTTATTGCACGACATTGGCCATGGGCCCTACTCGCATGCACTTGAACGGCAACTCATCAATGGAGTGGATCATGAACAGATATCAGGACTAATATTTCAACTCCTAAATGATGAATTTGGGGGCAAATTAGATATGGCAATTGCTATTTTTAAAGGAACATACCACAAACTATTTTTACACCAGTTGGTATCGGGGCAATTGGATGTAGATCGCATGGATTACCTGACAAGAGATTCTTTTTTTACAGGTGTTATAGAAGGTGCAATAGGTTACGACCGTATATTAAAAATGCTGACTGTATATGAAGGAGAGTTGATGATCGAAGAAAAAGCAATTTATACAGTTGAAAAATTCCTGGTTTCCCGCCGGCTTATGTATTGGCAGGTTTATCTGCACAAAACAGTATTGGTAGCAGAAAAGATGCTTGTTAAAGTAATAGAACGAGCAAGAGAATTAATTAATAGTGGAGCAGATATACACGCAGCATCACCGTATCTGGACTTCTTTTTAAAAAATCATGATTTAAATGAAAGTTTTAAAAACCATATCCTGGAGTTTGTGCAAATTGATGATACAGATGTTATGAGCACAATTAAACTCTGGTGTGGTCATGAGGATAAAGTACTCTCCACATTATGCAAAGGACTTGTAGAAAGAAAATTGTTGAAGGTGAAGTTTCAACAGCATCCCTTCGATAAGGAAATCCTCTCAGCTATGCAAAACCCTATCAGGAATAAAATGGGGTTAACTTCAAGGGAAGCTGAATATTTTATTTTTACCGGTGAAGCTGTGAATACTACTTACAATCCTTTAGATGAACATATTAAAGTCTTGTTTAAGGATAAAACAGTGCGGGATATATCAGAAGTTGATAATGCGCTTATTCAACAGCGACTCTCTTCCCCTCTTAAAAAATATTACCTTTGTTATCTGGCGTAGAAGTTAGTCATAAAAGTCAAACATTCACATCAGTCAAATAATACAGTCGTGTTTTTTCTTTGACCCTTTTGACTAACTACCTAACCTTTTTGACTTTTTTTGACCTTTTTGACTAACTTGACCCATTGACTAAAAGTTTATGCAGTTTACAGCCGCTCAGATTTCAATGCTTATTGATGGAAAGGTAGAAGGGGATGCAGGTGCGTCAGTAACATCATTCGGTAAGATAGAAGAAGCAAAACCCGGGCAGCTCACTTTTTTGGCTAATCCTAAATACGAAGAATACTTATATACCACCAATGCTTCAATCGCCATCATTAATGATTCGTATCTTCTGGAAAGAAAAGTAATACCTACACTTATACGAGTTGGCGATGCTTATTCTGCTTTTGCTCTGCTGCTCAATGAATATCAAAAGATGGCAACGCAACAATTAAAAGGTGTGCAAGAGCCATGTCATATTGATTCTTCTGCCACTTTGGGTGAAGATGTATATGTAGGTGCTTTTTCCTATATAGGAGAAAAAGTAATCGTTGGCGCTCATACAAAGATTTTTCCCAATTCTTTTATTGGTGATAATGTGACTATCGGTAAGAAATGTATCATTCATCCTGGAGTAAAAATCTACCATGACTGTATTCTGCACAATAATGTAATTGTACATGCAGGCACCGTGATTGGAGGCGATGGATTTGGTTTTGCTCCACAGGCTGATGGATCTTTTAATAAAGTACCTCAAATAGGCAATGTAGTTATTCAGGACAATGTAGAGATAGGTGCTAATACTACGATTGACCGTGCTACCATTGGATCTACATGTATAAAGGCTGGTGCCAAGCTGGATAACCTAATACAAATAGCCCACAATGTGGAAGTTGGCAACAGCACAGTAATTGCTGCCCAGGTAGGTGTGTCGGGCTCCACTAAGATCGGCAACAATGTAATGATTGGCGGCCAGGCAGGATTGGTAGGACATATTCAAATAGCTGATGGCTCCAAGATCAATGCGCAAAGTGGTGTGAGTAAATCCCTGAAAGAACCTAATATGGCGGTCACCGGTTCTCCAGCTGGTGACTATACGTCGTCATTGCGCAGCCAGGCGGTATTTCGGAATTTACCCGATCTCGAAAAACGTATTTACGAGTTGGAAAAAATAATAAAGCAATTAAGGGCGGAAAAGGTAGCTGGTGTGTGAAAAGCGAAGTGATTAAATAATTTTTTAAGATATTCAAATCAAGTTTATTAATGCGAATTTGACTCTTTTTCATGGGTTGTGAAGTTTCATTCATGAATTCCAGGCATTGGTATATATACTGCACAACGCCTTCTTTAATTTCTATGATCAGATCCATATAATTGTTTAAATGATTGCCTATAAATGAAAAGCCTGTGCATTTATAATTGCATGTCTTTGTATTACAAAAACCCCGATAACAATTCAAAAAGATCGCCACTTTTTGTAAATTTTTAAATAGCATTGTTAAGCTTGTGAATAAAAAATGGTTTTTTTAAAATCCTGATAAGTTTTATTGCTCACCCAGGTATTGTTCAACATGTCGATTTCCATTTTTTGAAGAAAATGAATGACGGCATCTACATGAGAACTTAAGGGCTTTTGTTTTGAATGATCACTAATCATAGTTATATTATAATACTAATAACAAACAAATTATGGTGTAATGATATCAACAAAAAAATGATTTTATTTATTAAAGATTACCTGAACAAAGCATTAACAAGTATCGAAATCATACTTAATAAATAGCATCACAATTCATTAAAACATTAGGTTTAAAACCCTTAAATTTCGGTACATTTGCTCTACCGGGCTTTGTCCCTTATTTGATCAAATTTTCTCCCCCAGATGAATGATATTTTAGAAACATTAGTAGCTCCACCTGCACCGGGAGTAAGCTCTTCTTATGGTGCCGATTCAATTCAGGTTTTAGAAGGCTTAGAAGCAGTGCGTAAGCGGCCTGCGATGTATATAGGAGATATTGGCGTAAAAGGCCTTCATCACCTGGTATATGAAGTTGTGGACAACTCTATTGACGAAGCGCTTGCCGGTCATTGCTCCAATATTACGGTTACCATTCACCCGGATAATTCAATATCGGTAGAAGATGATGGACGTGGCATCCCTACAGGCATTCATGCCAAAGAAGGCCGCTCTGCCCTCGAGGTAGTGATGACTGTACTACATGCCGGAGGTAAATTTGATAAGGACTCTTATAAAGTTTCGGGTGGATTGCATGGCGTGGGTGTAAGCTGCGTTAATGCTTTGAGCAAACTTTTGCATGTAACTGTTTTTCGTGAAGGAAAAATATTCGAACAGGAATACCGTATAGGTGCGCCTCAATATCCTGTACGGGAAATCGGTGTCTCTGATAAGAGAGGTACGACAGTTCACTTTTGGCCCGATGATTCCATTTTTATTACATTAGATTATAACAAGGAAATTTTAGAAGGCCGACTCAGGGAACTGAGTTTTTTGAACAAAGGCCTGCGGATTATCTTAAATGATCTGAGAGAAAAAGACGAAGAAACAGGGTTCACCTACACGAAAATCTTTTTTAGTGAAGGAGGGATCGTGGAATTTGTAGAAATGCTGGATAGCAATGCAGGTCGTGCACCTTTATTACCTAAACCGGTATTTGTAGAAGGCCGGGATGAAAAAAACAATGTAGCTGTAGAAGTAGCACTTATTTATAATACCAGTTATAATGAACATATTTATTCTTACGTCAACAATATCAATACAATAGAAGGCGGTACACATGTGGCTGGTTTTAGGCGTGCCCTTACCCGTGTATTTAAAAGTTATGGGGATAAACAAGGTCTTTTTGAAAGGGCTAAAGTCACCATTGAAGGAGATGACTTTCGGGAAGGATTAAGTGCTGTTATTTCTGTAAAAGTACCGGAACCACAGTTTGAAGGTCAGACGAAAACCAAACTGGGAAATAATGAGGTAATGGGTATAGTGGATACCACGGTATCAAAAGTAATAGAAGCTTATCTCGAAGAAAATCCAAAGGAAGCAAAAAATATTATTCAAAAAGTAATTCTTGCTGCGCAAGCTCGAGCTGCTGCAAAAAAAGCGCGGGAAATGGTGCAGCGAAAATCTGTATTGAGTGGTGGTGGGCTGCCCGGTAAGCTTGCGGATTGCTCAGATAGGGATCCGGAACGTTGTGAATTATACCTTGTAGAGGGTGACTCAGCAGGTGGTACAGCTAAACAGGGTCGTGACAGAAGTTTCCAGGCTATTCTTCCTTTACGTGGCAAAATACTGAATGTAGAGAAAGCAATGGAACATAAGATCTATGAAAATGAAGAGATCAGGAATATGTACACAGCACTTGGTGTCACTGTGGGTACACCTGAAGATCCTAAAGCATTAAATATCACTAAGCTACGGTATCATAAATTGATCATTATGACTGATGCGGATGTAGATGGGAGTCATATAGCCACACTGATACTGACTTTTATTTTTCGCTATATGAAAGAGATGGTAGAACAGGGTTATGTATTTATTGCCCAACCACCGCTTTACCTTGTCAAAAAGGGGAAAGAACAAGCTTATGCCTATAATGAAGACCAAAGAAAATTATTGGTCGAAAGGTTAGCGGGGGGTAATGAGGGAGCGGTGCATATACAACGATATAAAGGTCTTGGTGAGATGAATGCCGAACAACTTTGGGAAACGACTATGAATCCTGATACCAGAACGCTTAAGCAGGTAACTATAGAAAGTGCTGCGGAAGCTGACCGTGTATTCAGCATGCTGATGGGGGATGAAGTAGCACCGCGACGTGAGTTTATTGAAAGCCATGCAAAGTATGCCCGTATCGATATTTGATTGAATCTCTTTAGTTTAATACAGAAAATACTCTTATCACTTTCTTGCCTTTATTAGGTTATCGAACTAAAATTATCTCTTCAACCCAACAAGCAAGTGAACCTATTTTTAGATGCTATAGAAGCGGCTACCGGTTTCTTTCAAAAAGGCTTCAAAGGAGTTTCTCAAAGATTTTGGCCTTCCTTTTGCCTTTTAAACGTAGATTTAAGTTTTACTAACCAATAAAAAAATAATATATGGCAGAACAACTGACCGCATATAATGTAAAAACAAAAGAAAAAGGTGTTCCGATTATGGATGCTGTCGTCACCAAAACTGCTAAAGGAGCTTATATGGTGCAGGGACATGATGGTAAGGGCAATAAGCTCACTACCTTATGTAATCAGGAAAAGGCCCTGGCTGCAATAAAGGACGGAGTGGCCAAACAAGGATGGGAATAACGAGTTTTGCAAATGAATAGAGTGCAGCTTGAAGTTGCACTTTTTTTTATAAATTCCTTCAATCTAAGCCTATACCCATCTCAAAATCTCAATATAAATTTTAAGAGGACAAAACTTCATTTTGCCTTTTTACCTGAAAAGACATCTTTTCTAAAAACAGGTACACATCTTTCATATAAGATACATTATCAACTACCAGCATAAATAATTTACCCACTTGTCTTAGTCTGGCTTTATTCGTACCAGTTTGGATATAATCCAATATGTTTTTAAAAAGATCTGATTCGAAATAAGGTGAATCCGGTTTGTTAATGAAGTAACACTTTAGAACTTTATCTCTCAAAAGTATTTTCTCAAAGCCAAGTCCCACTGCTATTTTTCTGCAACGAACCGTTGTAAACAGGGCTTTAACCTGAGAAGGTAATGTACCAAAACGATCCAGGAATTCTTTTTCCATCGCTCCCAGTTCTTCTTCCGTTTCACAATTATCCAGTCTTGAATAAAGAGATAACCTCTCTGTTATATTCTCTATATATTCATCGGGAATTAAAATTTCCAGATCTGTGTCGATAGTACAATCCTGCACAAAGTCATCCTGCTTAGAAATTTCTTCCTTAAATAAATCTTTAAACTGAGTACGCTTCAATTCGCGAATGGCTTCATCAAGGATCTTTTGATACATCTCAAATCCAATTTCCGCCATGAAACCACTTTGCTCTCCTCCAAGCAGGTTTCCAGCTCCTCTTATATCAAGGTCACGCATAGCAATTTGAAACCCGCTTCCCAACTCGCTATGTTGTTCTAATGTCTGCAAACGTTTTCGGGAATCGGATGGCAATGTGCTTACAGGAGGAGCCAGCAAATAACAAAATGCTTTCTTATTACTCCGTCCTACACGTCCACGTAATTGATGAAGATCGCTCAATCCAAACTGGTGCGCATTATTGACTATAATTGTATTTACATTGGGTATATCCACCCCGCTTTCTACAATATTTGTACTTACCAGAACATCGTATTTCTTTTCTATAAAATCTAAAATACGGTCTTCCAATATACTCCCTTCCATTTGCCCATGAGCAAATCCGATACTTAAATCAGGGCAAAGGCCTTGTATAAATGAGGCCATTTCTGCAAGCCCCAGTACCCTATTATGAATAAAAAAAACCTGCCCGCCCCGCTCTGCTTCGTAGTATATGGCATCGCGGATAAAATCTTCATCATATATCCGCACTTCTGTTTGTATGGGTTGGCGGTTGGGTGGCGGCGTATTCATAATCGAGAGGTCTCTTGCACCCATCAGGCTGAATTGCAAGGTCCGGGGAATAGGAGTGGCCGTAAGTGTAAGGCAATCAATACTTGTACGAAGCGTTTTGATTTTTTCCTTGTGGGCTACGCCAAATTTCTGTTCCTCATCTACTACCAGCAGACCGAGATTTTTATACTTTACATCTTTACCCAGCAGAGAGTGTGTACCAATAATAATGTCCACTTTTCCATCGGCCACTTTTTGAAGGGTTTCTTTTTTCTCTTTTGAAGATTTAAACCTGTTGATATAATCCACAGTAACAGGAAAATCTTTCAACCTGTCTGAAAATGTTTTGAAATGTTGAAATGCAAGAATGGTTGTTGGAACCATTATGGCTGCCTGTTTACCATCCAGACAGGTTTTAAATGCGGCCCTAATGGCAATTTCCGTTTTACCGAAACCTACATCGCCACATACCAAACGATCCATTGGTGATGCCGACTCCATGTCTTTTTTTACATCAGCTGAGGCTTTGCTCTGATCTGGGGTATCCTCATATATAAATGAAGCTTCCAGTTCAGTTTGCATATAATTATCGGGGGCATGTTGAAAGCCTAGCAGTGATTTGCGCTGGGCATACAATTTAATCAGGTCAAAAGCTATTTCCTTAACCCTGATCTTGGTCTTTTCCTTTAGTTTGTTCCATACGTCACTACCCAGCTTGTTCACTTTGGGTACACTGCCTTCCTTACCTGTATATTTTGCAATCTTATGTAGCGAACTAATGTTTACGTAAAGAATGTCACTGTCTTTATAGATAATACGGACGGCTTCCTGCATTTTGCCATTGGCATCGATTTTCTGTAAGCCGCTATACACACCTACACCATGGTCTATATGTGTGACAAAATCTCCAGGTTGCAGTTCCCGCAGCGTACGAAGTGTGAGGGCCCTGTTTTTATTATAGGACTGTTTAACCTTGTATTTGTGATATCGCTGAAATATCTGGTGATCAGTATAACAAACGATTTTAAGGTCTTCATCTATGAAGCCCTGGTGTATAGAAGTCGCTATAGGAGTAAAATGAATCTCT
>MWVX01000354.1_pt1 | contig 13888 bp, 12 predicted proteins | sample 1047311 | NCBI WGS metagenome assembly MWVX01 (sample SAMN06349984, study PRJNA376086) | soil metagenome | isolation source: MtG-4 sample Antarctic (ecotone) soil | place: Antarctica | collected 2015-01-13 | reverse complement strand
TTCCAATACCGATTCGCACGATTTTCTGTTTGACCAGATGAAACTTTTCTTTTACGGCGAAGGTGTAGAACTCGCCCAAATTGACGAAACAAAAGAGGGAACAATAAACTGGTGATTCGGTATTACTCCTATATGAAATTGAAATTTGTTTTGTGTTTGACATTGATTTTCGGCGGGCTGAGTTCGCTTTTTGCGTCTGAGATGAACTATTTTGGCGAAAGACAAAGAGTCCGCGCACCCGAATTAACCGGCGGAACGGGATGGCTAAATACCGACAAACCGTTGTCGCTGGCAGCATTAAAAGGCAAAATCGTTTTGCTCGATTTTTGGACTTACGGCTGTATCAACTGCATTCACATCATCCCCGAAATCAAAAAACTCGAAACGAAATACGGCAATCAACTCGTTGTCATCGGCGTTCATTCTGCCAAATTCGAGAATGAAAAAGACACGGAAAACATTCGCAAAATAATTGTGCGTTACGATGTCGAACATCCGGTTATCAACGACGCGAATTTCAAAATCTGGGACGCATACGCCATACGTGCCTGGCCGGGTTTAGTGCTGATTGACCCGGACGGCTACATCGTTGGCAGATGGTTTGGCGAAGGACAGTTTCAAACGATTGAAAATCAAATCACACAGGCGATAACCAAGTTTCGCAAACAGGGAAATTTGAACGAACAGCCGTTAAAGTTTGCGTTGGAAAAAGCTAAAGTCGGCGATTTGCCGCTTGCATTTCCGGGCAAGGTTTTGGCAGACGAAAAATCGAAACGGCTTTTTATTTCCGATTCAAACCATAATCGAATCGTTATCACGGATTTTGGCGGCAAGTTAATTGAAACCGTCGGCAACGGGACGGCGGCGGCAAAAGACGGCGATTTTGCGAGTGCGGGTTTTAATCGTCCGCAAGGTTTTGCGCTTGACGGCGAAAATCTGTATGTCGCCGATACGGAAAATCATCTGATTCGGCGCGTGGATTTGAAAAATAAAAAAGTCGAAACGATTGCGGGAACGGGAGTGCGCGAAGGTTTTTCGGGGGCGGGCGGCGTTGCGTTAAGAACGGTGTTGAGGTCGCCGTGGGATTTGGCTTTGGTCGGGAAAAATCTGTATGTAGCGATGGCTGGTTCGCATCAGATTTGGCGAATGGATTTGGAAAAAAACACGCTTGAGCCTTACGCCGGAACGGGCGCGGAAGCGCGGGTTGACGGAACAATCGAAGAATCGGCTTTTTCGCAGCCATCGGGAATTATCTCCGACGGGAAAAAACTTTGGATTGCCGACAGCGAAGCCAATATTATCCGCGAGATTGATTTGCTGAAAGCCACGGTTGAGACTTTGGTCGGCGGCGATTTGTTTGATTTTGGCGATGTGGACGGCAACGGCGATGATGTGCGTCTGCAGCATCCGTTGGGCGTTGTGCTTTACGACGGCAAGGTTTTGATTGCCGACACATATAATCACAAAATCAAACTGCTCGACGCGGAAAAAAGAACTGTTACGACATTTTTGGGAACAGGAAAATCGGGACAAGCCGACGGAAAAACGCCGACGTTTTATGAACCTGCCGGCTTGAGCGTTGCGGACGGCAAACTTTTTGTCGCCGACACAAATAATCACGCGATTCGTGTCGTAGATTTGAAAACAAAGGAAGTTGCAACTTTAAAAATCAACGGCTTAACGCCGCCAAGTGAAAACAAAGACGAGGCAAACGATTTTTCACCGAATACGAATGAAACAAAACTCGAACCACAGGAAGTTGCGGCAAACGCGGCGAATTCTTTGGTTTTCAATATCAAACTGCCCGAAGGTTATCATCTAAATCCGAACGCGCCGCAGCGTTATGAGGTTTCGGTTGCCGACGGAAAAAACATAAAAATCGCCAACGCTAAACAAAAATTTGCCAAACTGCCGTTGAATGTTCCGTTTCAAACGACAACCGCCGGTTCAGCCGTTTTGCAAGCCAGAATGTCGGTTTATTATTGCCGCGAAGACAACACGGGAACTTGTTTGATAAAAACGCTCGTCTGGAAAATTCCGCTAAATGTCGTCGCAAATAAGAAAGCGTCAAAGGAAGTTGAAATTTCGGCAAGCGTCTTTTAGGTGAGAGGTGAGAGGTGAGAACTGAGAAAATGAAAGTTCTCACCTCTCACTTCTCATCTCTCACTTTTTACAGTTTCCAGAATATCGGAACTAAAATCATTGCCACGACAAAGACGACAATCGTTAGGAATGTGCCGATTTTAACAAAATCCATAAAGCGATAGCGTCCGGGCGTATAGACGAGAATGCAGGCGGGTTCAAGCGGCGTGATGAACGAAAACGACGCGGCATATGTTACCGCGACGGCAAAAGTGCGCGGGTTTAGTCCGAGCGCAAGCGCGGTTTTGACCGCCACCGGAATCACAACCAGCGCGGCTGCTTGGTTTGACATTGGTTGCGTCAGCGCGACGGTTAGGATAAAAAATCCGGCAAGCACGGCGGTTGCGCCGTATTGTTCAAAATAAGTTTTTATCAAATCGGCAAGAAAGATGTCGGTGCCGGTTTTTTCCATCGCCACGCCGAAACTCATCATACAGGCAATCAACACCAACAGACGAAAATCAATTAGTGAATAAAGTTCAGAATGGCGGACGGTTTTTGTCGCCAGCAGAAGAAGAACGCCAAGCAAAACGGCGACGGCAAGCGGAACGTCAACACCGATAACAATCTTTGAAAGCGAAAGTGCAAGAAAAAGCGCGAAAGCGGCAATCGCCCAACGACGTTTTTCCGTCCGCATACTGCTCGTGGAAACGTCTTCCAAAAGTAGCATTTCGCCCTCGACGACAAACGGCTCAATCAATTGGCGATTGCCCTGCACCAGTAAAACATCGCCGAATTTCAAACGGACACTGCTGATTTTATCGAGAAAATTTTCGCCGTGGCGGTTGATGGCAAGAACGGTTAAATCATAAATCTGGCGAAAACGCATTGTTTTCAAATTCTGTCCGACAAGCTGCGAATCGCGCATTATCATTACTTCAAAAAGTTCGACTTCGCCACTTTCCAAATCGCGGTCGTTGAGTTTGAAATCGGCTTTGATTTCGAGTCCGGCTTCGGCTTTGACGTTCAAGATATTGGCGAGTTTTCCTTCAACAATCAACAAATCGCCGTCTTGAATGCGTTCATATAAACTTGGCGCGATTCGTTGCTCGTCGCCGCGAATAATGCCGAGAACGGTTAAGTCGAGTTCCATATTGATGTTTGCTTCGCCGAGAGTTTTGCCAATCAGATTTGAAGTCGGCAAAACCAGAACTTCCGAAATATATTCGCGCATAGAGTATTGTTCGGTCAAAGATTCTTCGCCGCCGCGGTTGGGCAGAAGTTTTCTGCCGACAAAAAGCATATAAATCATCCCGACGACAACCGTTACAATGCCGACCGTCGTGAGTTCAAACATCGAATACGGCTCCATTCCGTAACGCTGAATCGCGCCGCTGACGGCGAGATTGGTTGATGTTCCGATAAGTGTGCAGCTGCCGCCCAAAATTGCGCCGAAAGCCAGCGGCATCAAAAGTTTTGACGACGCAATTTTGGCGCGATAAGCTAAACCGATGACGATAGGCAGAAACATCGCCGTCGTCGTCGTATTTTTCAAAACCGACGCGCTGATTGCCGCGATGCCCATTATCAAAGCCGTCAGCAGAAATTCATTGTCGCCCGCAATGCGGTAAAGTCTGCGCCCGATTAAATCAACTAATCCAGTTTTAATAAGTCCGCCGGTCAAAACGAAAAGCCCGGCGATAGTAACAATAATGTCATTGCCAAAACCCGCTACGCCTTCGCCGACGGTCAAAACGCCCGTAACGACCAACCCAATAACCAAAATAATGCCGACGATGTCAACCGGCAATTTCTCCGTGCCGAAAAGCACAAGCGCAACCAACAATAAAATCAATGTAATCGCAATTGGTGACATTTGAGAAAGGATACAGAAATTTTACGAATTTGAAAAGTTTTTTTCACCTTTTCAAAAATTCTCCTTTGCTTGTATTATTATTGTAGAATACAAAAATTAAGGAGAAAAATTATATGGTTAAGAAAGCATTATTTGTAAGATTGAAAGCGAAAAGCGGAAAAGAAGCGGAAGTCGAGGCATTTTTGAACAGCGGTTTGGCATTGGTCGAGGAAGAACCCTTAACAGTGGATTGGTATGCGCTCAAATTTGACGATTCGACGTTTGGCGTTTTCGACAGTTTTGACGGCGAAGAAGGACGCGACGCGCACCTCAACGGCAAAGTCGCTGCGGCTTTGATGGCTAAAGCCGGAGAATTGCTTGCCGAATCGCCGACGATTGAAAAAGTTGACCTGCTTGCCGTGAAATAAATTTTTAATTTAATCAAATAATCTCAAAAGGCGATTCAAATCGGGTCGCCTTTTGTTTTAAGTTCAGATTTGTGTCACCAAATCGAATACGGATGTCCCATTTAGTTTGAGTTTTGATTCTGTGAATTCCGACATTTAAGCGAAACAAGTAGATTTATTGATATTTATTTGTTTGGCATAAAAATCGCTCTAGCAATAACCGTATTACTTACAGAACAAGGAGATTTTATGAATAAAGATAATTTGCAACGCATAATCAGAGTAGCCGGAATAGCTTTTTCGTTATTCTTTGCTATCGGAATTTTTTCAACCGAGGGACAGGCGCAACGCCGAAACCGGGACAATCACCGGAACAACGACAATCAACATCACCGCGATGACCACGATGATGACTATCGTTATGAAAACAATCGCCGAAACCGAAACAATGACAACAACAATATCTATCGTGGGTCGGTTCAGCACGGTTATAGGGACGGTATAAGACAAGGTGCGGAAGATGCCCGCAACGGTCGTCGTTCCAATGCTCAACGGGCGGCAAATCGCCGAATCCGTCAGGCAACCGGAAACAATCCAGGACCAACCGCACCGTATTATCGTGAAGGTTACATTCGAGGCTATAATGAAGGCTATAATCGTTATGACAATAACAACGACGATTATGATGACAATAACAACGACGATTATGATTATAACCGCAATCGCTAACGAAATAGACACTAGGCAAAAATTTCTAGCAAACTAAAAGCGCAAACTTTAATTAGATTGCGCTTTTTTTATTTTGTTTTTGATTTCGCCAATTTAGGTTATAATAAAAATCTCGGACAGATTTTTGTTTAGTTTCGACATCCAAATAACCGAGAAATTTCTAAGGAGAAAAAAATGAACACAACTTTTGAAAATACTTACAACAATCGTTCGGCGGCGGAAGCGTTGCCGGAAGAACGCGCTAGTTTTATCCGCAAAACTTACGCGCATTTGGCGGGCGCGGTTTTGATTTTTACACTGATGGAAGCCTATCTTATCAGTTCTGGTGCAGGTGAGGCGATTGCCCAAACGATGCTTGGCGGACGCTTTTCGTGGTTTATAGTGTTGGCGGCGTTTATGGGCGTTTCGGTGTTGGCTAATTGGTGGGCAAACTCGCAAACGTCAAAGGCGATGCAATATATGGGCTTGGGTCTTTATATTGTGGCGGAAGTGATTATTTTTCTGCCGTTGCTTTTTATCGTCGCTCGCTATGCCGACGGTTATCAGATTTTTGCCAAAGCCGGATTGGTTACGGGCGGTTTGTTTCTCGGACTAACTTCGGTGGTTTTTATAACACGCAAAGATTTTTCGTTTTTAGGTCCGATTTTGGCAATCGGTAGTTTTGTCGCACTTGGTCTGATTGTCGCCAGCCTGATATTCGGTTTTTCGCTGGGAAACATCTTCTCATTTGCGATGGTTGCTTTTGCCGGCGGTGCGATTTTGTATCAAACTTCAAATATTCTGCACGAATATCGCCCTAATCAGCACGTTGCCGCTTCGCTTGCATTATTTGCCAGTGTTGCACTGTTGTTCTGGTATATCATTCGGATTTTTATGGGTTCGAGAAATTAAGTTTCCGCCAAAAAATTAAAAAAAGCAGGGTTCAATAGTGTTAATCCTGCTTTTTTATTTTGCCTAAAATTATTTTTGATGTATGATACCTAAATTCTTGAAGTTACTACGGTTAATTCTATGCTCTTTATATTTTGGACAAAAAGACAACTTCAGGCGGTCTTATAAAAATAACCGCCCAAAGTTGTCAGTTTAAGTTTTACCTAATTCAAAACGTCAGTAAATATTTTCTCAAACCAATCGAAGAAATCCAATGTGGAATCTCCGTTTGAATTAGAGTCAGTATTTAAATCAGTTGTGATTTCAGTAGTTGAAATTGGTGCTGAACCACCGCCCGTGCCTGTTTTTGAACCTGCTCCCATATCGCCGTCGGCGAATGCGAACACACTCAAAGAAAGCACAAAAAGTGACACACCAATACTACGAAACAGTATTGATTTCATTTCTGTTCTCCTTATTTTATTAAATTGTCTATTAGACGGTTAAGTAAAGAGTTAAAGCAACGGTTTTTTCAGAGGAAAATTCTATGGAAAGAAAAATCTCTCCTGTGCAGGCTGTTTCAATCCTTGCCGATGTGTCCGAAGCTGAAATGGACGGCGATTATTCGCGGGCATATCAACTTTTGTCGGTTTTTTGGAATGATTTTCGTGTCCAACCAAATACGGCGGAACTTTCCGACGACCTGGTAGCCGAAGTTTTTCTCCGTTGCGGAAGCGTTGCCGGTTATCTCGGACGGTCAAGAAAAATCCCAGAAGCGCAGGATGTTTCGAGAAATCTTCTCACTGAAGCCAAACAAAAATTTTTACAACTCGGATTAGAAGCAAAAGTTGCCGAATGTGATAACTACTTAGCATTGACTTATGAAAGAATCGGCGATGTCAGAAACGCCCGCGACTATTTGAACAGCGCGTTTTCGAGAGATATTCCAATCAATCATCCAATCAGACTTTATTCACACATAATTGACTCATTATTGAATCTGGTTGAGAAAAATTACGAGGGCATAATTCAAAGCAGCATTATGTTAGAGAATCTTTTTCAAGACTGCCCTAACAAAATTTATCAAGGCTGTTTTTACAATAATTACGGATTAGCTTTGAAAAATCTGGATAGAACCGATGAAGCCTTAGACAAGTTTCTTTCTGCCAGACATTTCTTTTTTGAAGCGAGACATCACCAATATTGCGGGCTTTTAGAAAATAACATCGCTCGTTTATACACAGTTTCCGGGCAATTCAAAGAAGCTCATAATTTTGCGAGCAAAGCCGAAAACACATTCAAACTCGTTGGTGATTTTAGTCGTCAAGGCTATTCTCTCGACACACAGGCAAATATCTTTTTAGCCGAAGGAAATTACGCCAAGGCTTTGGAGTTTGCGGAAAAAGGCATTAAGTTTCTAAACAACGGCGAGAATATGATGTTCCTCTTAGAAACCCACAAAACCAAAATCAAGGCTTTAGTTCATCTTAACCAAATGCGCGAAGCAGTTAACTCTTTTGCTAAAGCCCAACAAATTGCCCGACAAATTGATTCGCCAACCGCCGCGAATTTTATTGCGGAAATCGAATCTCTGCTAATCAACCACAGCCAACCGTCATCGTAATAAAATAGTGCGTTTCCGCTAAACAACTTGTGTTTTTAATGTGCAAACGATTAAATATCTTTTGAAGAGTGTGCAAGTTAAAGTAGATTTATTGACAATTCGTTTCCATTCGGAATAGCTGATAGATGAAAGAGGATAACTGATAGATAAAATCTCTCTTCTATTCCGAATGTAGTTTCTTAAAATTCCAATTTGCACAGGCTTCAAATATATCTGATATTATTTCGATAGAATTTCCAAGAATTAAATGGAGTGAAAAAATGAAAAAAGTAATCAGTTTGCTTTTGCTGTTTGTATCGGCAGGCGCGATATTTGCCCAAGCAACGCCGAAACCGCCGCAAACTAACTTGAAAGTCGGCGATGCCGCGCCCGAATTCGTCTTAAATGATACGGAGGGCAAAGCTGTCAAATTGTCAGATTTCAAGGGCAAGAAATCAGTAGTGTTGGCGTTTTATGTGTTGGCGTTTACGGGCGGTTGAACGAAAGAACTTCAGGCATATCAGGCTGATATTGCCAAATTCGACGCAACCGAAACGCAAGTTTTAGGAATCAGTATGGACAGTTTCGCCGCCAACAAACGCTTTGCCCAAGACATCGGCGTAAAATTCCCGCTTCTGAGCGATTGGAAACGCCAAGCCACCAAAGATTACGGTCTTTATAACGAAGAATCAGGCTACGGAAGCCGCGCAACTTTTGTGATTGATAAAGCAGGAATCATCCAGCACGTCGAAGTCGGACGCACGGCGATTGACCCGACAGGCGCGTATCAAGTTTGCGATTTATTACAAAAGAAAAAGGAAATGAAAAAGCCATAAGAATTGCCGCGAAAACGCACAGACGCTCCGCGACACAAAAATAATCTCTTTTTATTTTTTGCGTTTTCTGTGCATTTTTGCAGCAAAAACAATCTGAAATGTAAGATTAGCTTAACGCCAAGTCGTTTTCCGCACCGATTTCTTCGAGCCGTTTAGTAATTTTCTCAATCAACCAATTCGGCGTTGAAGCACCTGCCGTTACGCCGACTTTTTCCGCGCCGCAAACATCTTCGGGGTTGATTTCATCTTCGGTTTCAATCAAAAAACTTTTCGCACATTGCTCCTGGCAGACGGCGAGAAGTTTGCGACTGTTGGAAGAATGTCTGCCGCCGATAATATAAAACGCATCGACTTCGCCCGCGAGTGCGCGTGCCGCGTCTTGACGGTCGCGTGTCGCCGAGCAAATCGTGTTGACAACCTGCGTTTCGCCTTCCGCTTTTTGCTTGACGGCTTCCGCCACATCGAGAAAGTTTTGCAGTTTGATGGTCGTCTGTGAAACAACCAAAGGATTATTAAGGCGCGGCAAATCGGCAACTTCGGCAACATCGCTGATGACAAACGTATGTTCGGGCGCGTAACCGAAAACGCCAATCATTTCGGGATGTTCGGGATTTCCGACGACGACGACGTGACGGTTTTGGTTGGCGGCGCGTGAAGCTAATTTTTGAACTTTCGTCACAAACGGACAAGTTGCGTCAACCACTTTTGAAGCCTTTTCGCGTAACTCCGCTTCGACTTGCGGCGTAACGCCGTGAGCGCGGATAACGGCGGTTTCGCCGCGCTTTATCTGCACGGGTTCGCTGATAGTTGCGACACCGTGCGATGCCAACCGCGCCATTTCTTGGTCGTTGTGAATCAACGGTCCGAGAGCGCGAACCGTGTCGCCTTCGCCCAACGCTTCTTCAACCATCTCGACGGCGCGTTCCACGCCGAAACAAAATCCGTATTCGTCTGCTAATAAAACTTGCATAATTTTCAACCCCAAAAAATGATAACAAAATTAGTTGTCGGTTGTCAGTTGTTAGTTGTCAGAAAGTTCAGTTCGCGGAAAGCGGGCGCAGAGCAGCCCTTCCTGACCTGTTAATGCTTGGAACTTGAATAATAAATTGTGGCGGTTTCTGCAAGCTAAAGTGGAACAACCAAGATAAAACTAATAGCAGGTCAGGAAGGGTTGCTCTGCGCCCGCTTTCCGTGTTTAGCAAATCGGTTCGCGCAAAATAACGTCGGCTGTTTTTCGCGCTAGTTGGGCGGCTTCGGCGTGTTCATTTTTTAGATTCGCCAATTGCATCAATGCTTCACCAGTTCTCGATAAAAGCCGCACGAGGTCACCTTCTTCCGCCTTTGTCTGAAAAACCAAATCGCTCCAAATCATCCCGTTTGCCCACGTTTCGACGGTTGCCGCTGCCGAGAAATTCATTTCGGGTGCCGGCTCGACTCCGTTTTTCCATTCGACGTTGGACACATCAAAAATGATTTCTTCGGCTTCGCCCAAAGTGTCGAGAAGTTTGTCCGAAAGATAAAGTTCGCCGAAATTGCGGTCTGAATCAGCCGCGAGTGCCGCCATTAGTCCCGCAACTTGTTTGATTTCGAGTTTGTCAAAAAGTCCGCGCCGCAACGCTTCGCCAACCAACAACGGACGGTCAAGCCGCAAATCCGCCAGCCATTTTCCGCGTTCCGTTACCTTTTGCGTTTGAAAATCGAGATAGCCGAAATGATGCAAAACTGTAGCGCGATGCTCAAACGGCAACCAGATTTCGCTTTTCAGAGTTTCGCTGTCACGCTCAATTTTTTGCAAAAATTCGGCATCGTCCCAAGTTTCCCACAAAAAACTCATCGCGCTTCGCCGCTTGTCTTCGCTTGCTTTTTCAGGCAGAAGACTTTCGATAAGTTTGTCGATTATTTCAGCCGCTTCGTCAGTTTCATCTTTTTTTTGTGAAAGTTTTGGCTCATTGAGCGCGGGATTTTTGCCTTCGTGAGTTTCATAGAAGGCGTTTTTAATCGAGTCTTCTTTTATCGGATAATTTTTTTCATAAACGCGGTTGATATGCGACAGGGCAAAATTTGTGCCTTCTCCGTCCTCGCGCATTGCCGCAACTTTTTCGCCGTGAACACTGATGACGAGAAAAAATCGCCTGCCGCTTTTGCCTCTTGAAATAATCCTGCCCGCAACGACATTTTTTTTCAGCCATTCACGGCGAATGTCGGCGCGTGTCGTCGGCAATTTTTCCTGAAAACGCATTCGCACACTCGTCAGCCGTTCAAAACCGCGCACGTCTTCAATCGAATAATCAAACCCGCTTTGGTCAAGTTTGCTCTGCAAATTTTGTCGGCGTTTGTCGCGCCCTTTTTCCAACTTCAAAACAGTTCGCGCCGTATCACGAAACGCAAAACTTTTTTCGGCAATCTCGCGCACCTGTGAAAAACCGCCGAAAGCGTCGAGCAAATTTAAAAGACTCGTATAAGTTGCGCGAAATTTACTTTCCAAAGCGTCGGGCGGCGATTTGAGTAAGGCGGCGATGCGCGGCGGGTTTTGAAAATTGCTCGGCGCAAGCACGACGAACCCGACATTATCTTTGCCGCGTCTGCCGGCGCGTCCTGTCATTTGTTGTAGTTCGCTTGCTTGAAGTGGTCGCCAACCGTCGTTGCCGCGGGCATCGGCTTGGCTTAAAACAACCGTTCGCGCCGGAAAATCAACGCCTGCGGCAACCGTCGAAGTCGCAAAAATCGCGTCGAGCAGACCTTTCGACATCATTTTTTCGACCAACAGTTTCCAAGCCGGAATATGTCCGGCGTGATGTGCGGCAACACCTGAATTGAGCAGGATTTTGCGGTGTTTGTGCGATTTTATTTCAGGATTGTCAATAATGTAGGACTGAAAAATCTCCAACCGCTGACGCTCTTTTTCAGCGTTTGTCCGCTGATATTTGTCGGACGCAACTTCAAGCGCGGCTTCGTCGCATCGCCGTCGCGTCGGCAAAAAAACAATCGCGGGCAAAAGATTAAAGCCGCGCAATGTCTTGATAAGTTTCGGCGGCGGAATTTCTGGAAGTTTGAATTTCATTTCTCGGCAAATTTAGATTAACCGAATATCGGGATGAATCAAAACTGCTTCTTTGATTTCAGATACTTCGAGTGTTGTTGATTTCACCTATTTTACTAGACTTTAGATTGGGTATTTTGAACAAACAGAAATCCGTACGCTACTTCTTGAGTGGAAAAATTCTTCGTTCTCATCGTGTATGTAAGCTAATTTTTGCTTGAGGTGCTTAATTTTTTACCACGGCAAAATCGCATCTTACGCTTTTTAGCTTGACACAAACCTAAAACTTGCGTGATTATTTAGACTTCACTTTGTGTCGCAAAAATTTTTATTTGCTAATTTATGTAGGGTTAAAAGCACTTTGCCCGCCTTGCAAAAAGTGGCAAACCTATTTTTAGAATAAGACATCAGAGTTTTCGCAAAACGTGGAACAATTTAGTCGGTTTCAGATTTGCAAACAGTTTAGAAAAATTATTTAGATTTAGAACGCTTGGAGGATACATTTAATGAAGACCATTTACAGAGTTTTGGTGCTTGGAATTTTAATGATGGCTTTTACCGCCGTTATCGTTACCCCGACTTTTGCTCAGGACGCGCAAGCGGAAAAGGTAGCATTATACAAAAAATATACGGATAACTTCGATAAACCCGAAATTGAAAAAAAGAAAATCGCTATTGAAGCAGGAAAACAATATATTGAAAAATACGGTGCGAACGCGGAAGATAAGGATCAGGTCGATTATTTGAAAACGGCTGTTCCCCAACTTGAAGAAGTTGTCAAGAAAGTCGAAGGCGACAAAGTTAAAAATGACCGACTCAAACGCTTTGATGCGGCTGTCAGAGGCAAAAATACCGCCGATTCTTTTACCGTCGGAAAAGAAGTTCTTGCCAATGAACCGGCTGATTCGACCATTCCGCTCGATGTAGAAATTGTGTTGGCTTCACTTGGATTTGACCAAGCCGTTACAAAAGTTGATACCTATAACAACGACGCGGTTAACTATGCGAAATCGGTGATTCAAAAACTCGAAGCGGGTAAAACCTCCAAAAATTTTGGTGCTTTTCAATACGAATATAAAAATAAAGATAACGCGCTCGGGTGGATGAATTACACCATCGGCTACATTACATATTACCGCCAAGATAAGAAAAATGACTCGCTTCCTTTTCTTTACAAAGCGACTCAACTCAATTCCGACACCAAAAAATTCTCGGACATTTACCGCATCATCGGCTTGTGGTATTTGGAAGAAGCTCTGCGGATTGACAAAGACAGATTAGCCAAAATCACTGCCGCCGAAAATAAAGACACAGATGAAACTTTGGCATTGTTGGCTTTGCAAAAAGGTTATGCCGACCGTTCGATTGACGGCTACGCCAGAGCCTATAGTATTGCATCGGCACCGGGTTCAACAGCCACCAAAGAATACAAAGACGGACTTTACAGCAAATTACAAGACCTTTATAAATTCCGCTATGACGGTAAAGTACAAGGCATAGATGCTTTTGTTGCAACCGTTATGAGCAAACCAATGCCGAACCCGGCAACGGCGGTTACACCTGTCGCGGCGGAAACAACTACCACGGCAACGACGACAACCACGCCGACGACAACTACGCCGACGACAATCACGACAACTCCAAGCACAACGAAGCCGTCGCCAACGCCGACACCGACGACAAAACCGGCAACGACACCAACGACAACCAAGCCGTCAACAACACCAGCGACTAAGCCGACAAGCACGACTACGACACCAAAGACGGATGTTAATTCGTCAAATCAATCGACGACAACACCTGCGAAGTCTAAAACTCCGGCTAAAAAAGCTGCGACGAAAAAGAAACGCACGCGCTAATTTCTTTCGATAATGGTTTGAATGTAAGAAGTCGGACGCAAAATCTTTTGTGTCCGACTTTATTTTTTTGCACAATATCCTTAAAATTAGCGTTTTATGGCAAAAAATCTGGCAACTTTCGAGCAACTGCTTGGCTACAAATTTCAAAATGTCGCTTTGCTTGAACGCGCCGTTACGCATCGTTCTTGGGCTTACGAAGAAGTTCCCGACGGCGACGACGAAAAAATCCGCAGTCTGCAAAACGAGGCACTCGAATTTGTCGGCGATTCCGTGCTTGGTTTGGCGATTGCCGAACAGGTTTATATTCGTCATCCAAAAGCTAGCGAAGGCGATTTGACGTTAATGAAACATCATCTCGTCAGTATGGGAACACTGGCGAAAATAGCCGAAGACTTTGGCGTTGGTAAATTTATGCGCGTCGGACGCGGCGAAGAAAAAACCGGCGGCAGACGCAAACAAGCCCTTCTCGCCGACACTTTGGAAGCCGTTATCGCCGCGATTTTTTTTGATAGCGGTTATATTTCAGCGCGGGCTTTGGTCGCTCGGATTTTTGCCGAAGAACTTCGCGCGGCAAAGATAATGTCGGGTTCGTCGTGCTTGCGCCGAG
>MWVX01000353.1_pt1 | contig 13894 bp, 11 predicted proteins | sample 1047311 | NCBI WGS metagenome assembly MWVX01 (sample SAMN06349984, study PRJNA376086) | soil metagenome | isolation source: MtG-4 sample Antarctic (ecotone) soil | place: Antarctica | collected 2015-01-13 | reverse complement strand
AACGGCCTGCCGAACGCCATGAAAGCGGCGGACATCGTGAAGATCGTCAATGATGGCGTCGTCCCGCGGCTCGATGATCTTGATCTCGCCCGGGACTACAACGCGAACAAACTCCAGAAGCATTACCGCACGAACACAGAGGTTCCGTTTTCCTACATCAAAGACATCGATTTTGAGACGATGGCGAAGTTCTCGGAACACGACGTGGGTCTGCCCGGCGTAGATATCGCGATCAAACCGGTCCGCTCCTATGTGTATGGCGCGCTCGCCGCGCACCTGCTGGGCTACGTGGGGGCGCCGGACGACACGAACAAGGAAGAGGCGCGGAAGTTTTCTTTTTATCAGAGTGACGTGGAGGGGAAATCGAACGTCGAGAAATCGATGGACGAATACCTCCGCGGAAAACCGGGCGTGCGTTACATGAGGCGAAACGCGAAAGGCGCGATAGACGGCGTCTTGCGCGAAGAGCCGCCGCAAGCGGGTTCGAATGTAGTGCTCACGCTCGACGCTCGCCTGCAGATGATTGCGGAGGAGGCGTTGCGTGCTGTCGGCCGCGGCGCAGCGGTCGTGGTTGATCCGAACAACGGGAACATTCTCGCGATGGCTTCGGTTCCTTCCTTCGATCCGAATACATTTATCCCAAGCATCAAAGCGAAGGATTGGGAGCTGCTCCGGAAGAACGAAGCGAATCCGCTCATCAATCGCGCGATCAGCGCATTCCCGCCTGGATCGACTTTCAAGCTGGTCACCTCGCTAGCCGGATTACGGAGGGGTCTGGCCCAGCAGCGGTTCAATTGCTCCGGTGGCGTGAGCTATGGCGATCACTTCTTCAAATGCTGGATCTCGGAGAAGGGCGGTGCACATGGGACATTAGGTTTGTCGGACGCGATCAAGGTATCCTGCAACTCGTTCTTCTATCAGTTCGGAAATGCCGCGGGGATCAACGCGATCGACGAAACCGGGGAGACGCTCGGCCTGGGCAAGAGCTCGGGCCTTGAGATCACGGGCGAACAGCCTGGCGTCTTACCGGGCCCTGAGTGGATGCGGGTGAATTACCCGCGCGAGAAGTGGACCTCCGCTTACACGGCGAACGTTTCCATCGGACAGGGCTTCGATCTCGTTAGTCCTCTGCAACTGGCAATGGTTTACGCGACCGTGGCAAACGGCGGTGTCTCTTATTTTCCGCGCCTGATCAAGGACGTGGTCGGCGCGGACGGGAAACTCATCATGAATGACAACGGACAGCCGGTGATCTCACGCGAGCCAAGGGTCCACGGCGATCTGCGGAATGATTTCAAACCGGAGCAGATTGAGCTCGCGCGGCGCGGGCTTTGGAAGGTGGTCAACGAAGATGGCGGCACCGGAGGCAAGGCGCGGCTCCCCGGAGTCCAAGTCGCGGGCAAAACCGGAACTGCGCAGGCGATGACTGATGGCAAGAAGGACACGATCGCGTGGTTCGCCTGTTTCGCGCCGTATGACAGTCCGAAGTACGCGATCGCTGTTATGGTCCAGGGTGGGGCCCACGGCGGCTCGGTCGCTGCTCCGATCGCAACGCGAATTCTCGAGCGCGCGCTCGCGATGGAAGAAGGCCATTTCGATCCGCAGCTCGCATGGTTGGCGCCGGCGAACAAACCGGACCCCTTCCAGATGCTCGAAGCAGTCAACTTCAAAGACGCGGGTCCGAATCTGCTGGGCGACGATGAGGAGAACCTCGATGCGAGCGATGCGAACGTGCAACTGTCGGCTTCGACGGCAGAACCTGATGTGGAACCGGAAGCGGATGCGCGCGGCAAGGTTATCCCCAAGGCTCAGCGTGTAGTGCGTGCGCAGCCTGTTGCTCCCGCGCCGCAGCCGGTGCGACGTCCCAACTTTTTGCAGCGTCTTTTCGGTGCCCGACCGGCGCCACAGCCAGCGCCGCAACCGGTTCGGCGAGGGGCTCCGCCGCGGAGAAGCAACCCATGATCACGCGCATCAACGCCAGGACGTCGGCGGCGCGCGTGCTCGCACAGCTTTCGAGATTTTATGATAGACAAAGTGAAACGGATTTTGGGCCTTTCTGGCCGGAAGGCGGGCAACAAGCTCGTCATCAGCGTGGAGAAGCTGGAGCGTCGTGTTGCGCTCCTGGAAGACGGACGGCTGGAAGAATACAACGTCGAGCGTAACACCTCGCGAAACATCGTCGGGAGCGTCTACAAGGGACGCGTCAAGAACATTGAGATTGGGTTGAAGGCGATGTTTGTCGACATCGGCTTCGAAAAGAACGCGTTCCTGCATTTTTGGGATGCAATTCCGGCGGCGCTTGATAGCGGGATCGAGGAGATTGACCGCCCCGAGAACCGGCGCTCTTCCAAGAAGCGAGTTACGGCAAAGGACATTCCCAACATTTACCCGGTCGGCTCGGAAGTGATCGTGCAGGTCACTAAGGGTCCGATCGGGACAAAAGGGCCGCGGGTTACGACTAACCTGAGCTTTGCGGGGCGTTACCTGGTATTCATGCCTTACAGCGAACGCAGCGGTATCTCGCGCAAGATTGAAGATCCGGCGGAGCGCGACCGCCTTCGGAAAATCCTACGCGAGCTCGAAATTCCCGAGGGCATTGGGGTGATCATTCGCACGGTGGGTGAAGGACAGCGGGCACGCTACTTCGTCCGTGATCTCGCGTTTCTCCTCGAGCAGTGGCAGCGTGTCGAGCAAGCGATCAAGGAAGAGAAGGCGTCGGCGCGAGTCTTCGAAGAGCCGGACCTGGTGGAGCGAACTGTTCGGGATTTCCTGACCGACGAGATCGACGAGGTGATCTGCGACGACCGCGCCGCGATCGAGCGGATGAACGAAATGGTAGGGCAGATTTCGCGTCGCGCCCGCAATCGCATACAGTTCTATGACGGTGCCGCCCCGATTTTCGAGACCATCGGCATTCAGAAGCAAATCGATGACGCCTTTCACCGCCAGGTTTGGTTGAAATGCGGCGGCTACATCGTGATCGATGAAACCGAAGCCCTCGTCGCGATCGACGTGAATACCGGCCGGAACAAGGGTGGCCGCGATGTGGAGAAGACGATCCTGCAGACTAATTTGGAAGCGGCCGATGAAATCGCGCGGCAACTACGTCTTCGCAATATCGGTGGATTAATCATCGGCGACTTCATCGACATGAAGAGCCGCAAGGACCAACAGGCGGTTTATGGTTTGATGAAGGACCGTTTGAAGAGGGACAAAGCCAAGACGCACGTCCTCTCGCTCTCGGCTTTAGGTTTGATGGAGATGACCCGCCAACGGGCGCAGGAAAGCCTGAGCGACTCGATTTACGAAAATTGCCCCTACTGCCAGGGGCGCGGAGTGGTGAAGACTTCAATGACCACGAGCGTGGAGTTGCATCGCATGCTGAACACCGTCATGCGGAAGTATCAGGACAGCGTGCACGACATCCGTGTCATTCTTAACCCGGACGTCCTTAAACGGCTGAAGGAGGAGGACGAAGATCTCCTGGTGGAATTGGAGCGGCGCTATGCTGGCCGGCTTATGTTCCGAGGAGATGCGACTTATCACCACGAGAAGTTCATGGTGACAGACGCAAACACAGGCGCTGAATTGAAGCCCTGAATCGGGCGGCCCACATTGGGAGGCGCTGTTCGTTCAATATTAATGAAAAAAGGGCTGGAAACCGATTTTTTCTGTGTAACAATCGGCGCGTTCGAGGAACGCAGTGATTGTGTTCCGAAAATGCACCGGCGCATGGCCCGTTGACGACAGGCCGGACTTAACCAAACAAATAGGAGAACCAAATGAAGAAATTAACTTTAACCTTGTGCGCAGTTACCGCCTTGGTCTCGGCAGCTTATGCCGGCACCGAAACGTACTCCGGCAAGGAGATGAAGCAGACGGCAGCAACCGAAGCGCCATGCCCGACATGGTATGCGGACAACGAATTCAACGTATCGATCTCAGGCGTTTATGCGCCCACGGCGAACGAGTACCGTGAGGACAGGTACCTTGGTGTTGATCACGGCTGGGGTGCCGCGATTGACGCGAAGTTCTTCTTCCGTCGCTATTTCGGTGTCGGAATCCAGGGATTCGGCTTGTCGATCAACAACACCGGGCAAGATTTCGTCGATCAGTTCCGGAACGACAATAACAACGATTTCGCCGGGGGAGTGCTCGGCACCTTCACGTTCCGTTACCCGATCCCATGCACACGTTTCGCGCCTTATGGATGGGCTGGTGTGGGCGCCGTTTTCGGCGGCGGCAACAACAACCGCCTCGTCTTCGACAATGACGGCAATATCTTCGACGACAACAGAGGAGAGGATGATGCCCGCTTAATGGCGCAGTATGGCATCGGCTTCGAAGTCCGTTTCACCCCTCATATCGGCTTGCTGAACGACGTCAGCTACAATCACCTCGAGGGCGGTCTCAACGACTTCTGGCAAATCCGCACTGGTTTGAACTTCGCGTTCTAAGCGAGAGATAACGTTTCTTCCAAACGCCGGGAGCACTGCATGTGTTCCCGGCGTTTTGTTTTGGGGTGCCGGGATAGTCCGCCGGCCTGCCGCGGGGACGGCAGCACCCGTCGTTGCGAACGGCGCTGGAGTCGCGAATCTATCAGATGTCCTTCGCGAAAATCCTGGACAATCTCGCGCTCGAGAAGTCGCGCACCGTCCGACAGTTCGAACAATTAATCGCGCCGGCATCGCCCGATGCCTTCGAAGCCATGGCGCAAGACGCGCGTCTTCTCACGCGGCGGAATTTCGGGCGAACGATGCGCCTCTTCGCACCGCTTTATCTCTCGAACGAGTGCGTTAACAACTGCAAGTACTGCGGCTTTTCTCGCGATAATCCGATTCTTCGGGTGACCCTCGACATAGGGCAAGTGGTCGCCGAAGCGCGGCATCTCGCAGCGGCGGGTTTTCGCCAGATTCTGCTCGTTGCGGGTGAGCATCCCAAATTCGTCAGCGGCAGCTATCTTTTAGACTGCATTCGCGTCCTGGCGCCTTCCTTCTCCTCCATCGCGATCGAGGTCGGTCCGATGGAGAGAGACCAATACGAGGCCATCGTCGCTGCTGGAGCGGAAGCGCTCGTCGTCTACCAGGAAACATATGACCGCCAAATCTACGCGGAGATGCATACGGCCGGCCCGAAGCGCAACTTCGACTGGAGACTCGAGTGCCCGGAGCGCGGCTACGAAGCGGGCTTCAAGCGCATCGGGCTGGGCGCGCTCTTTGGGCTCGCCCGCTGGCAGGATGAAGCAATGGCTCTGGCTGCCCACGTTGACTATCTCCTGAAGCGGTGCTGGCAAGCGCAGATCAGCGTTAGTTTGCCGCGCCTTCGGCCCGCCGCGGGTGGTTTTCAGCCGAGCTTCACCATGAGCGATCGCGAATTAGCGCAACTGATCTGCGCTTTTCGAATCACCTTTCCGCAAGTCGGGCTCGTGCTCAGCACAAGGGAGCGAGCGACCCTGCGTGACGCGCTCCTCCCGCTAGGAATCACGGCGATGAGTGCAGGAAGCCATACGGAACCAGGCGGCTACACGGGCCAGGGGGCTGAGAACCTCCACCAGACATTGCGCGGCAAAATCATCGCGCCCGATTTCGAGAACGGCTGCGATCAACTCGCCACGGGTCAATTCGAGATCAGCGACCAACGAACGCCTGAGGAGATCGCGACCGTCTTGCGGCGGCAAGGGATCGAGCCGGTCTGGAAAGATTGGGACCAGGCGCTGCTGGCCTCATGATTGTGTGGCTAAACGGCGAAAAAGCTGACTCGCGCGGGGCTGCCACGATCGCAGAACTGGCGGAGCGATACGGTCTCCATCCCAATAGCATCCTGATCGAACACAATGGAGTGGCGCTGCATCAACGCGAATGGCAGAAGCAACACTTGGCTGAAGCGGATCGCGTGGAATTTATCCGCGTGGTGGCGGGCGGTTGACTTGGCCTAACGAGACGTTGCGAGTCGCAGCGCATCGATAATCTCCACGCCGGTAAACGCCCATGCCCCGAAGATGGAGCGCCCAAGAACAAACGCCCTGTCGGGTCCAGGCGTGAGATTTAGAAGACGCCAGCGCTTAGAAAAAGCCCGAAGTGCCGTATGCGGAAGAGGTCGTGCATCGCAGCACTCATGAGGTGGACGTCTTCACGACCACACGCATGCCATCAGTTGAGATAACCGCGACCGGCGTCTCGGCGGGGATGAAGTCACCCTCTGTTACCACATCCACGACGTGCTGGCCGAATCGAGCTTTCCCACTCGGGCGCAGTGTTGTTACGGCGAGCCCTTTCAAACCTGGTGCGACAGCAGCGGTCGGCACGAACTCGCGCGGCGCGGTATCGAGCGAAGGCCCAGCGGGAATGTCGGCGGAGAGGATGAACCGGCGATAGACACTCGTCCTCGGGAGATAGCGCGCGAGGATCGCAATGGCCGCCAGCGCGGCCAGGATGGCGACGAGCAGATTCACCAGCGGCACGCGCAACATAGGACCAGTGGGGAAGAATGTCTGCCCCGGATACCGATCAATCATCGCCCAGAGAAGCGAACCCAGCATCAGGCAGATGCCGATGACCCCAACCAGGATCGTGGAGTGCGCGAAGAAAAAAATCTCCGCCAGGACGAGGCACACGCCCAGAACAAAAACACCGACAACTTCCCACCCCGCAAGTCCCGCAAGGTAGTGCCCGAGGAAAAAAAGCGCGAAACAGATTGCGGCAATAAATCCCGGAAGGCTCGCTCCGGGAATCTTGAATTCCAGATACGCACCGATGATGCCGACGAGCAGGAGCAACGGCGCAAGCGCCGTAATCCAAAGCGCGATACGCTCAAATCCCGTCGGCTCGATCTTCACTACGCTTCCTTGCAGCGCTGCTTTCTTCACGAGATCGCCGACGGAATCGGCAATGCCGTCGGCCAGCAACGGCTTGCCCTCGATCGCCTCCGTGGCTTCCTGCGCGTTGAGCGTGAGCAGAGAACCTTTCGAATGGATTACGCGCTCGCCAATCTTCACCTCCTTCTCCTTGTTCATGAAAGCCTCGCCGACATCAGGGTTGTGGCCGTTTCGCGTCGCCGATCCGCGGATAAGCGCGGACCAATAGGAGATTGTCTTATCGCGCGCGGTGACGCCGAGATCGTCGCCACTGGCGAGGACGGGCGCGGCCGCCCCGATTGCACTCACCGGAGCCATGTAGATATGGCGCGTGGCGAGGGCGATTAGCGATCCCGCTGATCCCGCATTCGTGTTAATGAAGGTGTAAGTGGGGAGCTGGGTGCGGTTGAGTAGATTCGTAATCTGCTCGGCAGAATCCAATCGCCCGCCGTAGGTATTCATCTCGAGGATGAGCGCCGCAGCGCCCGCGCTCTCCGCCGACTTTTGCACGCGCCGCAGGAAGAGGAACATGGAGGGCGCCACTTCGCCCTGCAGCGGCACGACGACGACATCGCCTTTCTGGATGTTTTGTGCGCTTTGTGCGGGCGACGCGTTCAAGACACAAAAGATCGCCAGGAGCGGAAGGAAGAAGCTTTTCATGCAGTATTCATCGTTGGGGATGTAAGCGCGTCGGCGCTGCGTTAGTTTGCCACCTGCGGTTCGCGCGAACGAGTGGAAAGTGCCAAACGCAATGGGGGCGATCCCGACACAAACCATAGAACAAGTCGCCGCTGCGAACGAGATCGTGGAGGTGATCGGCTCGTATTTCCCGTTGAAACGCGCGGGCTCAAGTTACAAGGCTCTCTGCCCATTTCACCAAGAGAAGACACCTTCCTTCACCGTAAGTCAGCAGCGACAATCATTTCACTGTTTCGGCTGCGGCGCGGGTGGCAGCGTCTTTCGATTTGTGATGGACTACGAGCACCTCGACTTTGTGTCGGCGCTCAAGAAGCTGGCCTTGCGCGCCGGCATTCCGGTCATCGAAGAGAACCGCGGCGGAGAAGCCGACGCTCGTCAGCACGAGATCCGCCGCACGCTGCTGGAGCTGCATGCGGAAGCGGCGAAATGGTTCCACGAGAACTTGCTGAAGCGGGAATGCGGCTCGCCTGCGCGCGAGTATCTCAAGAAGCGCGGCATTGATCGCAACGTGGCCGGGAACTGGCAGCTGGGCTTCGCGCCAGAGACATGGGATTCTTTGCTCAACTGGGCACTCGATCGCGGCTACCGGCGCGCTGATATACTGCAAAGCGGGCTCGTCAAATCCCGCGATGAAACCCGGCCCGAGAGCGAGGTTTACGATCGGTTTCGCGGGCGCATAATGTTTCCGATCTGCAATGATGTCGGCGAGGTGATTGCGTTCAGCGGGCGCATTCTAACGAACGGCGCCGAGACCGCAAAGTACCTGAACTCGCCGGAGACGCCGCTGTTCCGGAAAGGCCATGTGCTCTTCGGATTGCACAAAACCAAGCGATCGCTGATTGAAGCCAACTCCGCGATTGTTTGTGAAGGTCAGCTCGACCTGATCACGCTCTTCGAAGCTGGAATCTGCAATGTCGTCGCTCCTCAGGGGACTGCCTTCACTGAGACACAGGCGCGTATTCTGAAGCGCTTTGTCGCGCAAGTAGTGCTCTGCTTTGACGCAGATGCCGCCGGACAAAAAGCCGCGGAGCGCTCTATTTCATCGCTCCTGCAGAACGATCTGTTCGTCCGCATCGCCGAGATGCCGGCCGGGGAAGATCCTGATTCGATTGTGCGCCAGAAGGGTAGAGAAGAGTTCGAGAGACGGATCGCGGACGCGCGGGAGTTCTTCGAGCATTGGATTGAACGCGAAACCACGGCGACCGATCTGCGATCCATCTCTGCCAAGATGCAGCTCGCGCGCAAACTTGCCGAGACGGCCGCGCGTGTCCACAACCCGATCATGCGTAGCGAAGTGGCAAGTAAAATCAGCGCACGGATCGGAATCACGCCCGCAGATTTCGATGCGCTTTTGGCGCAGCAGGGAACGAACCGCACCTTCGGCGACGAAGGTGCGCCCGCCGCTCGCCCTGCGCCGGCTCCACGGCACGACCTGGCGATGCTTTGCCTTCTCGCCTTGCGCGACACCGAGGTCCGCGAGTTCCTCTTAAACCAAGAGTGGCAGGAAGTGCTGTCGCAAACGCCCGATTCCGAGATCCTCGTCCGAATCCTGGAAGCGACCCTGCGGCCGGAGGATCCCGCGTCCGTTAATTGTTTCATGGCCAGCCTCAGCCCAGCGGAAGAAGCGCTCGTCTCTGCCTGGCTGCTCCAGCGAATGCCGCCAAACGCCCACGCTGTTGCCACGGACTGGTGGATTGGCCTTCAGCAAACGGCACTGCGCAGGCAGCTTCAGATAGCGGAGGGTCGCATAAAAATCCCGCAGTTAAGCCCGGGAGAAATGACGGCCTTGCAGAAACAAGTGGTTGACCTCAAGAAGCAGCTCGATGAGCTTTCCGCGTTTTCGCCGGCCAGCGTGCTGGGCACCAAACCGGTGCGGCCGGACGGGCAGTAAACCGGGCACAAAAACGGCTTAGCAAGACAGCAATTCCTCCTGAACAGACCACGTTTTGGCAACGCATTCGAAACGCTCCCCCTCGGCGGCGCCGCGGCTGAAGAAAACTGCGAAGTCTAAGGCAACGCGTCGCCCCAAAACGCTTAAAGCCCCCCTCCGAGGAGGCGAAAGCACCGGCGAGCACAAGCCTCGAGCGACCTCGAAGAGGCTTTCAGACTCGAGTAAGACGCCGGAGAAAGACTCTGCCGCAGGCGCCGATGACGCCTTCCTAGCACCGTTGAACTCTTCAGCGGCGGGGGATATTCAAGGCCGGATTCGCGAGCTGATTAAGCTCGCCAAAGAGCAAGGCTATCTCACGTTCGACGATCTGAACGAAGCCCTGCCTGCAGAGATGACCGACGCGGATGAACTCGACGCCATTCTGACGCGACTTCGCCGGATGGAGATCGACATTATCGAGGCCTCAGAGGTTGATCGTTACAAAGGCGGTAAAAAGGATAGCGAAGAAGAGGAAGAAGAGAAGCCCGAAGCGAAGCTCGACATCCTGGATGACCCGGTTCGGATGTATCTGAAGCAGATGGGTCAGGTGCCGCTGCTCACCCGCGAGCAGGAAGTCGAGATTTCCAAACGCATCGAAGAGGCGGAAAATATGGTGCAGCGGCTCGTCAACCGCTTTGGATTCATCGCGCAGGCACACCTCGACTTGGCTGATAAATTAACCCAAGGCGGGGAGCGTTTTGACCGGGTAATTCTCGACAAGAAGATCGAGAGCCGTGAGCGTTACATGAAGATGCTGCCGCGCCTCTGCCAGCAGGTGGCGAAACTCGCGAAGGCGATCGGCGAGCAATACTCAGAAATGGCCTGCGCCTCTCGCGTGGATGCGAAAAAGCTTAAAACGTTCGAAAAGTCCGTCGCTTCCCTGCAGAAGCTTTATCCGAATTTCTATTTCAAGCAGAAAGTTACTGAGGAATTCGTGAACCTCGCCGATGAAAAGTACTCCCTTCTGACGAACCTCCTCGCGGACGTGAACAAGCAATCGCGTGAGAACGGTGCCCGCTCGCCCTTTGGTGCGAAGTCGCGCGAGCTGGAAGGCGTGCTTTGGCTTTCGCTGGACGAATACACGCAGCAATATCAGGCGCTAAAGGGCTGGCTGCAAAAAGCGCTCAGAGCGAAGACGGAAATGGTCGAGGCCAATCTGCGTCTCGTGATTTCCATCGCAAAGAAATACACCAACCGCGGGCTCTCGTTTCTCGACCTGATCCAGGAGGGGAACATGGGTCTGATGAAGGCGGTGGAGAAATTCGAGTATCGCCGCGGCTATAAATTTTCTACTTATGCGACCTGGTGGATTCGGCAGGCGATCACGCGTTCGATCGCGGACCAGGCCCGCACAATTCGCATCCCGGTCCACATGATTGAGACGATCAACAAGCTGATGCGCGTGCAGAAGCAGTTGGTTCAGGAATACGGACGCGAGCCTACCCCGGATGAAGTGGCGGAAGAGATCCTCTTGCCGGTGGATCGTGTTCGGGCCGTGCTCAAAATGGCTCAGCAGCCGATTTCTCTACAGGCGCCGGTGGGCGAAAGTGAAGAAACGAACTTTGGCGACTTCATTGAGGACAAAGGCGCCGAGAACCCGAGCGACATGACCGCGATCGTCCTCTTGAAAGAGAAGATCAAGGACGTTCTTGAGACGTTGACCGAGCGTGAGCGTCAGGTGCTCGAGCAGCGTTTTGGGCTCGTGGACGGCTACAGCCGAACCCTCGAGGAAGTAGGCCGGCAATTCAGAGTGACACGCGAACGGATCCGCCAAATCGAAGCCAAGGCGCTCCGGAAGATGCGTCACCCGACGCGGATCCGCCAGCTCGAAGGCTTCTTGGAAGCGGCTGAGGTGTAGTTCAGGCTTGTCGAAAACGTTGGAAGTCCGCAACTTTTCGACCGTCAGCAGGTTCAAGGAATTGATGAAACGCGAAGACGATCAGGAGCTTTGGGATTTGCTCGGCAGCGCGCCACAGCTCGGCGTTTCTCCTTTCTTTTCGCGCAACGTGGTTCGGCGAGTTCGCCAGGAAAGCGGCTGGAGCGAAACCGTCTCGCAGTGGTTCAGCGCGCGCAGATTGATCCCTGTGTCTTCGTTTGCCGTCGCTGTTCTTGCGGCCGCGCTGGCGATTCATCGGCCGAGTAACATCACCATTTCTCAAGACAACCCGCCTGAATTGCTGGCGGCGATTGACCCCCAAGATTATGAGGTGGTCGTCGATCTCGACGATCTCCTCGCGAGCGAAGACGATAACGTATGGACCGAGAACGAATCTTTGTCGCTCTAGCGACCGGCGCGGCCGCATCGACGCTCGCCACGGGTTCCGGATTGGCGCAGGCGCCGGTTCCACCCGGCGGACCGCAACAGGCCGGCGTCGAACCTGTCATTGTGCAGCGCGCGAAGCCTCAACAAGCTATGCCGGTGCCCGCTCCACGCGAGCGGTGGCGCCAAATGTCTCCGGAGGATCGGCAACGGTTTCGTTCGAATGCAGAACGCTGGCTGCAACTCGGCCCTGATGAGCGGAGGGCGTTGCGCGACCGCGAAGTCTATCGCCGTCAACGTATGCAACGCGACACGGAAGAGGCTTTGCAGAGATCAGGACTGCAACTGGAGGCCGAGAAGCGCGAAGCGTACGAGCAGCGTTACATTCAAGAGCGAAAAAAAGTCGAGAGGGAACTTCGGCAGGAGCTCGAAGCGCGGCGTCAGCGTGAGCTCGCGCCCATCGTAGAGCAGCTAAAGAAAGAGTTTGGTCAAAGCGCTCAAGGTTCTGCCAGCCCGAATGGCTCTCAGGGCTCCGTCTCACCGATTCCGAAGAAGTAGTCACGCCACGGCAGGCGCAACTAGTGCCTCCGTCAGCTTTTCTCACATCTGCTCCCGGAGTCTTATCGCCAGCCGCGATGTGCCTCCCGGCAATAGTAGCGGTGTCCGTAACGCGAATGGTAGTGCGGCCGCACGACGACTCGGATATAACCCGGCTGGTAGTAGCCGTAAGGCGAATATCCGAAAGCATACGGCGGGTAGTAAACCGGACGAGCACAGCCGTAGCCATACCCGCCGCCATAACCATAACCGAACCCAACTGGTGCACCGATTCCGATTCCCACCGATAAACCTGCGTCAGCGCGTGGGGCAGCGACAAAGCCGAAGCAGCCAATGATCGCTGCGATCCAGAGAAGTTTTTTGCAGTTCATTTGTTTAGCTCCTGTTGTGTATTCATTGAACCCGATTCGAGACGGTAAGTTTCGCCGTGTTATTCGGAGGATCCGTGGCGGTACAACGTCTTCGCACAAAGAAAAGTATCTCGGCCGATCTGTTCATATTGCGGATCACATAGTCGAACACCGTTGCTAGTGTTCGATGCACCTTTTCCGGAGAAGGCGACGACCGGACCGCCGCCCATCAAGGGTGCAAAGTAAATGTGCACGCGCTGGATCAGCTTCTGATCTAGTGCCTGACCGAGAACGTTTCCGCCTCCTTCAATTAGCACACTTGTGACCTCTCGTTCGCCTAAGGACTTCAGCACATCAGCCAGCCCATGATCACGAAACAGGAGTGTCCGGTCGGCAAATTTGTCGGTAAAGAGGTGCGCATTCTCCGGCACTCGACCTGAACGGGAAAGCACCACGCGCCAAGGCTGTCGTGCGCCAGGCACGGTGCGGATTGTGAGGCGTGGATTATCCAAACGCAAGGTTCCTGCGCCAATTAGAATCGCGTCAACCTGAGCCCGGGAGACGTTTGCGTGCCGACGCGCCGCTGCACTGGTGATCGACTGCTTCTCGTTAGGCGGTCGCGTCAAACGGCCATCGAGAGTCATCCCGCATTTCGCGATAACGAACGGGCGTTTCGTCTGAACCCAATGATTGAATGCTTCATTCAGTGCCGTGCACTCCTCCGTCAGGATGCCGGTATGCACTGTCAATCCAGCGGCGCGAAGGAGCCTAATGCCCCGCCCTCGATGCGGCGGGTTTGGATCGGTCGCGCCAACGACTACATTCCGCACACCGAATCTGATGATTGCCTCTGTGCATGCGGGCGTGCGGCCAATGGTGGAACATGGCTCGAGGGTAACGTAGAGCGTCGCGTCCGCCGGAATGCTGCCGGAATGTGATTTCAGACATTCAACTTCGGCGTGCGGGGCTCCAGCTCGTTTGTGGTAGCCGCTCGCAACTACTTTCCCATTCGCCACAAGAACGGCGCCAACAGCAGGGTTCGGAGAAGTGTAGCCCCGCCCCTTTGAAGCTTCGCGGAGAGCCGCCTGCATAAAGACGTTATCGTCTGCCATCATGGCTCTTGTATTCCGCGGGAAAGGGTAGCGCAATTGGGCCGTCCAAACGGTGCGCTCTTCCTCGAAACGAGCGGGAAACCCTGTCTCCTATTGCTCTTCGGATGGAGTGTCATGCCGTCGCTACTGCGT
>MWVX01000352.1_pt1 | contig 13896 bp, 10 predicted proteins | sample 1047311 | NCBI WGS metagenome assembly MWVX01 (sample SAMN06349984, study PRJNA376086) | soil metagenome | isolation source: MtG-4 sample Antarctic (ecotone) soil | place: Antarctica | collected 2015-01-13 | reverse complement strand
CAGATTTTGCGCTCCGAATGGAAGTTCGACGGGCTGGTTGTCAGCGATTACACAGCCGTCGCCGAACTGATTAAACACAGCATTGCGGGCAACGAAGCAGATGCCGCGCGGCTTGCCATAAACGCCGGAACAGACTTGGAAATGGTCAGCCGTTTATATAATAAAAACGGTGCGGAATTGGTTAATAGCGCAGAAGTTTCGATAAAAATTGTTGACGATGCAGTAAGCAACGTTTTGCGCGTAAAGTCTCGTCTCGGACTTTTCGAGCGTCCGTATGCAGACGAAAATCTCGAAAAAGCGACTATAAAAAAACCTGAATTTTTACAAGCCGCGCGCGAGATTGCGGCAAAATCATTTGTTTTACTAAAGAATCAACGCGAGACTCTGCCGATAAACAAAACCGTAAAAAAACTCGCAGTCATCGGCGCGCTTGCTGACGATAAGGCAAACACGCTCGATTGGTGGGCGGGCGATGCCAAAGCCGAAGATTCGATTACGATTTTGCAGGGAATTCGAGACAAACTCGGCGCGAACGGAAAAATTCGGTTTGAAAAAGGCTGCGAATTAAATTGCGATTCGAACAAAGATTTCGACCGCGCCGCCGACGCTGCAAAAGACGCGGATTTTACAGTTGTCGTTGTCGGCGAAACGCGCGAGCTTTCCGGCGAAGCAGCTTCACGCTCGAATTTAGATTTGCCCGGGCGCCAACTCGATTTGGTCAAAGCGATTCATCAAACCGGCAAGCCTTACGCCGTCGTTTTGAAAAACGGCAGACCGCTGACAATCAACTGGCTGGCGGAAAATTCCCCGGCGATTCTTGAAACTTGGCATTCGGGGACGATGGGCGGCGCGGCAGTTGCCGATGTTTTGTTCGGCGACGTGAATCCAAGCGGGAAATTGCCTGTAACGTTTCCCCGAAATGTCGGGCAAATTCCGATTTATTATAATCATAAACCGACGGGAAGACCGTTTGAAGCTGATAATCGCTACACTTCAAAATATCTGGACGTGCCGAATACGCCGCTTTTTCCGTTCGGCTTCGGTTTGAGCTACACGAGTTTTAAGTTCACGAATTTGCGACTTGGTTCAAATCAAATGCCGAAAAATGGTGAGGTAAAAGTCAGCATTGACGTGGAAAACGCGGGCGCCCGCGACGGTGCAGAAGTCGTTCAGCTTTACACGCGTGATTTGGTGGCGAGCGTTTCGCGCCCCGTAAAAGAACTGAAAGGTTTTCAAAGAATTGCGCTCAAAGCGGGCGAAAAGCGGACGGTTATATTCTCTTTGAAAGCTGAAAATTTGGGTTTTTATGACAGCAATTCAAAATACACAATTGAAGACGGCAATTTTAAGGTCTTTGTCGGCAACAGTTCGGAAGACGTTTTAGAAAGCGATTTTACAATTGGGTTAGCGGCGACCGCAGAAAAAAAAACTAAATCTGGCGAAACAAACGACGTTTTTAACGTACAAACTCCGGTAAAAGCGATTCCCGCCGCAAAAATCAGCGCGCCGGACGACGCTTTTTTAGAAGACCTTTCGCAAAAAACCTTTCGATTTTTTTGGGAACAGACAGACCCGAACACGGGTTTGACCGCCGACCGCGCTCGCGCCGACGCGACGCCGCTTCCGGCAAATCATAAAAGTTACAACATCGCCAGCACCGCCGCGACCGGTTTTGCTTTGACTTCGCTGTGCGTTGCTGCCGACAGAAATTGGGTATCGTCCGCCGAAGCCAGAACGCGCGCCCGCAAAACATTGGATTTTTTCGCAAGTCGCGCCTTTCAAAAAAAAGGTTGGTTTTATCATTGGATGGACAAGCGAACCGGAGAGCGACGTTGGAACAGCGAGATTTCTTCGATTGATACGGCAATTCTGCTCGGCGGAGTTTTGAGCGTTAGGCAGTGTTTTCAAGACGATAAAGAAATTGTCAGCCTGGCAAAAAGAATTTACGAGCGCGTGGATTTCAAATGGATGCTCAACGGAAATCCTTATTTGCTGGCGCACGGCTGGCGCACCGAAAACGGGTTTATACCAACGCGCTGGGACACTTACAGCGAACACGCGATTCTTTATTTTCTGGCAATCGGTTCGCCGACTCATCCGATTTCGCCCGAATCCTGGAATGCGTGGAAAAGAAAATTTGTAACTTACGGCGATTATAAATTTTTAGCCGGAGCCGCACCACTTTTTATACATCAATTTTCGCAAGCGTGGCTCGATTTGCGCGGGTTGCGCGAACGTCGCGTGCCGTTTATAAATTATTACGACAATTCGGTAAAAGCTACGCGCGCACAGCGGCAGTTTTTTATTGACATTGCGCGGGAATTTCCAACATACTCAGCAAACGTCTGGGGACTGACCGCTTCAGATAGCGAAAAAGGTTACGTTGCCTGGGGCGCACCGCCGCGTCCTGAAAATTTAGACGGGACGGTTGTTCCGTGCGCGGCGGCGGGTTCATTGATGTTCACGCCCGATATTTCGCTTTCGGCTTTGCGAGAGATGAGAGAAAAATTTGGAGCGCAAATTTATAAAAAATACGGATTTGTCGATGCTTTTAATCCGCGAACCGGCTGGACGGACACAGATGTTATCGGAATTGATTTGGGCATCACATTATTGAGCGCGGAAAATTTGCGAAGCGGCAAAGTCTGGTTCTGGTTTATGCAAAATGCGGAAATACAATCGGCGCTTCGTCGGGTTTTTGTTGCATAAAATAAAAATGTTTTTTTCCTTAAACGTTCGGTAAAATTACTTTATGGCACTGCTTGAGATGAGAAACATCGTCAAAGAATTTCCCGGCGTGCGCGCTTTGGACGGTGTAACGTTTGATTTGCAGGCTGGTGAATTTCACGCCCTTGTAGGCGAAAACGGCGCGGGAAAATCTACTCTGATGAAAGTTTTATCGGGCGTTTATCCGTTTGGCACATATTCGGGCGAAATTTTGGTTGACGATGAAATGAAGCGTTTTGCAAACATTCGTGCTGCCGAAAATGCAGGAATTGCCATTATTTTCCAGGAACTTTCCCTCGTCAAAGAATTAACCGTCGGCGAAAATATATTTTTGGGACGCGAGCCTTCGCGCTTCGGCGTTATCGATTCGGCGCTGCTTTACAAACGAGCTTCCGAATTGTTGAACCATTTGAATTTGCCGATAAATCCGCGCACGCAAATCGGCAATCTCGGTATCGGACAGCAGCAACTGGTTGAAATCGCCAAAGCGTTATCGCAAAACGCGAAAATTTTAGTTCTCGACGAGCCGACTGCCGCGCTGACCGAATCGGAGGTCGAAACCTTGTTCGGTATTTTGGACGAATTAAAATCACGCGGCGTCGGGATGATTTATATTTCCCACAAACTCGGCGAAGTTTTCCGTATGAGCGACCGCATAACGGTGTTAAGAGACGGAAAAACTGTCGGAACAAACCGAATGAGTGATTTGACGGTCGAAAAAATTATTGCGCTGATGGTCGGACGTGAGGTCGGCGATATTTTTCCCAAATCTTCGCACCAATTTGGCGAAACCGCTCTGGAGGTAAAGAACTTAAACGTTTTCGATAATGACGTTCCCGATAAAAAACTGGTAAACAACATTTCTTTTTCGGTCAGGAAAGGCGAAGTTCTGGGCATTTCTGGACTTATGGGCGCTGGACGTAGCGAGCTTTTGATGGCTATTTTCGGCGCGTGGAACGGAAAAAATTCGGGTGAAATTTTTGTCGAAGGTAAGAAAGTTGCGATTCATTCGCCGTCCGAAGCTATCGAAAACGGCATCGGTTTTGTAACCGAAGACCGCAAACGTTTCGGGCTTCTGCTCGAACAAACGCTGCTCGATAATTTGACTTTAGCCGGACTCAAACGAATTTCCGGCGCATTTTTAACTCACCGCTCGCGCGAAACCATCGCGGCGCAAAAGGCAATGACGGATTTGCACGTCAAAGCAAGTTCGCCGTTTACGGTTGCCAACACGCTTTCAGGCGGCAACCAGCAAAAAGTCGTTTTGGGAAAATGGCTTTTGACGAATCCAAAAGTTTTGTTTCTCGATGAACCGACGCGCGGCATTGACGTAGGCGCGAAACAGGAAATATATTCGGAAATAAATAAACTGGCGAAAGAAGGTTTGGCAATCGTGATGGTTTCATCCGAATTACCTGAGGTAATGGGACTTTCCGACCGAATTCTAGTTTTGCACGAAGGACAACTTACCGGCGAATTTACAAAAGCCGAAGCGACTGCCGAAAAGGTCATGGCGCGCGCGACCGGGAATATTTGAGAAATTTAAGAGAGTTTTTACCGCAGAGGCGCGGAGTTCGCGCGGAGGAAGGCGGAGAAAGTGTTTGATACGGATTTGAATAAAATTACGGGCGAAGTAATCGGAGCGGCTATTGAAGTGCATAAACATTTAGTTCCGGGATTGCTTGAATCGGCTTATCAGGAATGTTTATGCAAAGAGTTGTATTTGAGAGACGTTACGTTTGAGCGCCAAAAACCTTTGCGGCTTGAATACAAAGGCTTGTAGCTTGAATGCGGATACAGGCTCGACATTCTCGTCGCTGGGTTGGTGGTTGTGGAAATAAAATCTGTCGAAGCCATTGCGCCCGTTCGCGAAGCGCAACTGATTACATATTTGAAACTCGACGGTTGGAAAGTCGGACTTTTAATAAATTTTAATGTCGCCGTCCTAAAGGACAGAATACGCCGAAAAGTTTTAAATTTTAAGGAATATTCTCCGCGACACTCTGCGAAAACTCGGCGTCTCTGCGGTGAAAAACTTTATAAAAATGAATGAACTAAAAGAACAGGGCTTTAAAATGAATACGTCGGCTCTGCGCGCTTACACGATGATTGGCGCGCTCGCTTTGATTTGGATTTATTTTCACTGGGCGACCGGTTCGATTTTTCTGACGCCGCGCAATTTGTCGAATTTGATGCTGCAAACTTCTGTTACCGGAATTTTAGCGGTCGGAATGCTGATGATAATTGTTTCCGGCAATATTGATTTGTCGGTCGGTTCGGTTTTAGGATTGGCGGGTGGAATTGCGGCGATTGTTTTGACAAATTTGGGTTACGGACTCGTACCGGCGATTTTGGCGGCGATTGCCGTTGCCGTTCTAATCGGTATTTTTCAAGGCGCACTGACGGCATATTTAAACATTCCTGCTTTTATCGTAACACTCGGCGGGTTGCTCGCCTGGCGCGGCGCTGTTAAAGGCATTACGAGCAGTGAAACAATTCCGATTGCCGACGCGACCTTTAAATCTTTAGGGCAAAGCTACGTTTCGCCAAACATCGGTTGGATTCTGGCGGCGGCGGCAATTTTGTTTGTTTTGTTGATGACCTTCAAACACATCAAAACAATCAAGGAATACGAACTCGGCGAAGTGAATTTTACCAAAGAATTTCTCAAATCGCTTCTGCCAATCGGCGCGATCGTCGCCTTTATTTACGTGATGAACTCTTATGCGGGCGTGCCGATACCAGTTTTGATTTTGCTGGCAGTCGCTCTGCTCGGATATTTTATTACCAACAACACGACATTCGGGCGCTATTTGTATGCAATTGGCGGAAACGCTGATGCTGCACGGCTTTCCGGCATCAATAATAAACTGAACGTCTTAAAAGTTTTTGCGCTTCTCGGAGCATTAACCGGAATTGCATCAATAATTTATACGGCGCGCGTCGGTTCAGCCGCGCCTGACGCCGGAGTTTTGAAAGAGCTGGACGCAATTGCGGCTTGTGTTATCGGCGGCGCGAGCCTTATGGGCGGTCGCGGAACGATCTTCGGCGCGTGTCTGGGAGCGCTGATTATGGCGTCGCTCGACAATGGAATGTCGCTTTTGAACGTCCGCGATTTTATGCAGGAAATTATCAAAGGTTCAATTTTAGTCGCCGCCGTCGGGCTGGATATGGCTGGTAAAAAGCAAAATTAATATTTTTTATTGTTCGAGGAAACGATAAAAAATTACAGGAGAGAACAACTGAAATGAAAAATTGGAAAGGTTTAACGATTTTATTAGCTTGCGTTTTATTTTTTATGGCTTGCGTCGGCGCACCGAATGAGCAGTCGGGAAGCGGTAGCGGCGGACAAACAAACAAAGACCCAAACCGAAAAATGAAAATCGGTTTTGCGATGGACACGGTTAAAGAGGAACGCTGGCAGCGAGACCGCGCCGCTTTTGAAGCGCATTGCAAGCAACTCAATGTTGATTGCGTAATTACGGTTGCCAACAACGATTCGAGTCGTCAGACAAACGATGTTGACAATCTTTTGACGCAGGGCGTGGACGCGCTTGTAATTGCTCCGCACGATGCGACGCAGGCGGCTGCGATGGTAGAAAAAGCTAAGGCGCAGGGCGTTCCGGTTGTCTCTTACGACCGTCTGATAAATTCCGACAAGATTGATTTGTATGTTTCGCATCAAGTTCCGGTTATCGGCAGGAAAATCGCCGAATATGCTTTGCAGCATCAACCAAACGGAAATTACGTAATGGTTTACGGCGCAAGAACCGATAACAACGCCATTATTATGCAAAAAGAGCAGCTTGCCGTTCTGAAACCGGCAACTGACAGCAAAAATATCAAAATTGTCGGCGACCAATTTATAAACGATTGGAATCCCGAATTGGCTCTCAACTTCGTCGAAAATGCTTTGACGCAAAATAACGACAACATTCAGGCGATTGTCGTCTCGAACGACGGAATGGCGGGCGGTGTCATATCTGCGCTGGACAAAAAGGGCTTAACGGGAAAAGTTCTCGTCACCGGACAGGACGCGCAAAAAGACGCGCTTCAACGAGTTGCCGCCGGTAAGCAAACGATGACCGTTTACAAACCAATCATTCCGCTTGCCAATACCGCGCTTGAATCGGCGATTAAATTAGCGAAAAAAGAATCGCTGACCGGCACGACCGCGTTCAAAAACGACACAATCGGCAAGGAAATTCCCGCGATTCTGCTGGAAGTACAGGTCGTTGATAAAGACAATTTGATGACGACGGTTATCAAAGACGGCTACGCCACATATGAAGACGTTTATGCCAATGTTCCGGCTGACCAGCGCCCTCCGAAACAGTAGCTCAAAACTGGGAAAATAAAAAATTTATCCGCGAAACGACCCGAATTTCTATAAAACTTTATTCGTATCGTTCGCGGCTAAACTTCTATTTCTTCAAATTCAAACCCGTCCCGCGCGGGCAACTCTCGCCAATGGAAATCGGAAGTTTTCCCAAAAAATCAATTTCGCCCGTAATAGCGCGAGCCGCCGAACGCTGCAAACTCGTCATATCGCCGTAAGCAACAATATAAGTTTTCATCTCGGGGAAACTTTTCAGTAAATACGGATTTCCGAAACTGATACTGATTGTGTCCGGTTTGCTTTGCAAAACTTTACGCAAAACTTGCGTTCCGGTGTCGGGAAGTCCGACGCTGTTTTTCGCCCCCGAACGGACGCGCCCGAAAAGTCCGGCGATGACGACTTCGGATTTTTTCGCTGTTTCGATTGCTTCGCTGATTTCTTTTGCAGTTGAGCGTTCGTCAATCACAATTCTTTCGGCTTGCATACCCGAAGCGCGTAAGGCTTGCGTAAAAGTATTGCCGACAAATAACCGGTCTTCGCCGTTAGTAATGCACAAAACCGCTATTTTCTTTCCTTTCGCCAAAGGCAAATTTCGATTGTCGTTTTTTACCAGAGTCATGGCATTATCAGCAATTTCGTTGGCTAACTGTCTGGTTTGCAAACCTGAAACACTCGTGTCAATCGCATCTAACGCGGTGATTTTTTGTTTCGTCAAGCCTAACTCATATTTCCAGGCGAGTTGTTTGCGAACCGATTCGTTCAAACGATGTTCGGAAATTCTGCCCGACAAAACGGCTGCCTTCAAACCTTTAATCGCTAAATCTGCGCTCGCCGGTTTTATTAAAACGTCGGCGCCCGCTAAAAATGCGCGAACCGCCGCTTCGTCCTGGTTAAAATAGAGCGTCAAACCGCTCATATCCATCGCGTCGGTCACAATCAAACCGTCGAATTTCATTTCTTCGCGCAACATTTTCGTGATGACATTCGGCGTTAAGGTCGCGGGCATCGTCGCGGCTTCGGTAATAACTTCAGCTTCGGTGTAAGAGGCTTTGATTGATTGTTTGAGCGGTTTGATTTCCATCGCGTCAATTTGCGGCAGGGAAATATGAGCGACCATTACCGAGCCGATTCCGGCGTCTAAAACCGATTTGAACGGAACGAGTTCGATTTGGTTGAGGCGCTCGCGCGAGAAATTTATCACCGGCAAACCGCGATGCGAATCAACCGCCGTGTCGCCGTGTCCGGGAAAATGTTTCGCCGTCGCCAGAACGTTGCCCGACTGCAAGCCATTTGTAAAAGCAACGGAAAAACGCGCTACGTCTGTTGGATTTTCGCCGTAAGAGCGAACGTTTATCACCGGATTGTCAGCGTTGTTATTCACGTCAACCGTCGGCGCGAAAGCCCATTGAACGCCAAGCGCGCGGGCTTCGCGTGCGGTAATCGCGCCTTGCCGCCGCGCAAATTCGGGATTGCCGGTTGCGGCAATCGCCATATTCCAGGGGAAATTTATCGTGTCTTCAAAACGCATTCCGACGCCGGTTTCAAAATCGCCGGAGATAAGAAGCGGAATTTTCGCGCTTTCCTGCATTCTATTTATCAGGTGAACAGTTTCGTAAACGCCGCCGACAAACACGGTGATGCCGCCGACTTTATTTTCGACAACTTGACGTTTTAATTCTTTGTATTCGTTGCTTTCCTGATTCAAAAAACGCGCGTTGACGCCGATATGAACGAGCTGCCCGATGCGCTCGTCAAGACTCATTTTCTTTATTTGTTTGTCCGCCCATTTTTCAGCCTTTTCGGACGGGCGAAACTTTTGATTTGTTTGGGCGAAAACGGGAATTAACCACAGATGAACACAGATGAACACAGATAAAAATGCGATAAATTTTTTCATAAAACAATTAAAAAATAGAAATGCGAAAGCGTTGAACTATTATAAAATTATTGCAAATCTCGGCGTTTCGGCGCATCGGCGTTGAAAATAAAACTCGCTAGCCAAGCGACAAAAAACGTCGTCAAACTTCCAATTAAAACATACCAAGTCCAGGCGAGCGGCGTGAAGAATTTCAGATAAAGCATCAGCAAAATGCTGGCTGACATTCCAATTAAAGCCGCCGTTTGATTGGCGCGTTTTATAAAAGTGCCGACCAGAAACACGCCCAAAACCGGACCGTTAAAAAGCGATGCAATCGAAAGCGCCTGGTCGAGCGCCGAACGATTTTGTTTCATTACCGTCAAAGCGACGAGGATTTGTACAATGCCGAAAACGAGCGTCAGCCAATGCGAAACACGCAAAAAATGTCGGTCGTCGGCTGCCGGTTTGAAAGGCTTGTATAAATCGTTTACAAAGGTTGCCGCAATTGCGTTTAGAGATGACGACAAAGCCGCCGCGAAAATTGCCGCGACCACCAAGCCACTCAAGCCCGAAGGCATATGTTTGGTTATAAAATCGGGGAAAACCTGGTCGCCGCCGGTGAACGGAAAATTTGCCGCGACGCCGGAATTTGCAACACCGGCGTCGGCGTATTCAGCCGCGTTATACGGCGCGTAAAACGCAAACAACAAAACGCCTATAAAAAGAAATCCGATAAATTGTCCGAGAACAACCGCGCCGGAAGACAGTAAAGCCAGAGACGCGCGGCTCGATTTGTTCGTGCAAAGATAACGCTGTACAAGATATTGGTCTGTGCCGTGCGTGGACATTGTTAAAAAACAGCCGCCGATGAGTCCTGCCCAAAACGTATATGTCTTTGTAAAATCGAGCGTGAAATCAAAAAGCTGAAATTTATTGAACTGTTGTCCGATTTCTAAAACGCGGGGCATTCCGCCGTCAACCTGATTCAAAATCACGACTGCTGCGGCAATCGCACCGACGATGTAAATTCCGAGCTGCACGACTTCGACCCAAATCACCGCTTCCATTCCGCCATAATAAGTGAAAACAATCATTATTGCGCCAAGAAGAATTATCGAGCCGATAATAACTGTGTTCACATCGGCATTCGGTTGAAAAGCAACATATACAGCCGCCAAAACAATCGCCGTCAAAAGCAGACGAATCCCGTCGGCAATGTTGCGCATCACGACAAACAACGCAGACGCCAGCATTTTTACCTTCGAGCCGAAACGCATCCCCAAAAGCTGATAAACCGTTTGCAGCTCGCCGCGAAAATACATCGGTATGAAAAGCAGCGAAATCACAATTCGTCCCAGCATATAGCCAAAGACCAGCTGCAAAAACTGAAAATTTCCGCCTTTCGCAAATGCGATTCCCGGAACTGATATAAAAGTAATTGTCGAAGTTTCCGTCGCCACAATCGAAGCCGCAATCGCCCACCAAGGCACGCTTCGGTCACCGACGAAATAGTCTTCGGTCGTTTCCTGTTTCGGCGCAAACCAAACCCCGAAAAGTGTAACGCCGATTAAATAGCCAAAAATGATAATTAAATCTAAAGTCTGCATTTTAATTTTTATTTATTCGGGCGATAAACATGAATGAGTTGACTGTTTATATCTTTAACCTTAAGAACTTTTTCGGAGATTTTTCGCGCTTGCCCGATGCGGTCCGCGTCTTCGGTGCAGATAATTATTCCCGCGTGATTTGAATTTTGTTTATACAGTCGCTTGAAGTCTTTTCGATTAAGCGTCAGAACCGCTCTTTCAAGTTCGGTGGCGCGAGCTAAAACATTTTCGTCTGAAATTGCTTGATTGGCGCTGTCGTCTCCCAAAGCAGTTAAAACATCGTGTCCAAGCCGATGCAATTCTACATCTGTCCGAAAAGGAAAATTTTCATCGGCGTAGATTTTCATTAATCTTCTTCATTTTCGACAATCTCGCGTTCAATCTCTTCGCGGTGCGAGCGGACATAAGCCCAAGCATTTGCTAAGTCCTGCGCGGTCAAAGTCGGGTAGTCTTGAAGAAGCTCGCTTTCGGTTACGCCTTGCCGACGAGCGTTTTCTAAAACCCAAACGGGAATCCGTGTTCGCACAATAGAAGCTGCGCCGCCGCAAACATTAGGACGCGATTCGATTCCTGCAAAATCTTCGCCCAAATCTTTCATCAGCCATTGCAGAAGCTGCGCCTTTTCCCCGCGCGATAGCTTGGATATTTCTTTTTCGAAAGTTATCATCATAACTTTTTGATTTTACACCTTATTTTTCTTTGGTAAATAACCTCGGTCATTTCCTGACCGGACGAAAACCAGATACCGAAGAGCGTAACACTGATTAGAAAGCCGAAAATAATGATTAAATCTAAAGTTTGCATAAGAAACAAGAAAATCGTTTAGCGACGGATTAATTGTCTTCAATTATGAAGACAGACAGTCTCATCGCTAAACGATAACTTATAACTTTATCAAATTGCTGCCAAGTCAAAATCTCAATCGACCGCAAAACTGATATTGACGACTGCTGTTACGTCTTTGTCAATTGAAGACGTATCGCTGATGCCTGCGTCGGAAACATCGGTCGAATCAGCCGCCGTAATTTGCATAACGCCCATTCGTGCCGAGCGCACGGCTCCGATTTTATTGCCCGTGCTGTCGGCGATTTTTTCAGCGCGAACTTTCGCGTCCTTCGCCGCTTCGCCGAGCATTTGGATTTTCAAACCGCCGAGCTGGGTGTAAAAATATTGCGGCGAATTTGATTCGAGCAAGATGCTCTGGTTTATTAATTCGGTCGCTTCGCGGGCAATCTGCGCGATTTTATAAACGTCGCTTGAACGGACTTCGATTTGCTGGCGCAGCAAATAACCGGTAATCTCCGACGTTTCACTGCCGTTTTCATCGCGTTTCTTTAACGTAGTCGTCGAGATGGACGAAACAGTAATTTGATTTTCGTCCACGCCTTTGCTTATCAAATACTGTTTGACGCGCGGAATGCTTTCAGTCGTTTGACGATACGCTTCGGCGAGCTGCGGCGCTTCCGACGACACGCCCGCGCTCCATGTAACCAAATCCGATACAATCCGCTTTCGCGCAGAACCCGTAACGGCGATTGCCTCATCGCCCTTTTTTGTTTTACTGTAAAACCAACCGAAAATAATCGACGACATCACCAGACCGATTGCCAGAGCCACGCCGGCGTTCATCAAATAACCGTTTTTTTCACCATTCATTTTGTTATCCTCCGTAAAAATTAGTAGCCGAACCGTTGAACGATGCAACGATTCATTTTTGCAGATTGATTGACAAAATTTTCGGTTCAGTTAGCCGCCGATTTTTAATCGAGCGATTCGATTGCTTTTTCTATCATAAAATCGTTTGCCGTCAAAACATTTTCCGCCGCCTCGCGCGAAACGTTCGCTTTTTGCATTACGATTGCGACACGCAAATCATTTTTTGCTTCGTTTATTAAATTCTGCGCCGCCCTTTCATTCAAACCTGTTTCCATCATCAAAATCCGCAGCGAGCGTTCTTTCAATTTGACGTTTGAAGATTTCACATTCGTCATTCGATTGCCTTTTACATAACCGAGCTGAATCATCGAAACGGTCGAAATCATATTCAAAATTATTTTCTGCGCCGTTCCCGCCTTCATCCGTGATGAACCGGCAATTGCTTCCGCGCCGACAATTGGAACAATTGCAATTTCAACTGTTTTTGTAAGCAAAGATTCGGGAACACAAGCGATACAAGCCGTGAAACAACCTAAATTTCGTGCGTGTTCGACCGCGCCGATGGTGTAAGGCGTTCTGCCCGACGCAGCAATTCCGACAACCGCGTCCTTTTCATTTAAGCAGCGTGTTTGTAAATCAGTTTTTCCGGCTTCCTTAACGTCTTCCGAACTTTCGGTCGCTTTGTAAAGCGCATCGTAACCGCCCGCGATAATGCCTTGCACTAATTCGTAGGAAACACCGAACGTTGGCGGAATCTCCGAAGCGTCTAAAACTCCGAGCCGTCCGCTCGTTCCAGAACCGATATAAAAAAGTCGTCCGCCGTTTTTCAATCTTTCGATAATTTTATCGATTGCCAAAGCAATCTCCGGCAAAACTTCCTCGACCGCTTCGGCAACGAGTTTGTCTTCGGCGTTGATTAAGCGAACGGCTTCGAGCGTCGAAACCCGGTCTATATTTGCCGTGCGCGCGTTTTCCTGTTCGGTAATCAATATCATTTTAATAAATCCTGAAACCGTATTCGATAAATTTGGTGACGGTTAAAGGCTGATTGTCCTTTTTCGCCGGTTCAAATTTAATTCCTTGCGCCAATTCGATTGCCTGCCGTGTAAGTCCGAAAGGTAATTTACTAACTGGTGAAATGCTCCCGATTTCACCGCTCGCCAGAAAGGTTACTCGAAGGCGGACAGTTCCGCTAATTCCGTAAAAACGCGCTAAATCTGTGTATGCAGGATACGGTTTCGATATAATTTGCAGTGAAGTTATTTCAACTGCTGGAGTATGCGAATTCATCGGGATTGCGCCGTTGCCGATTCCGTTTCCCAAACTGCTTCCATAACCATTTCCGATATTTTTACTGCCTTCGGCTTTGCTATCGGAAGCTGTTTTGTTTTGGTTGGAAAGTTTTTTATCAAATTGATCAAATTGAATACCGGTAAAAAATCTCTCGACGAACGGATTATTTTGCGTCTCGCTAACGGCTTGAAAAGTGTAAGTGCGCTTGCGGGTTTTAACGACTAAAATCGTTTGATAAAAACCATCGGCGTCGGTAAATCTGTATTTCTCGCCTTGAAAATTTGCGACGGGAAAAGAATCTCCGACAGCTTGAAAATTCTTAATGAAATTCAAAACAACTTTGCTTTGAGCAGGATTTTTATTGGCATCAGAAAAAATATAAAAATACGTTCCGTCAAAGATATTTTTATAACGGC
>MWVX01000351.1_pt1 | contig 13906 bp, 14 predicted proteins | sample 1047311 | NCBI WGS metagenome assembly MWVX01 (sample SAMN06349984, study PRJNA376086) | soil metagenome | isolation source: MtG-4 sample Antarctic (ecotone) soil | place: Antarctica | collected 2015-01-13 | reverse complement strand
GTCTGACACATGTTCGGCTTGCACGAAGGGTAACACCTCTTTTCAAACAATGTAAACTGAGAATTGAAAATTGATCATTGAATTTTTAATAATTTCAATCTTTCAAGAGATCCGGTCTCCGTAGTGTAGTTATTCGTATGGCTTCTTCATATCTCCATGTTTCCACTTTTTTTGGATCTCCGCTTAATAGCACATCGGGCACTTTCCAGCCTTTAAAATCAGCGGGGCGTGTAAAGACCGGCGGAGCTAATAAATTATCCTGGAAAGAATCGGTAAGAGCGGAAGTCTCATCATTTAATACACCGGGAAGTAATCTCCCAACGGCATCTACTAAAACTCCTGCCGCCAGCTCTCCACCACTTAAAACATAATCGCCAATAGAAATTTCTTTTGTTATATAGTGATCTCTTATTCGTTGGTCTATACCTTTATAATGGCCGCAAATAAGTAATAAGTTTTTTTTAAGCGAAAGTTGATTGGCAGTTTTTTGGTTCAACGTTTCGCCATCAGGCGTTAGGTAAATAATCTCTTCATATTGAGTATCCTTCTGCAAATGTTCAATAGCATTCGCTAAAGGTTCGCATAGCATTACCATACCGGCGCCACCCCCATATTGATAATCATCTACCTGTCCATATTCATTAATGGCCCATTTACGCAGGTTGTGTACCTGCACGTTTAATAATCCTTTTGCCTGTGCCCGTTTCATAATTGAATGCGATAAAGGACTCTCGAGCAATTCGGGCAGTACAGTTAGAATATCAATCTGCATAAAACAAAGATGAACAATATTGAACAAGGAACTGATGAACAAGGAATATTGAATTAATTCTCAATTTTCAATGGCCAATGGAACGACCAGGAACGAAAAACACCTTAGAAATCTTAAACTTAAAACGCTCCATTATTAGTCTTCATCCATAAAGCCGTTCAGTTCTCTGCGTTGCTTTTTTGTAGGACGCCCGATCTTGCTTTGCCTTTTTCCTGTTTGAAAAGAAGAGGACTGAAACTGAAGGTCATCTGTTTCTTCTGTTGGTGTAATATCAATATAGTATTTAATAGCTTCGGGGTAAGCAACACGATTGTGTAAGAGATCGGTTACTTTTATCAGCCATTTTTTTGCTTCTGTTTTTACTTCGTATTCGTCGCCTATTACAACGTTCTTTGCTGCTTTTACGCTTGTTCCGGCTTGCTTAACTTTACTGGTATCACACGCTGCGGACGCCATGGTCCTGGTTTTAAATAATCGGATAGCCCACAAATATTTATCTAACCGCAATTTTTCTTTTTCAGCCATAATTATTCCGGTAATCCTTCTATTTTATTTTTTAGATCTTCAAGCAACATTTTTTTACATCCTTCTGCATATCATTAGAATAAGAAATTAAACCATATAATGGGAAATAAACAAATATCAACCCTGCAATTAAACTGCCCACTAATAAAAGCATTATTCCTTTTATAACGCTGCCTTCAAATGCATCTGAAGAAATAATAATTATAGTGGCAGGAATTAAAAATGACTCTACCCATAAAAGAGTGGTTAACTTTTTTTTCTTTTTCAGCAAAGGCATAATGTAAGGAGATCCTTTATAAAGATTCAGATGCACGCCAATGTTCAGGTTGCCGGAAAGGATATTTTTACTATTGGCGTCTTCAACTTGTTGGATTTTTTCGTTAATAATTTTAATAATCGCGTCCTTATTATTCATAAAGCATAATTAATTATTAAAGCATACTATTACTCCACATTATGGATAAGGGGTTTTACATCTCCGCAAAATATTTGTGGAAGTAAGGGATGGTTTCTATACCCTTGTAATAATTTTCAATATTAAATTTTTCGTTCGGTGAGTGCAGGTTATCGCTGTCTAAACCAAAACCCATAAATACTATTTTAATTCCTAATTCTTTTTCAAGTATTGAACAAATTGGAATGCTGCCACCACCGCGTACAGGTATGGGTTCTTTACCAAAGGTTTTTGTTACGGCTTTTGCTGCCGCCTGGTAAGCGTTGCTATCAATTGGCGTCATATAGGCTTCGCCGCCATGGTGTTCAAAAGCGTTTACGGTGACCGATGCGGGGGCTATCTTTCTGAAATAACCTAATAAAATGGCTGTAATTTTTACAGAGGATTGGTTGGGCACTAACCGTGCTGAAATTTTTGCCGTTGCTTTTGAAGGCAGTACTGTTTTTGCACCCTCGCCGGTATAGCCACCCCATATACCATTCACTTCCAGTGTTGGACGAATGCCTGTGCGTTCATTTGTTGTATAACCTGTTTCGCCCCACAATTGCTTCACACCTAAGTCTTCTTTATATTCCGTTTCGTTATAAGGCGCACGGGACATCAAGCCTCTTTCATCATTTGTTGCTTCCACCACATCCTCATAAAATCCTGGAATGGTAATATGATTATTTGCATCATGGCAGGAGGCAATCATTTGACATAAAATGGTTATTGGATTTGCCACTGCACCACCGTATGTGCCGCTGTGTAAGTCACGTTTGGGGCCGGTAAGTTCTACTTCTATATATGATAAACCTCTCACACCTGTATCCAAAGAAGGATTTTGCATACTAAGCATAGAACTGTCACTGATTAAAATAACATCTGCTTTCAAAAGTTCTTTATTGTCACGTACAAACTTTCCTAAATTAGGTGAGCCCACTTCTTCTTCACCTTCAATTAAAAACTTGATATTGGTTTCCAGCGTATTTGTTTTAACCAATATCTCTAATGCTTTTACATGCATATAAAACTGCCCCTTGTCATCTGCACTTCCTCTTGCATATATTTTTCCATCTTTTATTAACGGCTCAAAAGGGCCGCTCTCCCAGAGTTCCAAAGGTTCTGCAGGTTGCACGTCGTAGTGTCCATACACTAATATAGTTGGCTTTGATGCATCAATTATTTTTTCACCATAAACCACCGGATGCCCTGCTGTTTCCATCACTTCAGCTTTATCGGCACCTGCATCAAGCAAACACTTGCGCACGGCTTTTGCGCAATGTCGCATGTCTTCCTTATGTTCGCTTTTTGCACTTACAGAGGGAATGCGTAATAGGTCAAGTATTTCATTTAAAAACCGGTCTTTGTTCTGTTCCTGGTATTCTTTCCAAGCCTGCATATTTATTGATTAAGTTAAAAGTTAATGAGTAAATAAAGATAAGAAGATGCGTTATGTGAATAATTAGAATTGTTTAGCCCGCAATGGTATTTCTATTTAGCTTTGGTCGCACTTGGTGTACTGTTAAATTCTATTTAGCAAACGGGCTCGGTTGTTTTTAGAACACGCTTATTTTTTTAATCAACACTTGGTATAAAGGCTTACAAATCTTTTTTTATTGAGCTGATCTGTTATTTGTGTATATCGGAAAATAAATAACTCACCATGAACGCAATTGAAATTTTAGGTATGTCAGCAGGATTAATTTCGTCCATCACTTTTTTGCCACAGGTTATTAAAACATGGCAATCAAAATCGGCTAAAGATATTTCTTTACTCATGTTCACATTTGCGACAGTGAGCGTTATCATGTGGCTGATATATGGCATATTGATCAAAAATAATCCCATCATTTTTACCAATGCAACCATACTGATTTTTTCGTTAACCATGTTATATTTCAAATTCAAGTATAATCATCAATGAAGCAAAAGATTAAAGCAATTGTTTTTGATTTAGGCGGGGTATTAATAGATTGGAATCCGGCTTATGTATTTGATAAATTGATAGAGGATGAAGAAAAGCGAAATCATTTTTTTAAAAACATCTGTACGCCCGAATGGAACGAAGAGCAGGATGCTGGTCGGCCTATAAAACAAGCAACTGAAGAGTTAATTGCTGAGCATCCCGATTGGGAAGAAGCAATTAAGGCGTTTTATGGCAGATGGACAGAAATGTTGAGCGGGCCTATAAAAGAAACAGTTGATATCCTGAGGCAAATAAAGCAAAGTGGTCATTACAAATTATACGCACTAACCAATTGGAGTGGAGAATTATTTCCCATTGCACTCGAACTTTACGATTTTTTACATTGGTTTGATGGCAGGGTTGTGAGTGGTGAGGAAAAAATACGAAAACCCGATCCTGTATTTTATCAATTATTATTAGATCGTTATCAGCTTAAAGCAGAAGAAACATTGTTTATTGATGATAACATTCGTAATACAAATGCAGCAGAAGAGTTAGGAATACGAAGTATTTTATTTAGATCACCACAACTTTTGAAAGAAGATTTAATAAAGTCAGAAATTCTCGGCTAAATATACTACGCACTTGTTTCTTAACGATTTTTATGATTTAACACTGAATATTCTGTATTAAAAAAAATACTTTTCCAGCTTCTTTTTTTTTTATAAATTCAATTAGCCAAAAACTAGATTTATGAAACGTATTCTTTTACTTACTGCTATTGCTTTTTTCTTTCAATCATCTCATTCCCAACTCTTAAAAAAAATAAAAGAAAGTAAGCCCTTAGCTAATATAACAGAAGGGAAAAAGCCCATCACCACGAATTTTAAGGATGTAAATCTTGATGGAAAACTTGATCCATCTGTTGGGGAAAACGAAACCTACAAGCCATTGCATTCAATGCAGAAAAACGATGATGGTGAATATGTACTTACACCCGGCTACTACCAAATCACTAACCTTAGTTATTGCTTAAAAGCGGGAACTAACGGCCCTGCAAAAGGAGATGCTTACGGATTAGCTTTTTTAGAAGGAAAGATGGATGATATTGTAGAAGTTATTTTGGTTAAATCGCAACAAATGTGGAGGGAGAATATGAAAGACAGTTTGCAGGGAGTTGCTGCCACACTGGCATCGAATGTTTTCAGGCTTACCCAAAAAGATGTGCAATTATTGTTATGGGGTATTATTGCCAAAACAAATTTTGAAGATATGGCAGGGCGTACAAAAGCCGTTGCCCTGGCATTATTAACAGCAGATCAAATTTTGAAACTGAATGGTGGAGCTATAAAAACTGTGACAAATTTTGCAACAGATAAAGGATTAGTTAATAAGCCAGTATGGATGCAAAAAATAGAAGAGGCAGAACATAACCTTCGTTCCTTATATGCAAGAGGTGATGCCACTTATGAAGATTTTGAACGCCTGGCTGTTTTAGCCGGGATGGCTTCAGAACCTAATCCGGTAGAATCAGGTACGTGGTTTAAGCATGATGATTTTTTTGTTCGTTTTGAACCACAGGGTTACCCAAGAACAACTATTAAAGTATATGTTCCTGAAGGAAAAACAGCAAAGTTTAAAGCAACAACTATGGTAGCTACTCCCTCCGACTCGAGGCAACGTTTGGCACAAACTGATATGGCAGTTGAAGAATATCATAGGTCTCCTTTTGGAAAATTATAGCATTCTTTAGTTTGGGTTACCTCTATAATTCCTGCATTTGCAGGAATTATATTTTATTCCAATACAGGACGTAGCCATCTTTCTGCTTCTTCAATCGTCATTCTTTTTCTTTTTGCATAATCTTCTAACTGGTCTTTGCCGATTTTGCCCAAGCCAAAATAGTGACTTTGCGGATGCGAAAAATACCAACCACAAACTGATGCTGGTGGATTCATTGCAAGGCTTTCAGTTAATTCAATACCAATATTTTCAGTTACACTCAATAATTGAAACAATTTTATTTTTTCAGTATGATCAGGGCAGGCGGGATACCCCGGTGCAGGGCGTATGCCTTTGTATTCTTCGCGGATCAATTGTTCATTTGTTAGTGCTTCAGTTTTTTCATAACCCCAATATTCTTTACGCACTTGCTGGTGCAAACATTCTGCAAAGGCTTCCACTAATCGGTCGGCTAATATCTGCACCATGATCTTATTGTATTCATCATACTCCGCTGCAAATTTGTCAATGTGTTGCCGGGCGCCCTGGATAGAAACGGCGAAAGCGCCCATGTAGTCGGCCCCCTGTCCCCCGGTGGGGGAACTTAGGTCTGAAAGACTGCTAATTTCTGGTTGATTGTTTAATGCAGAAGCAATTGCATGAAGTGTATTTTCTGTATCATGAAGTACTTGTTCGTTGGTAAAGCGAATTAGCTTAAAACCTATTTCATCTAATCTTTCTGTACGTTGTTTATCATTGATTTTGTGTTCAGGGTGATTATGGATAAGGCCATCTATTTCAATAATCAATCTTCTTTTTAGACAAACAAAATCAGCTATAAATCTATCAATGATATGCTGTCTTCTAAATTTAAAGCCTTGGAGTTGTTTTGTCTTCAGTATTTTCCATAAAACTTCTTCTGCTTCCGTTGGCTGCGAACGATGCTTTAGAGCATACTCTTTCACCAAACCATACACTGAAGTATCAGCAAACCGATACCCAACAGTTTCTTCTTCCACTAAAGTTTCCCCATCGTTTTCCCCTTCCCACCGGGAAGGGGCTTTAGTACGACCTTCCACAAGCATACTGGTTATTGGGGATGGGCTTGGGGCAATAAAATCTGCTAGTGAAAAACAAGGTTGCCCTATCGCTTTTTTCATTTGCTGTCTAAGGCATTCCAATCGCACTTCACCCTCTTCTGTTTGTAAAATAATAGTATCTCTATTATTACTGTTTGCAGGCCAAAAACCAATAACACCATTAGCAACAAACCATTTTTCATCAATCACCTGTTGCAATAATTTTTGCGCATCATTGTAAAGGCGGGTAGCTTCCACACCAAAAATTTTATCCTCCAATACTTCAGGAAATTTGCCAGGCATTTCCCAGCCAATAAAAAAAGGACCCCAATCAATAAAACGGGCTATGGTTGCAAGGTCAAAAGCCTTAAATATTTTAACGCCATTCACTGCCGGTTTTGTGGGCTGATGCTTCTTCCAATCGAAATATTCTTTGGTAACAATTGCTTCGCTGTAAGGGATAAGCGTTTTGTATTTCTGTTTATTTAAAAACTGGTCACGCACATGGTTATATTCTTTATCAATTTGTTGTAGGAATGGCGTTTTTTGTTCCTTATTTAATAAGTTGCTTACCACCGTAACACTTCTCGATGCATCCAGCACATGCACCACACCATTACTATATTCCTGGGCAATTTTTACAGCCGTATGAGTTCGCGAAGTAGTTGCGCCGCCAATGAGCAGTGGTTGCTGCATATTACGCCGTTTCATTTCCCTGGCCACATGTACCATTTCATCTAACGAAGGGGTTATTAACCCGCTTAGCCCGACAATATCTGCTTTTTCTTTTTGCGCTGTCTCCAAAATATTATCCGCAGAAACCATCACGCCCAGGTCAATAATATCATAACCGTTGCAACCGAGCACAACACCTACAATATTTTTACCAATGTCATGCACATCACCTTTTACAGTGGCTAATAATACTTTTGGCGCCGATGCGGATTCTTCGTTTTTTGTTCCGGCAGCTAAATGAGCCACTCTTCTTTCTTCTTTTTCAGCTTCTATGTAAGGTGTTAGAATCGCCACTGACTTTTTCATAACACGGGCACTTTTTACCACCTGTGGCAAGAACATTTTCCCACTGCCAAACAAATCACCTACTACATCCATGCCTGCCATTAGCGGGCCTTCAATTACATCCAATGGTTTGGGATATTTTACTCTTGCTTCTTCAGTATCAGTATCAATAAATTCAGTGATGCCATTTACCAGTGAATGTTTCAGGCGTTCTTCCACTGTAGTTTTGCGCCAGGTATCATCTTTTTTCTCTTCTTCTTTTCCTTTGCTGCTAACGGTTTCTGCAAAATTTACCAGTCGTTCTGTAGCATCTGGTCTACGATTGAGAATTACATCTTCACATAATTCTTTTAACTGAGGTTCTATGCCATCATACACTACTAATTGACCTGCATTTACAATACCCATGTCCATGCCCGCTTTTATAGCATGAAAAAGAAACACAGAATGTATGGCTTCTCTTACATGATCATTGCCACGAAAGGAAAATGAAACATTACTCACACCACCACTGATTTTTGTCAATGGCATTTTTTGTTTGATGATTTTTGTTGCTTCAATAAAATCAACAGCGTAATTATTATGTTCTTCGATGCCGGTGGCTATGGCAAAAATATTTGGATCAAAAATGATGTCCTGTGGATCAAACCCAACTTTTTCAGTTAAAATTTTATATGCTCTTTCACTGATAGACACTTTCTTTTCCAAGGTATCTGCCTGGCCGTTTTCATCAAACGCCATTACAATCACAGAAGCGCCATAAGCCTGGCAGATAATGGCTTGCTCAATAAATTTTTCTTCCCCTTCTTTTAAGGAAATGGAATTAACAATACACTTGCCCTGTACACATTTTAAACCTGCCTCTATGATCTCGAACTTAGAAGAATCGATCATGATAGGAATTTTCGCAATATCGGGCTCTGCCTGCAACAGGTTCAAATAATCAGGCATGGCTTTTACACCATCGAGCAGCGCATCATCCATATTGATATCAAGTATTTGTGCGCCATTTTCTACCTGGTGGCGGGCGACAGTTAATGCTTCTTCAAATTTGTTTTCACGAATTAGGCGTGCAAACTTTTTAGAGCCGGTTACATTAGTGCGTTCACCAATATTCACAAAATTTGATTCCGGACGAACAGTTAATGGTTCTAATCCGCTTAGTCGTAGGTAGGGTTTAATTGTATTCGCTTCGCTCATAATTTTATTTGAACCACGGAGGCACGAAGGCACAGAGTGGCACGGAGGTTATAAGATCATTCTTCTAATGCCATTTTTCATTAATGGTACATGAAAATTTAAAATATAACCAAGTCTTTTATCAGTTAATTTAAGATAACTAAGTAATTGTGCTTCCCGTACCGGATGAGAGTTCTCCTGTGCTTTTAGTTCAATAATTATTAAATTATCAACTAAAATATCTATTCGCAGTCCTTCATCAATAATTAAGTTGTCATAAATAATTTCAACACATTTTTGTGTTGTAAAAGGAATATTTCTTTTGCCTAATTCATAACAAAAACATTTCTCATAAATACTTTCTAATAAGCCAGGCCCAATTGTTTTATGAATTGAAATAGCAATGTTGATTATCTCTCCGGTCAGCCATTGTTCTCTTTGGGTTAAAGGGGGGAACTCTGTGTTGCTCTGTGTCATAGTGTCTCCATGGTTCTAAAAACTTCTTCAACAACCGGTAATTCTCGGGGTTTAATCTTTCTTACATGTTCTGCAATATGCCTGATATGATCAGGAGTAGTACCACAACACCCACCCACAATATTTACAAAACCTTCCTTAGCCCATTCTTCAATAAAACGAGCCGTTTCCTCCGGTTGCTCATCATATTCTCCCATAGCATTTGGCAAACCCGCATTGGGATAGGCAGATGTATAACAGGAAGCTATTTGACTTAGCTCTTCGATATGCGGACGCATTTCCTTTGCTCCCAATGCACAATTCAATCCAATACTCAAAGGTTTTGCATGCATAACCGATGTATAAAATGCTTCAAGCGTTTGGCCGCTTAGCGTACGGCCTGAAGCGTCCGTAATAGTACCGCTGATCATGATGGGAAGAGCCTCCCCAAACCCCTCCCAAAGAGGGGCTTCGCTACGCTTCATAGGCCTGCTTGTTTGAGTGTCATTATCATTTATAGCATTTTGCCTAAGCGGGGGTTGTGTGCTGGTGGCTATCCCACCGGGAAGGTTGGGATGGGCCGCCTCCCTAAAATATTTCTTTATAGCAAAAATTGCTGCCTTTGCATTGAGTGTATCAAAGATTGTTTCAATTATCAAAATATCCACACCACCTTCCACTAAACCTTTTACCTGTTCATAATAAGCTGCTACCGCTTCATCAAAACTGAGTGCCCGGTAGCCAGGATTATTTACATCAGGAGATAAGGAAAGTGTTTTATTCATGGGGCCAATGGCACCAGCAACAAATTTTTGCTCACCCGATCCTATTTCACTGACCGCTTGTTTTGCAATTTTAGCCGCTTCAAAATTTATTTCATACGCAAGGCTTTCCATGCCGTAATCAGCCAATGAAACACGCTGCGAATTAAATGTATTAGTTTCTATAATATCGGCACCTGCCTCTATATATTGCTTATGAATTTCCAGAATAATATTTGGCTGTGTAAGACATAGCAGGTCATTGTTACCTTTTACATCTGAAGGCCAGTCTTTAAACCGGTCCCCACGATAGTATTCTTCTGATAATTTGTAACGCTGGATCATAGTGCCCATGGCACCATCAATAATAAGAATGCGGTGGTTTAGCAGATCACGAATGTTAGTCATTGCAATAAATTTTAAATGGCAGGAATTGCTGATGGTTGTCCGGAACCTTGCAGTGTGTCCTTCGCTTTATTAGGATAAACTTGCAACAGTACAATAGTAGCAATGCTGCTTGTTACACCATTCTTATAAACTAATTAAACGAGGAAAACCTGAGTGAGTTTCTACGTTTATTAGTTCTGTTGAGGCCGAACAATAAACAAATCCGCCAGAACGCAAATGTAACCAGAGAAAGCGAGAATAAAAAACTCTTCTATTTTCTCCATAGGTGAGGAAAACTCTGCACAGACTCTTGTAGTTCGCTGTTCATTTTAAAATGGAAAAGTCTCGACTTTTTAGAATGTCGATATCCTTAAGCATGGTCAAATAAGCTGGCTTTTGTGGTGCTGAGAAGACCGGTTTCATCCGGCTTCGCCACCTTCTCCAAAGGAGAAGGGAAATGGAAGCCAATCTAATTTCGGAGGGGTTTTGGGGAGGCCACTACCTGCTCGAAACATAACTTTCAATAGGCAAACGGTTCTGCAGGCTGCGGGCAAGGGTCATTTCATCTGCATATTCAAGCTCACCGCCAAATGAAATGCCACGGGAAATGGTGGTAACTTTTATACTTGCCGGAATTTTTTTCTGGATGTAGTATATTGTCGTGTCACCTTGTATAGTGGGACTAAGTGCAAAAATAATTTCTGTTGTTTTTTCTTTATGTACGCGGTTGGCTAAGGTATCTATATTCAGTTGCGAGGGACCAATGCCATCAAGTGGAGAAATAACACCACCCAACACATGGAAAGTCCCGTGGAATTGTTGAGTGCTTTCCAGGGCAATTACATCTCTAATATTTTCTACCACGCAAATGACATCCTGCTTGCGCATGGAGTTGGCGCAAATAGAACAAATATCTGCATCAGCTACATTGTGGCAGCGTTGACAAAATTTAATTTCACTACGCATACGTGAAATAACCTCGCCAAAATGCTGCACGTCCTCCGGCTCTTGCTTCAGCAAATGAAGGACTAAGCGTAACGCCGTTTTGCGTCCAATGCCAGGTAGTTTTGCAAACTCATTCACTGCATTTTCTAATAGCGCTGAAGAAAATTCCATAAGGGCAAATGTAAGAAAAAGAGGGCCCATCCCGAGCTTCCCGAAGGGAAAGAGACCCTTCCCTAAGCAAGAGGCCGACAATACTGATGACAGTTTGCAAAGCGGGGTCGGTGAATGGCTCTCTTGCCCCTACCGGGCAATGTCATTAAGTTAAGCTCCGGAGGAGCAACGTGTTTATTGAGAAACTTTTTAAAATACCAAAAAAGCCCCGTAGGTGCTTCCTGTGTACACAAATTACTGACTGACCCCTACGGAGTCATACATTCTTTTGGGTTTACTTTTCTATAAACACGTAGCCCTTACAGGGCTTAAGTCTTAACTTAATGACATTGACCTACTGGGGAAGCCGGATGGGCTTCCTTACAACGTCAGCTCAATCTCATTATCCCATGCAGGTTTTATGTTGATCCTTCGTTCTAAAGGCCTTACTATTTCCGGTTGTTTTTTTACTCCAAAAAATTGCCCGGTATCCCATACTCCATTATCATTCCTATCATATAAAATTTTTAAATCATAATCGCCGGGCAAAAAAAGAGCCTGGTTAAAATTGCCGGATTTTACAGAAACAGAAAAAACGACTACGCCGTTTTGAACAAATTGCAAAACGGGGTTGAGTGCAGCATTTACATTGCGAACGCGAATGGAGAGATTACCGTACTCACTGTTTTTACGTGTATTAAAATTCAGCGTGTCTGTTTTAAGCAGCTTTCGTCCTAAAGTATCTTCAGCAAATTCTTTATTTAAAATAATATGGTATGCTGAACCTTCCTGCCATTGAGTTTGTATGGTGATCCTTTTTTTAATTGAATCAAGTGACGAAGAAAACGGAACTATACGATAAGTGCTATCAACCGCAAGCGAAATTTTTGTGGAGTCAAAAAATTTTAATGACTGTTCAAAAGAAACAACCAATGGTTTAAAAAGATCCTGGCTACTGCCGGAAACGCTAGTTGTAAAACGCAAACGCTTATCAGCAATTCCGGGAGTTCTTATAGAAGGTGTAGTAGTAGGAGCAGTAGTGGTTCTTGTTGTAGGTGTTTCTTTAAAAGCGTAAAGGGTTATGGGCTGATTATCGACCCCGGTTGTAAGATTACTATCGGCAAATGCAAATAGTTGTGTGCTGCTTGTGTAGAGGCGTCCGCCGGCATCACTCAATGCATAAATAGCAAAAGTGCCGGCAGGTAAATTTTTAAAATTAAAATTACCAGCCGTATCAAGCCTGGTAACATAACGGGGCCGATTATGTCTTACTGCAGAATCATTCAGGTTTCTGTGTAATAATACGATCAGGGTGGAGTCGATAGTACCAGTTTCTGCCAATACTACTTTACCCGAAAGAGTCAGGGAATCAAGGGCAGGGCCGGTGGAAAAAGTATAGTCGAAATTGCGTAAAACGTTGTTTTCATTAATATCTTTTATGGCATCACCAAAATTGAATGTGTAAGTGGTGTTTGCTTCCAATGAATCGCGTAAACGAATGGTGAGTGTTCGTAGCTTGGCCGTTATTTCCGGATTGGTTTCGAACGTGGGGATGAAAAGGAGGTTACGCTGAATGTCTTGCAGGTCAACAAATTCATCGAACGTCAGAACTATTCTATTGCCTTTGAAATTAAGGGTTGAATCTGCGGGTTCAGCTTTAACCAAAACAGGTGGCAGAGAATCTCTCGGGCCGCCGGAGGGTGGAATAATATTAGCACAACCGGGGCCTGTGATAAAACTGGTGAATAAAATAATAAGGATGCAAAAAAATAAAAAGACTGACTTCATGATTAGTCGCAAACATAAGTTGTTTCTGAGTTTGCGTTTCCTAATAAACCTTTAAAACGGCCCATCCCTCCGGCATAAGCCTGACCGGCAGTATGCCCATCAAACTCACAGGTATATATTAAATAATCTCGTAAATACAGACTGTTAGGCGCCTGGTCGAAAATGGTATTTGAAAAAAGTGAGCCGAAACTGTTGTGCGTATGCCTTATTATATCATTAGTTTTTCGAAGCATAGACTGTTTTCAATTTCAGCATACTGTCCGTAGTTTGGAATAAGTTTGTAGCCGTTCTTTTTGTAAAGTTCGATTGCTTCAGGTTGTTTTTTCCCAGTTTCTAATATGCACTTTTCGTAGGACAATTGCGTTGCCCACATTTCTAATTCAGTCAAAACTTTGGTGGCGATTCCTTTTTCTCTACTCATGGGTGATGTGTACATGCGTTTAATTTCCATAGTGTTTGGGGTGTATTCTCTTATTGCACCACAACCTATTGGTTTACTATTTTCGTAAGCAACAACTACGTATTTAAGTTTGTCGGTTTTATTGAATTGTGCGTAAAATGAATGGTCATCCCCGTCTCTTATGGCTAAATCAGCGTCAAGATATTTTACCAAATCAACAAAGTCTTGATTATTCGAGTCAGTTCTTATTATTTTAATCATCTTCAGTTTCTTGATAACGAACGCATCTTATAGTGAACGCATTTTATTAATAAGTGAACGATAATGCTCAATTTACCCAGAATCATTTTTATCCAATTTTTTACGCTACATCTAACGGC
>MWVX01000350.1_pt1 | contig 13914 bp, 12 predicted proteins | sample 1047311 | NCBI WGS metagenome assembly MWVX01 (sample SAMN06349984, study PRJNA376086) | soil metagenome | isolation source: MtG-4 sample Antarctic (ecotone) soil | place: Antarctica | collected 2015-01-13 | reverse complement strand
AGCAGTAATAAATTGCCCGGAGTAAATTTGAGCGAATCGGAGATGGTGGAAATTCTCTCGACCGACAACCCGGACAAAATTCGCGCCGCGCTTTTGAAAATGTCGCCGCAGTTTCGCGCTCTGGCGAGATTGTAATTCAAAACGCAGCGGTGCGCGTTTTGACGAATGTCCGGCGCGGGAACGATTTCCAGCACGATGACTAACCCGGATTTCATCTGCATCGTAATCGTTACCGACAATTCCTTTTGTCCGGCAGCCGAACTTTGCAGAAAGCCTTCGCCCGGATAGAGAGTAATCGAGCGGTCGGTTTCTTTCGTCGGCGACTGGAAAACCGTAACGAGTTTCGGGTTTCCCTCGTGGATGTAATAAATCTGGTCAATGACGGGGAACTCGACGACGGAAGTCGCGTTTTGCGCGAGTCCCAACCGAACGACCGTCGGCTGTTTCGGATTGACGGAAACGCTCGCTTCGCCCGACAAATAATCGGCTTCGGCGCGATTGACGACCATCACGGCATTACTGCTTACGCCGCCTACAAGCGTGTTCTTGCGCGTCGCGTCGTTCATTAATTTTGCGATTGCCGATTTTGTCTGACCGACTTTGGTTTTAGTTTTTCGGTTGAAGCGGGTCTTTTGCGCCGAGCCGTAAACGGCGCAAAGCATAATCAGAATCGAGAAGGCGAAGACGCGCAGGAAAAAGATTTTCACGCCGCGGCGCTCGCAGAAACTTTTCACATAATTCGAGTTTGTTTTCGTCATAGTTTTGTTTTTGAAATGAGCGCGCTAACAAAAATCGCGCCTGTTAATTTGAATTTTTTAATCGTTGAAACGGCTGAATAAATTTTCAGTCGAAGATTTTATTGTTTATCGCTTCCTACGTCGGCGTTTGTTTCGGCGCGATTCTGGCTTACCGTGACTGAGAGGTTGTCGCCCGCCGTGCGCTCGTCCGATAGCAGCACGAGCGGCGATTTGCGCGTTCCGTCAACCGCTTCGGCGCGGTATTTCAAAACGTAAAATCCGGTGCGGTAATTGTTGTCGTTTCTGGCTGGAGAAGTCGGCGAGTCCATCAACAGAAATTTGATTTTGATTTGCGTTTCTTCTTCCACAGTCGCGCCTTCGCGGACGCGCCGGATGATTCTTTTGCCGAGAGCGCGAACGATATACGGGTCGCGGTCGTCGAAAGTAACGTCCTGCAACTCCCAACTCGAATTGACGCTTTCCGTCTTTTCCTGCGCGAGGAGTTTGTCGTTGTTGAAAAGCTGCGCCTGCTGAAGCGACAAATTCGGCTCCATCATCTTCAGCAGACGGTTGACGTTTGCCGGGCGCGTCGCGCCGCTGACTTCATACAAACAGCGCAGAAATTCCGCCACCAGAGCCTTTTTGTCGCGGTTCGTTAAGTTGTCCGGCGACAGCGCGACGGTTTCCGTCTGACCGTAATCGCGGTTGTTAATCGCCAGCGTGCGACCGCTCGTTTTGTCCACGACGATTAAATCGGCTTTTCGCAGGGCAAGATAAAAGTTCAGCCCACAGCTTGTAAAAAGCAGAGCCGTTAAAACGAAAAGCGCGCGCAACAAATGCGAAATCGTCAAAACGTCTTCCGGGTCTCGCTCGACGGAAACTAAGGAAGTTGAAGACGAAAAATCTTTTTCCGTCTCGCCGGCAAAATCTGCGGGTCGTTTGCGTTTATCGAATGACATATAAAAACCTCAAAAACTTAAGAAACTTTTTTGTATTTTGCGGAAAGCAATCAATGAATTTGTCTAAATCTTCTACCGAACGGCGAGAGCTTCAGCGAAACAATGTCCGTCATCGCCGGCTCGATGTGGCTCTCCGGCACGCCTGCCGACTCGTGAAGCGTCTGCAAAAGGTATAGAGAATCCGTCAGACAAACGTCCGAGAAAAACTCCATCACTTCGAGCAGATTAAACTCGTCTGCTATCGCCGTTTCCACCGCTGCATCGCTCGGCAAATTGTCCGCCCGCTGCTCCGACATATCTAGTTTTTCCATAAAAATTGCGGCTGTGATTTGCTGTTTTGAAACCGGATTCGATTAATCATTGGCGATTTCCGAAAGAAGTTGTTGCCGAACTGAGAAGTGCAAGACGAGTGCCAGTGAAAACTAACGAGCTTTTTTCGCAAAAAATAGGTTTTGAGCGCGTTTCTGACCTTCACTTTTAGCGATTGGTTTGCGAGTGGTTCGTTGAACGAGCCACAATGAGCTGCCCAACGAGCCACCGTTTCGGGCGAGTTTGTCAGGAACAAGCAACTGTCGAGAAATGAAGTAACGCGAGGCGGTTCGTTGGGCGAGCCACTCGCGCCGACGCGCAAAAAATTAATCTCGCACGCAACGGTTTTAGCGCACAAAAAGCCGGCTCAAATTCAACCGGCGCATTCCGAAGCTAATAAAAAATCGAAAAATAAAAAATTGTCATTCAATCAGCGGAAAGATGATGATTGTTTTGGCGCAGGAGAAGAAGTCTTACTGCCGAAAAAAGTTCCGCGCGCGCGGTTCGTGGTCGGCGTTGCAGGACGCATTTGCTCGCCTACAATCAACTCGCCACTTTCAACCAGACGTTCCATTTTGCCGCCGCTCGTTTGAAATCTCGCTCCCGTGCGCGGCTCGTAATATACTTCGCTCGATTCCTTTATCGGTTTTTCTTCCTTCGTGCTGTTTCTTGATGAATCTTCCGAAACACTCTGGACGGGAAAACTTGAAATATTCGTTTGAAAATTCTGTCCATCGAGGCGCACGGATTTATTCGCCGTGACGTTCGCTTGAACTGCGCTCACGCCAGATTGAATCCGCGCAAAATTGTTTTGCCGTTCTATACCGGCATTCAAACGACTCCAATTCGGTATTTGAGTCAAAAGCGAGCCGTTAATATCAATCTCCGGGTCTCGCAGCCAAACGCGAGCAACCGATTCGGAAACGACGGTAGGATAAACACCTGAAGTGGTCGCGCCGGAAAACACTTGCCGTTCGCGCAAAAGGCGATAAATGACCAGACCGCGAGCGACGTAGCCGATTGTTTCCCGATACGGCGGAACGCCGCCGACGGTTTTTATGCCGCTCGCGTTGATAATTTTCTTTCCCGCGCGAACGGTTCTGCCCGACAAAAATGCGTCAACCGCGCCTTCGCCGGCGTTGTAACCGGCGAGAATCGAATCAATCCGCCCGCCGAAACGGTTTGATAGAAACCGGACGTAACGCGCCGCCGCTCTGATAGCAGGTTCGGGCTGATAGGGATTGAACAAATTAAAGCGCGCAGCGGTCGCCGGAATAAACTGCATCAAGCCTTCCGCTCCGGCAGGCGACGAAAGCCACGGTCGAAATCTGGTTTCGTTGTAAGCAATCGTCCATAAAAGGTAAGGGTCAACCGCTTCTTCCGCCGCGATGCGAGAAATTGTCGGCTCGAAAAATTTGGCTCTTTTCAGAAGCGGAAAACTCGAAAACTGCGTTCTGGTCAAAACTGTTGTCTGTCCAAAATTAGAAGATTGAAGCGACGTAAAAATAACAATCAGAAAAAATGCGTTTAGTTTAAGCGCAGCACTGCGCGTGCGAAAGTTCGGTAAAAAATTTCGGTTCATAGTTTATCGTTTGCAAGATTTGAAATTTCGGATTTCGAGCCGAAGAAACTTTTCCGGCTCGCTCTGTACGAAGCGCAAGAAATATACCGAACGGCAAACCTCTATCTTTTCATCGCTTTACGGCAAGGCACACGCTTTGCTTTTCCTTTCATCAAGCGTCAACCACATTGAGATATGCGTTAACGCTCTAATTCCTAAAAATAGAAATTACAGGAGACACGAAATGAAAAACGGATTAAATTCTGTCGCCGCCGATTTGCGTCAAGCGGCGGCTCGAAGATTCAAAACCTTTGCTGCAAAACAAAACCTTTCCAATTTGAAAAACAAAACTCGTCTCGCCGCGCGGAGCTGCGCGCCCATCTTCGCGGCATTACTGCTCAACTTAATCGTCCACGAAGCCGCACACGCGCAGAGCGGCGGTCCGATTTTTTCGGGCAATGCGAACAACCTCGCCAACATCATCCGCGAAGGCTTGAAACTTTTCGCCATTCTGCTGTTCTGCGGCGGCGCTCTCGGAGTTGGCGCGGCAATCTGGAACAAAATGTGGGGTAAGGAATGGGGCAACTACGCCATCGGCGGCGGTGCGGCTTTCGCTTTCGGCACAATCGTCGCGGTCATTTACTCCATCGCTCAGGGGCAAAACGTGGCGGTCGACACGAACTTCTAAAACGGAGATTTTTTAGCTCAATGAAACCGAGACCGATCAGACCGAATGTTTACCACGAAATAAAACGTTGCGGAGTTTATCAGGGCGACTGGAAATACATTTTGATTCCGACCGCCGCCCTCTACATTCTGCCGTTCGTTTTCGGCTGGTGGATTTACTACATCCCTTTGGGCGTTCCGCTCGGCGCAGTCACATTCGTTTTCACGCTTTCGCTGTTCACGTTCTTAAGAGCCAGCAAGCCGAAATGCTGGCTCTATCACCGATTGGACGCGGGAACGGACGGCTGGAGCAAGTATCGCCGACCAGTAGCTGACGAATACGAACGCGACGGCTGGGTAACGAACGACAGCGCTTAACGACAAACAATAAAATTTATGCTCGAAAACTACACGAATATATCGCAGACATTTTTGCTGACGAGTTTGATTGCCAGCTCGGCGGCTTTAGGAGTCGGACTCGTCATCGCGTTTCGGCTCGTGCCGGTTTACCGGCGTGCCGCGGGACGCCAATCTAACAGCCAATCTTCGCCGGTGATAAACGCTCTATCTGTTTCCGACGAGAAGGAACTGATGCACGGGCAGGGACGACTGAGAAAAAGCGAAATAATGGGCTTTGACGGCAATTTGCTGCGCTATCGAGACGGCAGTTACGGTCGCGCTTTTCGCATCACGCTCGCCAACACGATTTATCAGAACGAAGAGTTTACCGAAAACCGCGTTGATGAAATCGCAAGCCTGCTTAATTTCGACAAACCGGCGGGAACGATTATTCAAATCCGCTTCGATTCGCTGCCGGACTCAGGAACTACTTTGCGAAATCACCTTCGTTGCCGAAACGAAAAAGACAGTCACGCGCACGCCTCTTTGCTGCACGCGACGAATCTTAAAATTTATGAAGAAGCCATCGGCGACGGTTTGCTCAAAGAACAATCGGCAACCGTCTGGATTCGCGTTCCGGCAAGCGACAGCCACGACCACCCGGCGATTTTGAATTTCCTGCCGAGCGTCGGTAAAGAAATCGAACGCGGCGGATTTTTGAATTTCATAACCGCGCCGGTCATCGGCAGCAAAAACGCCTTTTCACAAAATTTCGTCAAACGCGAAAGGACGCGCGAAGAAAAATGCCGCCGCGAAGCCGAAAAAGTTTTTCGCAGCTTTGAAGAAAATTTTCCGAAGGAACTGCGGCTCGAAGCTCTCCATCGTCAAGAAACTTTTGAAATGCTCTTTGTTTCGCATCGCCGTTGCGTTAACACAGGCGCGCCCGTTTTGCCTGAAAAAACAACGCGTGTTGACGTTCGGCGTTATCTTGCGGCGAGCCAGATAAAAGCTCAAGAGTCCGATTACGTCATTCACGAGCAATCTCTGGCGAGCGTCGTCAGCTTAAAAACTCCGCCGCAGAACTTCGTTACCGCCGACACGATGCGCTATTTGACTTGCCGGGGCGATTTGAACTTTCCGCACACGATTGTCCTTGATTTCGTCGCGCTCGATACGGAGTCGAGCAAAAAAGAACTCAAGAAAAAAATCAAACGCATCGAAGGCAGCGGCAACACATTTTTCGGGCTGAAACCGCTGGGCGAAGACGCAAAAGTCGTCCGCGAAGAATTGACCGAGCTTTTACGACAAGTCGAAAAGGGACGCGAAAAAATTTGTCAGGCGCGAATCAACTTTATCGTCTTCGGCGGACGCGCCCGCAACCGCGCCGAGTTAAACGAAAAGACGGAAATTTTGAGCGAGCGATGCGAACAGATGATGTCCGCCGTGCGGAAAATTCCCGGCGCCGACGCCGTGCGAGAAGAACCGGCGCGGGTCCGTGCGATTTATCCGCGCCTTCTCGCCGGAGAATTATCGTGGAAACAAACCGGGCAGGAATTCGGCGAAGCCGCGAGCAGCCTGGCGGCGTTCGTTCCGACCGAAGGCGCGTGGCGAGGAAGTCCGCGACCGCACAGCCTGTTCTTAACGCCCGACGGTCAAATGTTCGGTTTGGATTTGTTTGACCGGAATTTAATAAAGTCTCCGACCGTCATTGTTACCGCCGCGAGCGGCGAGGGCAAATCGGTTTTGGGAATGCGAATCATCACCGACATTCTCGCGCACGTCGGGCGAGTTAAAGTGCGGGCGATTGATTACAAAAACTCGCTGAAGCCAATGTGCAAATTGTTCGGCGGGCGGCATATCAACTTTGCCGAAGCAGAGCCGAAGCCTTTGAACGTCTGGAATTACCCGGGCATCCAAACCGGATTGCCCGCCTCGAAACGGCAAAGCACATTCGTTCTAACGGATTTATTAAACCTGAGCAAAACGCCGAAAGAAGACACAATTACCTACTCGATTGCAAAACTCATCGTGGACGAAGTTTATAAAATCTCGCAAACCAGAAACGGCGCGGGCAGACCGAAATTCCAACCGACTTTGAGCCATTTTCTCGATTTGCTTCGCAGCTACAGTTGGAACGAAACCGAGCGCACAAAGGCGAACGAGCTTTTCATAAAACTCAATATTTACCGCAACGACGTTTGGCTCGACGCGCCGACGCACGCCGATTTCGATTCTGATTCGCCGTTCGACGTTTATGAACTGACTTCCCTTTCGTGTCTTGATGAACCGGTCAGAGAAAGTATGGGTTTCCGCATCGCCGCTTCGATTATGCAGGAAATCGGCGAGGAAAATTCCAAAGGTCAAATCACGCCGTTTCTTTTTGTCTGCGACGAGATGAAGGAAATTACGAAACATTTCCCGGCAATTCTGAATTTAATCGGCAATACATCGCTCACGGGACGCAAAGAAGGCGTAGTTACTCTACTTATGGGTCAAGCCTACGAGCATTTCAGCGGCACGGAAGACGCGCCGAATCCAATCGGCATAGACCTCGTGAAAAACAGCGGCGTGAAACTCATCGGCAAACAAATCGGCAATTTCGACAGGCTTGTCAGGGATTGTGAACTCTCAAAAGAGACGCAGACCGCAGTTCGCAGCATTCGCAATCCTTACGGGATTTATACGCAGTGGGTAATGGTCATCGGGAGCGGCGACGACAAAATCGTCGAAATGGCGACCGTCAGCCAATCGCCGATTGAGCGCTGGAATTCGACGACGGACGCGAATGAGAAAAACGCCCGCTCGTCCGCAGAGCGACTAATGGCTAATCAGCCTTTCGCGTTCGTTCTAGCTTGGCTGGCGAGCAAATATCCTTTGGGCTTAACTGCCGCCGGACTGACGGAAATCAGCGCGGAACATTTGGAGGAGCTTAGAACTTTCGCTTCTCGCAACACAGCTTAATTAAGAAATTAAAAATTATGAAAAACCCGAAATTTATTCATCAATTCGTCATCGCGTGTCTTTTATTTTCTTTTCTAATGTTTCCCGCCGTGCCGCCGGCGCGGGCGCAATTTGCGACGTTTGACGCGACGAACTATGCGCTGCAAGTCTCTAAGAAAATCGAAGAAGCCAGCCGCTGGATTAAAACCATCGAGCAATATACGACGATGTATCAAAAGGCGATTGAACAAGTTTCAAACCTTCGCGGAATTCTTTCCATCGTTGACGAGCAAATCACGAAAAACAAGCAAATGGTCGAAGGATGGGCGGCAGTCGGAAGAATCGTCAAAGGCGTTTACGATTTGAAACGTCAAATCGAAAACTCCATCAGAAGCGAGATTCAAGCGGTGGTCAGCATCTCGCGCCGCTACCGCAACGGCATCTTCGATATGGAAGCGAACAAGCGAGATTTGGACGATTACCTCAAACACGCCATCGGCAGGAACGCCGACGCGAGTCTCAAAAATCTGGAACGGCTCGCGCAGCTCGACTCCTCTTTCGAGCGAATGCTTTATGACCGCGAGATGATTCTGGCGGAACTCGCCCTGTTGTACAAAGAGCAGGCGGAACTGCAAGACCGCGTAACCGAATTAAGAAATATAGCCAGCAGCCAGCAGGACAAAATCGAAGGAATGCTCGCGCAACTTCGCGCAATCGGTTCGCGCATCGCCACATTGGAACTCAGGCTCGACGAGTTAAAGAAGCAAATCGAGGAAAAGTGCAAACAATACGGCTTGAAAATCGAGCAGATGGAAGAATTCGGAAAACAAATTCGCCAGACCGAAGAAATGATGACGACCATCACCAGAGGCAGCCAGGAGTTTTATTCGGAACTTGAAAAATACGAAGTCTGGAAAAACGATCCGCTCGACAATCAATTCCCCTGGTAGGCGCAGCAACAACAAAAAATCGGAGCGTTTAAAATGTCATCGAAAAAAGAAAAATCAACCGTCAAAAATTTGTCGAAAGTTATTACCGTTGCGGGAATCTTGCTACTTTTTGTTTTGAGCTTGGCAACCGAATCGTTCGCGCAAAATCAAACGCCAATCGGCGAGATAAACGGCAAGCCGATTTACACCGACGACGTGATAAATCGAATCAACAACGACAGCCCGTTTATGCCCGCGCTCGAAGACGATAAATTGAACACCGAGCCGCAGCCCGTCACAAATACTACGCCGGTTCCAACGCCGGTTCCGCGCCCGGCTGCCGCGTCATTTGGCAAACAAATCGACAATATGATGAAGACGGCGAAGGACTGGCTCTTCGCTTCGGTATTAAATACGGTCGTTAAACCGATGCTGCCCTATCTCACGTTTTTCGCGTGGATTATCGCCAGCTTCGTTCTCATCATCTCTTTCTTGCGAAAATTTTCGGACGAGCGCGGTTACTCGGTCGAGTTGCTCTTTCGCTGGGGCGCTCGCACGCTCTGCTTTATGCTCATCATCGGCAGCGCGCCGTATTTGCTGGACGTTTTCACTCTCGTCGGCAAACAAATAGCAAAGCCGCTGAAAGGCGCGAATTACTGGCTCGTCAAAGATTTCGACGAGAAAATGCGGCAGTATGTAAAAGCGAATTTCAGCGTTGAAGACCCGAACGCCATCATCACAGAGCGATTGCCGAACGGCGAGCCGGGCATTTTGGGCGTTATCAACAACAAAGAATCGTCGGTCGCCGACATCACGGCGGACTTGAATTTCTTAAATTGGAATATGCCAAGAATGTTCACGCTGATGGTCGTCAGTCAGAACATCATCAAATTCGGCGGCATTCTGCTCGCGCTTGCCGGACTTTTTATTCTCATTGGCTTAAAACTCGCGGCGCCGATTATGGCGGCATTAGGCTTTGACGATAAATTCGCCGCGCAGACTTTTTACCCGTTTTGCTGGGGCGTAGCTACATTCTGTTTGTCCTACCCGATTGTCAAAGAAGTGGCGATGTATATAGCTTACAGCATCGGTATTATCGCGCTTTCGATTTACAACAATGAACCGCTTTACACGCTTGACCCGGCGACGGCGAAAATCATCTCCTCCGGCAATTACGACCCCGGCTCAAGCGCGGCAATCGTTACTTTTTTGTTTTTCATCGCCGCTCTTTCATATATCTTGACGCCCACGCTGGCTTACAAACTTCTGCGCGGTCAGGTTTACGAATCGGTCAACCAGGTTTCGATGGGCTGGATGCTTTCGGCGGTCGGCACGGCTCTTGAAACTTACGGTCTTGTCGCAGGCGCGGCAATCAATCGCCAAGCCGAAAACACGCAGGTTCAGGGAATTTTCAACTCTGAAAAAGCAAACGCCAGAGCCGCGCTTGAAGCCGGAAAGCTGCAAACCGATGCGCGACGCATTCAGGCTTTATCGGGCGTGCAAGGAAGTCTGCAAACAACGCTCGGTCAGATTTACGGCAATCAAACGACGAATATGCTGATTACCAACTCGAATCGAACGATGCAGTTGCAGCAAACGAACGCCGCGACGCAGCGCGAAATCCAATCTCAGCGCGTTGATTACACTGACCGGACGAACCGTTTGGGTTTTGATTCAGCGAAGCAAAAAGGAGAAAGATTTATCGAAAACGGCGTGCAGGCGCGTGAAAACACGCTCAATATGATTCCCGGTAGTGGCGTCATCGGCACGCGCGGACTGGCGGGCGGCGTCGCTCAAATGGTCGGCGGTGACACGACGCAAATCCGTGAAGAAACTATGAATATGCTGACTGACGAACAGTATACGCTCAATCTCGGTCAAAACACGCGAACGCTTTCTTCGCAAAGAGAAACGAGCGAAGCCTATCAAGCGAAGATGGAAACGAGCGTCAACCAAAACGCCGACGCGACTATCGGCGCGATTCAAAAGGGAGCGAGCATTAGCGCGGGCGCTGCGAAACAAGGCGCAGGCATACAAACGGCGGGAATCAATCAGTCTTACGGCTTAGAGATAAAAGCTAACGACGTAACTTTTGCGGGACGCAACGAAGCTGCATTGATTAATAAAAATTCCGCCGAAGAAGCCGCGCATCTGCGAATGGCGGCGACTGTTGTTACAGGCTTTTTCCGCGATATGGACCGAAGGCTAGAAGAAATGAAGCCGAAATATTAAATTGCCCGGAATCCGAGCCGAATAAGGCTGACGATAACTTGAGCGGCGAGTAAAAAGGCTTTGTTATTTTTGGAGTCGAAATCAAGATGGGAGATTCGCGCTACAGACGAGCGACGCGCCGCGAGCCGTGCCTGATTTGCGGCAAACCCGATTGGTGCAGCCGGACGGCGGACGAAAAAATCTCGTTTTGCGCTCGCTTAACCGACGGCGCCGACCGCCTGAGCCGCAAAGAAGGCTGGGGCGTTTTTTACCACGACCGCGAGTTGCTCGACCAGCCGCGATACTTTTCGAGCGAGCCGAAAAATCGTTTCAAACCGGTCGAAGAAATACCGTTCGCTCCGCTCGAAATACGCGATTTCGTTTACCGAACCTTGCTGCGCCTGTCTCCGGCAAGTCGTTATGAGAATTTAACGCACGGGGCGAAAGGTTTGATGGAACGCGGGCTTGCGAACTTTGACGATTTCGGAAGCCTTCCCGGTTCCGCCGACGAAAGACGAGATTTAGCCGCGCGGCTTCGGCTACTTTTGAATCAGACATTCCCTGTCTTCGTTCGGCAGAACCCGCTCGGTATTCGCCACGTTCCCGGATTTTGGACTGATAAAACCGGCGCGGCGTGTCTCTGGCAAGACCGAGATTTCCGAAATTCGATGCTGCTCATTCCCTATCGCGCCCCGACGGGAAAAATTCAAGCCTGCCAGATTCGCTTTACCGGCATCCTCAAACCGACCGAAAAAAGGTATTTGTGGCTTTCGCTTCCCGCGATGAACAGCGCCGGTTGCGGCACACCGCTTCACTTCGCGGCGTGGAAAACTTTTGGAGCGGCGGCGGGTTCAAATAAACCGATTCTCATCACCGAAGGAGCATTGAAAGCAGATGTAGTAACGCGCCTGCGCGCGGACTTTTCCGCCGTCGCCACCGGCGGCGTTGCTTGCGCGCACGAGCTTCTAGTCAACATTTCGCGCGGCAAATCGGTTTATCTCGCCTTCGATAATGATTGCCGCGAAAATCCGGCAGTCGCCCGTCAGCTTGCGAAACTCGTCAAACTGCGTTTTGACGACGCCCGAAATCAAGCCGAGACAAAAATTCTCGTTTGGACGGACAATGAAAAAGGCGTGGACGACGCGCTTCTCAAAGGTGAAGATTTGCGCGAGATTTCTTTCGCCGAATGGTTTTCTGTGCTCGGCGAAAAATGCCGCGATGAAGTCCGCAAAATTTGGGACGAGAAACCGTTTATTTCATAAAATCAACAATCAAAAATTGTCGGCATTATTTCAACAAAAGCTAATTCTCGGCGAGATAATGGTATAGCCAAACGCCTCCCCCGCCGAGCAAAATCAAAGCCAGCACAACGATCCAAACGAAGGTTAAATCATACTGAATCTTCGACATTTTTTCGGTGTATCTCGTGTGCGGCTCTCGCATCTGACGACCGCAATTAACGCACGCTGAAGCCGTGTCGGAAATTTGTTTTTGACAATCGGGGCAAACAATCAGTGCCATAAATGCGAAAACCTTATGCGTCGCGGCGCATTTCCAATTATTTTAAGTCAATACGTCGTTTCGATGTAGCCAACTGACGCCTATTGCCAGCAACGTAGAAAAAATCTCGTCGTTCGAGTATTTTCTGCCTGTTTCCAGGTTAATTCCCGCTTTCAGCTCGGACATTTGGTATACGACTTCTTCGGTAACGGTCAGCGAACGCCGGGTAGTTTCTTCGGCGCGTTTGACGAATTCAAATGCGGTCGCTCGCAAATCTTTATAATTTTCGGGCGAAACCGCCGCCAGCGCCTCTCTTAAAAGAAAATCAATGATGACGTTTTGCGTGAATTGCTCGTCAATGGTGCGAAATTTAGATTTCAAGCGCGTCGTATCAATAATTAATGTTCGCGGCAAGGAGAACGGGCGCGTCGTGTTGCGTCCCTGCCCCGCTTTCGACGACGCGATGCGGGCGGCAATCGTCTCTAAATCCCGCAAATGCGCGCCGAAAGTATCGTCGCTTTCAGCGTCGGAGCTGACCGAGACCTTTTCCGATGAATCACTGCCAGGCGAAGACGATTTTTTGCTTGCCGTCTTGTCTTTTGCAGGTTTTGAATCCTTTTTACCCCCGGTAGACTTGGCTGCTGCGGGTTTGCCAGAGAGCTTCTTTATATCAGAACCGTTTTGTGCGGAAATATTTTCGTCTTTCGATTCCGTTGCCGCAGGCGTTTTGCTTTCCGCTTTTTCCGAGCCGAAAATTTCCTTTTGCAAATCGTCGAGTTTTTGATAATCAACCGAATTTCTTTTCGGCGCAGGTCTTAGTGCCATAATTTTATCTCCTGTTCAATAGTAAAAATCAGACGGTCGCAGATTTTTTCTTGCCGTTTTTCGACGGCGAAGAAGTTTTAGCGGTTTTGCGGCTGATGCCGAGAAGCGTTTCGATTTCTCCGACCATCTCGCGCATCTCGCGCTGTCCTTCGCGGTCGGACGCGGTTCGAGCGCCGATTTCCAACACCGACAAGCCGCCCGAACTGTTTTCGTAGATATTCCGGTTGCCGACTGTCGTCTCCATTAAGGGAATGTCAAAACCGCTCAAGGCTTGTTTCATATCGTCGGAAACTTTCCGCTTATCACGGCGGTTCAAGAGAAAACGTGCCGCGAAAACGCCGGACCTGATTGCAGCCACTTTTTGGATAAGCTGCATCGTCGCGTCCGAACTCCAAAGCGAATAGTTTCCGGGCGTCAAGGGAATAATCACCAGATTCGACGCGGAAATAACGCCCAAAGAAACGAATTCGTTGCGTCCGGGCGTGTCCACGACGAGAATGTCGCAGCCGCCGGCGATGTCTTCCAAATCAATGGTTACTGCCGATGCATTGACGGTTTTTTTGTAATGCTTGCTGAAGCCGCGCACCTTGTAGTTTTCGGCGAAATCTTCGTCCCGCGCATTGCACCACAACTCGCTGCTTCCCTGCTCGTCGGTATCGAGCAGCACGACGCGGTAACTTTCGCTTAAAATCGCCGCCGTATTTGTCGCAAGAGTTGATTTTCCGACTCCGCCTTTCTGATTGACGAATGCGACTACTTTTGACAGAAATGGTTTTTGATTAGACATCGTGTTTTTTTACTGAACTGATTTACGGTCGCAGATTTTTTCTTGCCGTTTTTCGACGGCGAAGAAGTTTTAGCGGTTTTGCGGCTGATGCCGAGAAGCGTTTCGATTTCTCCGACCATCTCGCGCATCTCGCGCTGTCCTTCGCGGTCGG
>MWVX01000349.1_pt1 | contig 13920 bp, 11 predicted proteins | sample 1047311 | NCBI WGS metagenome assembly MWVX01 (sample SAMN06349984, study PRJNA376086) | soil metagenome | isolation source: MtG-4 sample Antarctic (ecotone) soil | place: Antarctica | collected 2015-01-13 | reverse complement strand
GCCTCTTTTGGACTATTTATAGAGCAGGATTACAATCAATGGTATACAGTAATTGATGGAGTGGAAGCTATGTTTACAGATGCAGGTCATATAATTGGCAGTACTTGTGTACACGTACGGATAAATGAAAACGGTAAACAACGACAAATTTCATTTAGCGGAGACGTAGGCAGGTACAGGGATGTAATATTAAAATCTCCAACGGTTTTTCCACAGGCAGATTTTATTATATTGGAATCTACTTACGGGAACAGCCTGCATGAAGACATTCAGTCTTCTATAGATACCATCCTGAAATGGATAACCCGCACCTGTATTGAGAAAGGAGGAAAATTGATCATGCCTGCTTTTAGTTTGGGTAGAACGCAGGAAATTCTCTATGCGTTAAATCAATTGGAAATAGAAAACCGCCTGCCTAAACTGGATTATTTTTTAGATAGCCCCTTAAGCATTACCGTTACAGATATTGTAAAAAAGTAAAATTTTTTTCCCGTCTTTTAAGGAAATCAAATGTTTCGAACCAGTAACCGTTCGGGCAGCGCCATGAAATGCTATTTTCATATATGATGAGTTAATAAAGGAAGTTAAAGAAAAGAACTATGATTTTGGGAGATTGATCGGATTAAAAGGAAATGAATAATCTATAATCAATAATAATCTTTTCAAATCTTTGTTCAGAGAATTTGTCCAAAAGCCGATGGTAATATTTGCGACTGGTATCAACATTAGCACATTAGCTAATTAGCGCATTAGCTAACTACTTTTGTTTTGAAAGACCAGGTAAATATAAATTCAGCTACCATTTCGTTATGTGTATTATAACCGGTAGATGTTGCTGTAACCGTTTGTGATTGCGCATCACTGATTGCCAATTGAATGGCTTTTTTAATAGTAGCCCCATCCTTGCAAACAAATTTTGTTTTGCCAGTTGCTTTTTTATAAAATTTTCCTTCCATGCCCGTTATTAGCATCGACACTGGTGGTTTAGTTTTATAAATACTCGCCATGGCTAATATGCCTGTACTCATTTCCGCAGCCATGCTTAGGCATGCAAAATAAGCTGACCGGAAAGGGTTTTTTGTAAACCATTTAAAAGGCACAGAAATAGTGGCGCTTTCTTCATTTACTTCTTCAACACGCAAACCTGCAAAATAAGCTGCAGGCAATTTTTGTAAAAGAAATAACCTAAATTTTACTGGGTTATTAATGAGTTTAAAATAAGGGTTTGTTGAAGAATTAATGGTAACCGGTGCTTCCATAATTTATTCTTTATACAAAATTTCTTCAAAAGCACCTTGTGCCCAATTTTTAAAAAAAGCTTTTACTTTACCAGAATCATAACCGTTTCCTTTCTCCAGCAAGCTGCTGTCCTGTGTATGTATGCGGTTACCATCAGCATCTAAAATAACTATTGCAGGGAAACCAAATCTTTGGGGATAACCCAATTTTTTAAGGTAGTCTAAATTCTTATTCTCTTTACTATAATTTAAATGATAAACGACATAATTATCATTGAGCAGTTTTTTTAAACTACTGTCCAGTTGTACAAAACTGTTAAAGCGATAGCACCATACACACCAGTTGCCGCCAATTTGCAGCATCACTTGTTTCTTTTCTTTTTTTGCCTTAACAAGGGCGGCCTGCACATCCTTAACTACATTGGCATAAGGGTTATACAATTTTGTACTATCATCAGCCTGTACATTAAGGTTAAAAAAGAGAAAAGCAACTATTAACCAACGCATTTATTTTATTTAATGCAAGCTAAGTTTTGTTGTCAACAGATTAAAATATGAATAAACAATAACAAACTATTGGACAAACCTTAACGTCTCTATCCATAGATATTTTACATTTTTGTACTTCAATTAAAAACTCAATGAAACAATTATTCCTGGTAGCTGCTATAGCTTTTGCAACAACTGGTTTTGCACAAAAAGTAAATAATAAACTAACCTTTCAAAAAGGCCAGAAGCTGGAGATGACCTCAAAAGTAAATACTCTTATTTCTATGGAAATGATGGGACAGGCTATGGAGACAAAAGTTGACGCAACCATAACCCGCTTATTTGATGTGGAAGATGTTTCCAACAGTAGCGCAACAATAGAGCATAAGGTAAAACGTATTCAAATGAATGTTGAAGTGCCCATGCAAGGAGCACAAACTTTTGATTCAGACAACGAGAAAGATATGAAAGGTGATGGCGGAAAAACTATGGAAAAAGCTTTAAAAAATAAGTATTCAATGACGATTGATGCAAGTGGCAAAATCACTGGTGTAAAAGCTGATGATAATAATCCGAATGGTGGGCCAAAAAAAGAAGATACTGATATGATGAGTAATGCATTGGCGCAAATCGTCGCAGGGTTCGAGTTGCCAAAGACTGGCGATACTTCCGAATTCATGATACTGCCCGCCAGGGAGCTCGCAAAAGGAGAAAGCTGGACTAATGCATCAGCAAATGCAAAAACAATTTATACATTAGCTGATGTTACAGATGTTGATATTATTGTGAATTATACAGAGGAGGCCTCCACCTCCAAAAAGCAAGAAGCAATGGGGCAGGAAATTACGATGACTTCAAAAGATAAAACGACTGGTATAATAACACTGGATAAAAAAACGGGTTTGCTAAAAGGAAAAACAGCTACAACCAATTCAGAAGGTAATATGGAAATAGCTGGGCAAACAATGCCAATGAATACAAAGACCACAAAAACGGTTACTGTAAAAGCGATATAAACATACAGACATACTTAAAAAAAATCCCGTTGTTGATTACGACGGGATTTTTTTTATAAGATTTGCTTCACTCCATTGAAACAGTAGCACCAAAAGAAGCCATCATACCCATGCCAATTTCAATGGCATCCTCATCTATATTAAATTTGGGTGTGTGAACGCCTGCCGTAATTTCCTTTTCTTTATTTCGTGTACCTAACCTGAAGAAACAACCGGGAATCTTTTGCGTATAAAAACCAAAATCTTCAGCGCCCATCCTTACTTCTGTTTCTAAAACATTTTCACCGCCCATAAAATCCCCGGCAATCATTCTTGCTTTTTTATGCAAGGCTTCATCATTATATACACTCGGATAACCAATATCAATATGTATATCAACTTCTGCCCCCATGGAATTTACTAATCCTTTTGTTTGTTTTCGAATGAGATCGTGTGCCTTGAAACGCCATTCTTCATTCATAGCCCTGAAAGTGCCCATGAGCTTCACTTCTGCAGGAATTACATTAGTGGTAAAGCCACCTTGGAAAGAAGTAATGGATAAAACAGAAGGTTGGAGGGGATCTTTATGACGGCTGATAATTTGTTGCAGGCTTAACACTAAGTGAGAAGCAATTAGAATAGTATCTACAGTAAAATGCGGCGCTGCTGCATGTCCTCCTTTGCCTTTGATGGTAATATAAATTTCATCAGCACTTGCCATTACCTTACCACTCCTAAAACTCAATAATCCCTTTTCCAATTGCGGATTGACGTGCATGCCGAAAATACATTGCGGTGCCGGATTTTCTAATACACCTTCTTTAATTAGTAAACTGGCACCGCCCGGATTTTTTTCCTCCCCCGGTTGAAAAATTAATTTTACTGTTCCTTCCCATTCTCTTCTTGTTTCGGATAAAATTTTAGCAGCACCTAATAAACAAGTAGTATGTACATCATGTCCACATGCATGCATTATTCCATCATTCTTAGATTTATATTCCACTTCATTTTCTTCGTTAATTGGCAGAGCGTCCATATCGGCCCGTAGAGCAATGATCCTGCTGTGTGGATTGTTGCTTTCAATAATGCCAATGACGCCTGTGGTTGATTTTATTTCAAAAGGTATATTATATGCTTTTAATTTTTCCTGCACAAATTTTGAGGTTTCAAATTCCTTGTAGCTTAATTCGGGGTGAGCATGAAAATGATGACGGATTTCAATAAATTCATCCCTGTATTTTTTTGCCAGTTCTTTTAATCTAGCCTGCAGCATAACGTAAAAATCCGTGAAATCTGTTATAATCTGTGTAATCAGCGATAAAAAAATCCACCTCTTTAAATTGAAGATGGATTTAGAGTATATAGATGGGTTGGTTTAATTCTCGAATTCTTCTTTTTCTTTTTCAGGCTTAATTTCAATAATATCATTTAAAATAAATACTCCTTTAGGAAACATCGTTGTCATCATCTTACGATATTTTTCCGCTTCATCCCTTGTTTTAAAATTACCGGCCTTTAATTTAAAATATGGCGATTGATATGATAGATACGCTTTCAGTTCCGGGAAATAAGTATAAATCTTTGTTTTTGCATCAATGGCTTCATTCCGCTTGTTGGTGTTAACAATCATAAGCCGATACCCTCTCATCGAACGGGCTGAAGCTTTTTTTACAGCGATATTAATGCTGGATTGTTTCTTTACTAAAATATCTATTCTTGGATCTTTGTGTACAATTACCGCTGTTGTTTGATTTGGGGGAATTGATACAGAATTTTCCTGGGCTAAACCGGTTTTCATCACCAACACTAAAAACACCAACAATATTTTTCTCATTTTGTATAATTGATAACTTGTTTTCAAAAATGGTTCCAAAAATATGGGATACAATAAATTGGTTTAAAATGATAGATTTTTCGTGAGGAGTGAAACGTGAGAGGTGAGACTTTTCGAGGCTGATTACTCTGTAATGGTTCAATTTTCTATTCTAACTTGACTTTCATTTTGCCTCCTGACCTCTGACTTCTCACGTTTTACTTTTCAGTTTTCTTCCTCTTCTTTTACTATTGTAATGCTTGCGCTGCATCCCAACCTTGTAGCTCCGGCTTCTATCAACTGCCTTGCAAAATGAAAAGTTTTAATACCGCCACTTGCTTTAATTTGTATATGAGAGGGAAGATGTGCCCGCATTAGTTGCACGGCTTCTACACTGGCTCCTTTTTCTGCATAACCGGTGGATGTTTTTAAAAAATCAATATCAAATGCACTGTAAATTTCACAGCATTTTATTATTTCCCCTTCTGTCAATATTCCTGTTTCAATAATTACTTTGAGTGTGGTATGATGTTTCTTTACAATTTCTAAAACTGCCCCAACTTCATTTTCAAGATAAGTATAGTCGCCATTTTTTAAAGAAACAAGATTCATAACCATATCCAATTCATCTGCTCCATTATAAATAGCTTGTTTTGCCTCCTCCTGCTTTGCATTTATATAAGTATAGCCAAAAGGAAAACCAATTACCGTTGCGACTTTAACGGATGTCTCTTTTAATGTCATGGCTGCATATTGCACATAAACCGGAGGAATACAAACTGCTGCAAAATGGTGTCCTATAGCTTCGCGGCAAATCGTATCCACTTCATTCGCCGTAGTTGTAGATTTTAAAACCGTATGATCAATAAAACCGGCAATATTCATCAGGATTATTTATTTTTAATGTTTAACTTCTTCATACCTAATCTACAAAGTAATTTAAAATTTACCTCAACATGAGAAATTGGAAAAGCTTATTGATGGCTTGCTCATTGGTGTTTCTGTTTGAGAGCATATATGGGCAGGCAACGTTTCCCGAAAATGGTGTGGCTGACCCTCGGCATGGGCATTATGCATTCACCAATGCCACTATTGTAAAAGATGGAGTTACCACCCTAACCAATGCAACACTTATTATTAAAGATGGAAAAATTCTTTCTGTTGGTACTGGTTTAAAAGTACCCGCAGGCGCAGTGGAAGTGGACTGTAAAGGAAAATATATTTACCCATCCTTTATCGATGTGTACGCTGATTATGGTATTCCATCACGACAGGCACCTACCCCAACTCCAGGTGGTGGAGGTTTTTTTGCCCAGGCGCAAATAGCTACGGCCACAAAAGGAGCATATGGTTGGAATCAGGCTATCAAATCAGAAACAGATGCATTTAAAATGTTTGCTGTTGATGATGCTAAAGCAAAGACTTTGCGTGAAAGCGGTTTTGGTACTGTGCTTTCACATGTGAGAGATGGCATCGCACGTGGTACAGGCACACTAGTTTCGCTTGCAAACGACAAAGAAAATTTAGTTATTTTAAAAGACCGGGCCTCTGCCCACTATTCATTTACAAAAGGTAGCTCTACGCAGAGTTATCCTGGCTCTATGATGGGAATGATTGCATTATTGCGTCAAAGTTTTTTAGATGCGCAATGGTATAAAAATAAACCGGCAACAGAAGGCTTGAATTTGAGTTTGCAGGCCTGGAATGAATCACAAAACCTCCCCCAAATTTTTGAGGCCGGTGATAAATGGAACGCAATGCGTGCTGATAAAATTGGAGATGAGTTTGGTGTGCAGTATATTATTAAAGGAGGCACGAATGAGTACCAGCGAATAAAAGATATAAAAGCCACAGGCGCGATTTATATTATTACCCTCAATTTTCCACAGGCGCAGGATGTGGAAGATCCAAACGATGCCAGGTTTGTTTCTTTGGGAGATATGAAGCATTGGGAAATGGCGCCGACAAATGCCGGCGCATTGGAAAAAGCAGGCGTGCCTTTTTGCTTAACGACTGCTGACCTGCGGGATTTAAAAACATTTATGACCAATTTACGTACAGCATTTAATTACGGGTTAACACAAACAGGCGCCATGAATGCGTTAACAAAAACACCCGCAACAATGCTGGGTATGTATGACCAGGTGGGTAGCCTGGACGCTGGCAAGTGGGCTAATTTTTTAATTACATCCGGCCCGGTTTTTAATGAAAAAACAACCATTTATCAAAATTGGATACAAGGAACAAAATACAGCATTAAAGATGAAAGCTGGAAAGATCCAAAAGGTTCTTATAAAATCGTTTTAAATACTGCGAGTGGCCCAGTCAATTATACTTTAGATTTTAAGAGCAATACCGCTGCCAGTTTAATCAGTAAGGATACGGTAACCTCTAAATTTTATTATGATGGCCGCCAGGTGCGTATCAATGTAGCACCGGAAAGAAGGGGTGGTGAGAATTTGAATTTAAGTGGTATTGTAAATGGCGATGCATGGACAGGCACTGGCCAGGATAGCGCTGGCAATCGTTTTACGTGGACAGGTAGCTACGATCAACCGGGAACACAAAAACCAGACAGTGCCCGAAAAAAACCTTCCGGGCCTGTTGGTAAAGTCATCTATCCTTTTGAACCATTTGGTTGGGAAGAAGAGAAGGCGCCAAAACAAGAAACCATCTTAATTAGAAATGCAACGGTTTGGACAAATGAAAAAGAAGGTATCCTCCAAAATACAGATGTATTAATCCGGAGTGGAAAAATAGCCGGGGTAGGAAAAACCCTTTCTGATGGTGGTGCAAGATTTATTGATGGAACAGGCAAACACGTAACAGCAGGCATTATTGATGAACACTCCCATATTGCAGCGGCATCTATTAATGAAGGTGGACAAAGTGTAACTTCTGAAGTGCGCATTGCAGATAATTTAAACCCTGATGATATTAATATTTACCGGCAGTTGAGTGGAGGTGTCACCACTTCCCATATTTTGCATGGTTCAGCAAATGTAATTGGTGGACAAACACAACTGATAAAATTACGGTGGGGTGCCAATGCCGAAGATCTTAAATTCAAAAACTGGGACGGACAAATAAAATTTGCCTTGGGTGAAAATGTAAAACGTTCACCTGCACAGGCCGGCCAAAACAATCGCTACCCTGATACAAGAATGGGTGTGGAGCAGGTGCTGGTTGATGCATTTACCCGTGCAAAAGATTACCAAAAAGGATGGAAAGATTACGAAGCCAACAAAGGAAAAAAAGGTGTGATGGCTCCGCGAAGGGATTTGGAGTTAGATGCATTAGTTGAAATTTTAAATAATAAGCGTTTCATTACTTGTCACTCTTATGTGCAAAGTGAAATCAATAGCGCCATAGAAGTGGCTAACCACATGGGGTATAAATACAACACCTTCACTCATATTTTAGAAGGTTATAAAGTAGCTGATAAAATGAAAGCGCATGGAGCAAATGCATCAACCTTCTCCGATTGGTGGGCTTACAAAATGGAAGTTCAGGATGCTATCCCATACAATGCGGCGATCATGCATAAAGTGGGTTTGAATGTAGCTATTAACTCGGATGATGCAGAAATGGCACGCCGCTTAAACCAGGAAGCAGCTAAAATTGTAAAGTATGGAGGTGTTACCGAAGAAGAAGCATTGAAAATGGTTACACTCAATCCTGCCAAAATGTTGCGTGTAGATGATCGTGTAGGTAGTTTAAAAACAGGCAAGGATGGAGATGTTGTTGTTTGGAGTGATCATCCCTTAAGTATTTATGCAAAATCATTATACACCATCGTAGATGGAATAGTTTATTTTGACCGCGTAAAAGATGAAGACATGCAAAAACTTGTAGATGCCGAACGTAACCGCATTGTTAAAAAGATGAATAGTGAAAAGAAAAGTGGTGCGCCGGTTATACCTGCCCAACCAAGCTATCAAATTATGCATACCTGCAGCGATCATTTGCATAGCCATGGATTGTTAGTTATTGATATGGAAAATGAATAGTTCACAATTTTGCGAGTTCACGAATTTAAAAGTTCAATAAATAAAAAATAATTATGGCAACAATAAAGAAGTTTGAAGAAATTTTTGCCTGGCAAAAAGCACGAGATTTAAATAAACTAATTGAATCTTATATTGATACAGGAAGATTGAACGAGCTCGCTCGTGAACTTGTGAACTTGCGAACATGTAAACTTTAAAATTATAAAATGAAAAAAATACTTTTATACGCCACAATACTTCTCGCAATAAACGCCTCCGCCCAGGAAACAGTTTATCCAACCGAGAAGCAAAAAGGTACGACCGTAATTTCAAATGCAACCATCCATGTTGGTAACGGACAAGTGATAGAAAAAGGATCGATAGTTATCACCGATGGAAAAATAACGGCAGTGGGTGCCAACGTTACTGCACCTTCCGGCGCTGCGAGTGTAGATGCACAAGGCAAACATGTATATCCCGGGTTAATTCTTCCGGCCACTAACCTTGGTTTGGTTGACATCAATAGTGTACGGGCTACAAGTGATGTTAGGGAAATTGGTGAGTTAAATCCTAACATCCGCTCTATTGTAGCGTATAATACAGATTCAAAAGTTATTAATACACTTCGCTCCAGTGGCATTTTATTAGCTAATATAGTTCCCGAAGGAGGCCTGATCAGCGGCTCCTCCTCTGTGGTGCAGTTAGATGCGTGGAACTGGGAAGATGCAGCCTATAAAACCGATGCAGGCATTCATTTTACGATGCCATCATTAATTGCACGTCCGCGAGGTTTTGGTGGTGGTGGCGGCCCTCCCGGTGGGCCTAATGCTAATACCCCACAAGTAGATGTGGTGAAGCAGGGACTTGAACAAGTGGACCGTATTAAAAGTTTTTTTAAAGAAGCGCAAGCCTATTCAGCAACTGATACCCATGATGAAACCAATTTAAAATTTTCGGCAGTAAAAGGATTGTTTGATAAAAGCAAAAAACTATACGTGCATGCAAACACAGTAAAACAAATGTTGGTAGCTCTTGACTTTGTAAAAGAATTTGGTTTTGATGTAGTGATAGTCGGGGGCAGTGACAGTTGGCAAATTGCCGACCTTATAAAGCAGAATAATGTCTTTGTTATTTTGAACCAGCCGCATGCACTTCCTACATTACAGGATGACGATGTAGACCAGCCTTACAAAACACCGGCTATGTTACAAAAAGCAGGAGTAACTTTTGCCATTAACGATGAAGATGGGCAGACACGAGGACGTAATTTATCTTACAATGCGGGTACAGCCTCTGCTTATGGTTTAACCAAAGAACAGGCGTTGCAGGCTATTACTTTAAATGCTGCCAAAGTGCTTGGTATTGCTGATAGAACAGGAAGTATTGAAATAGGCAAAGACGCTAATATTGTTATCAGCACAGGCGATATATTAGACATGCGAACAAGCACAGTAACAGATGCTTTTATCCAGGGAAGAAAAATTGATCTGAATGATAAGCAAAAACAATTGAATGAACGCTACAAACATAAGTACGGAATAAAATCTCCATTTTAAAAAAATAATTTTTTTAGAAACGCCCCCTATTCCGGGGCGTTTTGTTTACTTGCAGGCTTACACTTAATTTCAGCCCGATAAGAGTTTTTAGTGATTTTTTTATGAAGAAAGTATCTCGCTTATCGGTTTAATAGGTTCAAAATTCCTTATAGCAATAAACTCAGGCCTGGGCTCGGGGATATTCGGCAATTTATTATCAACACTATTGTAGGTAACTAAATAAGTAAAGCGATCCCAGGGCGAAAGGTTATTTGAAGATGCGTGAAAAACGTTTCCATGAAAAAATAACACAGAACCAGCAGGGCCCTTTGCCGAAACTATTCCTTTCTTCTCTACCCATTTAGCAATCGTATTTTTTTCAAGCTTATATTTTAAATTGGCGGTTAAAGATGTCATAAAAGAAGCACTCTTAAGATATTTTGCATACCACTCGCTATCATTTGGGTCGGCATCAATAATATTTTCTTTATCATCAAATTCACCTTCTTTATGCGAGCCCGGAATCAAAAGCATTGGGCCATTAAATTCATTGATCTCATTCAAAAAAACCATAGCAGTCAGAACATCAGGCCTGGGCATTCCATCATCATTCTTCCAATAAGGATAATCCTGGTGCCATTCCCACCAATCTCCCAACATAGCAGCTTTCACATTTATTTTGCTTTGATGTACATACACTTCATCGCTCAAAAGTTGTGAAGAAGGTACAACCAATCTATCTAAACGATTGATTTTATCAAACGATTCATTTGAAAAATGAGGCGCAAAAAAAGAACGTACTGAGCCATTTTTTTCAAGAATTCTTCGGGGACAATCCTCCTTTATAATTTCATTCATCTCGTTGAGCAAAACCTCAGTTTCCGTTTTATTGAATACATTTTCAATTAATAAATAACCGTTTTCCTTATAGAGCAAGAGTTGTTCTTTAGTTAGTTTCATGAGTAAAGCTTAAAGATTGTTTGATAATAAATTTGAACCCTGGAAAAACACAGAATTGATGGTACTTCAATAATTACTCAATGGAATTAGGATTCTTTGTTAATGGTAACAAATATATTTGAAATGCGTTACGGATTATAATTGTACTCACAATTATTTAAAAATCAAAATATTTAATAATTATTTTTTTGCGCTCAAGCAAATTCCATTCCTGCTGGTTAGTATTGAGGATGGCGAGCCAAGCCAATGTTAAATTTTCTGAAACCACCAAAGATTTTTTTTGCATCGGTGTAAAACAAATTGCATTGGGCAATAGCAGGTAAAACAGCAGCCGAAATAATTACACCGAAGCAGATGCAAAAAAATTATACATGGGTTTAAAAACATGGAAGTATGCACCCGGTGGAAAAATATTAAAAAGCGATGTAGCGGTTGCAAAAAATTATCTGAACGAAGAACATATTTTAGAACTTAACAGAATTGTTTCGGCTTATTTGGATTTAGCGGAGAACAATGCACTTCGGCAGCAACTAATGCATATGAAGCAATGGAGTAAATTCCTTACTGACTTTTTACAACTATCCAATTATCCTATCTTAAAAGACAAGGGGAAAGTAACCATGCTCGAAGCAAAACTAAAAGCCGAAACAGAGTTTGAAAAATACAGGGTGATACAAGACAAGAATTATGAATCGGATTTTGATAAGGAAATAAAGAAGATAACGAAAGGAAAACCATGAGAAATAAAATGGTGGTGTTATTACCACCTTAAATGACTATCTGCGGTTCGGTTTGCATTTCCATCAAAGCCTGGTTGCTTTTATAAACAGGACTGTGTTACGCCAAATAGAATTACAAAGTGTAAAGGGAGTGACACCAAAATTATGATAGTAGTAATGCAGTTGGCCAAAAAAAAGATTTTGAACCAATAATGATAGTCAATCAACATTAATTATTTGTATTTACTACCCTTCTCTTCCATGACAATGTTTATACTTCTTTCCACTACCACAAGGACAAGGATCGTTGCGGCCAATTTTTGGTCCTACTTTAATAGGCTCTTGTTTTACAGCCGTACCACCACCTGATGGATCGTGATAATCACGTTCGTTGGCTGCATAATCATCCCCGGCAGCATCAATTTCTTCTTTGTTAGCCCTCATGCGACTCATGTCGGTTTTTTGCTGACGGCCTTCCTTTAAAGCAGGCGCTTCTTCCTGTATGGGCAGGTTGGCATGGCATAAGAAAGAAACAATATCCTTATTCACATCGCTGCTTAAACGTTTAAATAAACTGTAGGCTTCTACTTTATAGATAACCAACGGATCTTTCTGTTCGAGGTAAACTGTTTGCACACTTTGCTTCAGGTCATCCATGGCCCGCAAATGTTCCTTCCAGCTATCATCAATAATAGAAAGGGTAATGCTTCTTTCCATGGCATTGCTCAATTCTTCACCGCTTGTGGAAAGTGTTTTATCCAGGTTGGTTAGTACATTAATGCCCTTGCGTCCATCAGTGAAAGGCACAACCACATTCTCTATCTGTGCCCCTTGAGTTTTGCGGATGTTCTGAAATACTGGCACTGCTGACTTACTTATGTCCTGCTTATGGTGCTGGTAATTTTGAATGGCTTCTTCGTACAAATGGTCAGTAAGTGTATTGACATTATCTTTTTTAAATGCTTCCTCGCTGATCTTGGTATCGATGCCAAGGTTTACAATACAACCCAATTTAAAGCCTTCATAGTCTTCTCCCTCACGAAAATTGCTGACCAACTCCTCTGCCGTTACAGAAAAGGCATTGTCGATATCAAGCGCCAAACGGTCTCCAAACAAAGCATGGTTACGCCTGTCGTAAATAGCATTCCGCTGTTTGTTCATTACATCATCATATTCCAGCAAACGCTTACGAATACCGAAGTTATTTTCTTCAACTTTGCGTTGTGCCCTTTCAATTGATTTCGTGATCATACTGTGCTGTATCACTTCGCCTTCTTTATACCCAAAGCGATCCATTAAACCTGCAATACGCTCACTGCCAAACATGCGCATCAAGTCATCTTCAAGAGCTACAAAAAATTGAGATGTACCAGGGTCTCCCTGGCGACCGGCACGCCCACGCAACTGCCTGTCCACACGGCGGCTTTCGTGCCGCTCCGTACCAATAATAGCTAAACCTCCCGCTTCTTTTACACCTGGCCCCAATTTAATATCCGTACCTCGGCCAGCCATGTTGGTAGCGATAGTAATGGCGCCTGCAAAACCTGCCTCTGCTACCACCTGTGCTTCACGTGCATGTTGTTTTGCATTCAATACATTATGCGGAATTTTTTTTGCCTGCAGGGTGCGGCTTAATAATTCGCTGATCTCAACAGAGGTCGTTCCCACCAATACAGGGCGACCGGCATTTCTTAATCTTTCTATATCTTCTATAACTGCTTTAAATTTTTCCCGCTTGGTTTTATATACAAGGTCCTGGTCATCTTTACGGGTCATGGGCAGGTTAGTAGGAATCGTTACCACATCCAGTTTATAAATGCTCCATAATTCTGCTGCTTCGGTTTCTGCTGTACCCGTCATACCGGCAAGTTTGTGGTACATACGGAAATAGTTTTGCAGGGTTACCGTTGCATAGGTTTGGGTAGCCGCTTCAATCTTTACATTTTCCTTTGCTTCAATGGCCTGGTGCAAACCATCGCTGTAGCGGCGCCCGTCGAGAATACGCCCTGTTTGTTCATCTACAATTTTTACAGCACCATCCATTACCACATACTCGGTATCTTTTTCAAACAGCGTATATGATTTTAATAATTGCTGCACGGTATGAATACGGTCGGCCTTTTGTGCATAATCATTTAATACCGCTTCTTTCGCATGCATTTTTTCTTCTGACGGCGATTCA
>MWVX01000348.1_pt1 | contig 13924 bp, 9 predicted proteins | sample 1047311 | NCBI WGS metagenome assembly MWVX01 (sample SAMN06349984, study PRJNA376086) | soil metagenome | isolation source: MtG-4 sample Antarctic (ecotone) soil | place: Antarctica | collected 2015-01-13 | reverse complement strand
ATAGTGTGGAAAATGGAGGCATCAATTCGTCCGGAACATGGCAATTTCAGGAAAGTACAATGCAATACAACGGGAACATTGATTCAGCAGCTATTGGAAGTATAGGAGGAACAAAATTTTTAAAGCTGGAAGGTAAAGCATTAGCAGGCCAGGCGAACTTTTCTATAAACTTGTTTGCTGTAGATAGCTTTGTTGTTGGCAGCTACAGTGCATCATTATCAGAAAGTAATTTTAATTATTTTACTCCGGGTAAGACAATTTTTCAGTCAGATTTTTTAACAGGTGAGTTTAGTGTGATTATAACCTCATTATCAAATAATAGGATTGAAGGTACATTTGCAGGCCAGGCCATAGATTCTTCCGGCAATCCAACACAAATAACGCTGGGTAAATTTAGTTCCGGTATTGATTTAAGTAACAATGGAAGTGGCGGAGGAAGTGCAGCAGCAGATGGTACATTAGGTGCTATTACAGGTACATGCACCCCGGCAACTCCTGGAGGGGTTTACACGCAGGGAACTTCACTTTCTGCTTCCAATACAGTACAGGTAGAGGCAAATGTTATTACTCCTGGTACGTATACTATAACTACAAATGCTGTTAATGGAGTAAGCTTTTCCGCCACAGGAGTATTTGCGGCTACAGGTGTGTATAATGTAACTTTAAATGGCGCTGGTACACCTGTAGATCAGGGGGAACAAAATTTTACTGTAACATTTGGTACCAGCACTTGTATATTTTCCATTATCTTTTTACCAGGCACGCAAACTGATGCGGATTATTTCCCCACTACAGTAAACTCTAATTGGGCGTATGGTTTACAAGGAGGTACCGCTGCAGATTCTGTTTCGGTTACTGTGCTTCCGGTTACAGGCACATTTGACGGAAATGTATATGTTGCCCTTAGCGCTGATGCCATTCCGCCTTCAGGCTTTCCTGACACTTCTTACTTTAGAAAATCAGGAAATGATTATTTTGAATACATTGACCCTTCGAATATTTTTCCCTTTGATGACGCAAGTCCTAAAGAATATATATTCTTAAAGGATAATCTGGATGCCGGCGCTACTTTTCAGTCTCCGGATTTTACAGGAACAATATCAGGCATTCCTGCTACGGCTTATATTAAGATGACTATTATTGAAAAGGGAGTTTCAGCTACAGTAGGCACATTAGATTTTAACGATGTAATAAAAGTGAAGTATGAATATTTTATTTCAATTTTACCAGGCCCGGCTGCTACGGAAGAAAGATGGTTTGCACGTGATGTAGGGTTGATACATGATAATATTGATAACACAGATATTTTTGATATTGGCAGATATACGGTGTTTTAATGTAATTGTTTATTCCATCTTTATTTTTTACTCCTATCCGCCATTTAATTTAATCAGTCGGTCTCTTAAATGGTAATAACCTGACTTTAGTAATCAGTAAGAATAATTAATGACAGAGCTGGTCCATAACTGCTATTAAACTCAGTAAGCGGGGTATTTTGAAACCGATAGGTCATGCGAAAGTAAGGTTGAAATCTTTATGCTTTTATCCTGAGAGGTTAACCCTAAAATATGAAACACAGATTCAAGTAAACAGGATGATATGATATCTTTTAATTCCAAAGTTTAATTTTGCACTATTCTTCTTAATTCAATAATAGCAGTTCGCATTCGTGTTTTAACTGTGCCCAGGGGTATAGACAATTGTTTGGCTATTTCATCCTGTGTAAAGCCGGAGAAATAAGCTAAATCAATTATTTGTTTTTGATTAATTTTAAGGTGAGCCAGGTGCTTCCTGATTCCTAAAGAATCAAACCGCTCAGCCCCACTTGAGTTGTCTACGAAATTATATATGCTGTTTTCTGTATTCCGGATTTTTCTTTGCTTCTTATATCCTTTACTTCTAAGTGTATCAATAGTAAGATTTCTTGTTATGTTTAACATCCATGTAAACAGTTTGCCTTTTATTCTATCATAATTGGTAAAGTTGTTCCATATTTTTACAAAAGCTTCCTGCAAAATATCTTCAGCAAGTTCTTTGTCTTCAACCATTCTATAAATGATCCCAAAAAGCGCTGCAGAGTAGTTATCATATAAATAACTGAACGCCTGCTCATCATGATTTTGCAGTAATGAAACCAGTTCTGGTTCGCTATATTTTTTTAGTTCCGACAAACAATAAAATTAATTTCAGAAAGTAATTTAGACCTTGGCAGAATACTTAAAATAAGGTTTTTTAAGCTCCGCTAAGCAAACATATTAAGAGGAAAAGGGATTACCGCAGTGGTAAATATTTAAAATATCCTGGGGGAAAATATTTAAGATATCCGGAACAAATATATAATAAAAAATGCGCTATTAATATCCCTTTATTTGTCAAGATAGTCCCCAAAACTTAAAATTCGAAAGAATAAATTTTGATAATTCAAATATTATAACTGGCAATATGGATGAAATAGGATAATGAATTTTTTAATTAAAGAACTAATCAAGTATTGATGAACGAAAGGCAGAATAATTAGTTTTACAAATCAAGCGCCAGAAGTATTACTGCTAACTGGTTTACAAATTTTGCGCAACAGGAAAGTAAAAAAACAGACCAGCGTACGCTTCATTTCTTTGACAGTATACGTAATAAAAAACTGATTAGAGAATTGTGGTAGTGTATTAAAGAGCTTTGATTAACATTGGTTTTTTTGTAATAGGCCGGCCAAATGTTGAATTAACGGCTGCACTATCTGTCAGCTCAAGTTCAGAACTTACATTTATAATTGGCAACAACATTTTGTCTTGTTTACGCCACAAAAAGATGTATAAGATGTAATATAAAAAATAAATTTCCCCCTGAAGAATCAGGGGGAAATCTCTTTAACCCTTAAAACAATCAACACAAAACTCTTGTTGGTTTTGCTTAATAATTGCATATACGAAAAAATAATTATGGGGGTTTTTAAAATCAGGCCAGCGCCATATCCATAACCTGTTGCATGGTTTTTACATAGCTGATCTTTAGTCCCTTTATAAAATTTGGATTTATTTCCTGCACATCTTTTTGGTTTTGCACACACATAATTATTTCTTTTAAGCCTGCACGTTTGGCGGCTAAAACTTTTTCTTTAATTCCACCTACCGGTAATACTTGTCCGCGTAAAGTTATTTCTCCTGTCATTGCCAGATATGGTTTTACCCTGCGGCCTGTAAAAGAGGAAGCCAAAGCGGTCATAAGGGTAATACCTGCACTCGGCCCATCTTTCGGCACCGCACCTTCCGGTATATGTATGTGTACATTTTTTTTAGTGAACGTTTCCGGATCAATGCCATATTTTTTTGCATTGGCCTGTAAATACGTCATAGCGGTTGTTGCACTCTCCTTCATTACATTACCGAGGTTGCCGGTTAGTTTCAATTCGCCTTTACCATCATCACTTGTAGTAGTTTCAATAAATAAAATATCGCCGCCCACGTATGTCCAGGCAAGGCCCACTGCAACTCCTGCCATATTCGCTGTTTTATACATTTCATTGTTATAACGCGATCTTCCTAAAATTTTTTCAATGTCGCCCAAACTTATAGTTGGCTTAAGCTTTCCTTTTGTGGCGTATGCTTTTGCAAGGTTACGCATAATAGAAGCCAGTTGCCTGTCCAACTCTCTTACTCCGCTTTCCCGTGTAAAATCAGAAATCACTTTTTCAAGCACTGCATCGCTTATTTTGAAGTTTACATCTGCTAAACCATGTGCCTCTTTTTGCTTGGGTAATAAATGCCGTTTTGCTATTTCAATTTTTTCTTCTACTGCATAACCACTAAGGTCAATTATTTCTAAACGGTCACGCAACGCCGGTTGTATATTTTGCAAATTATTTGCAGTAGCAATAAACAGCACTTTGCTCAGGTCATACTCTAATTCTAAATAATTATCATAAAAATTATTATTCTGTTCAGGATCTAAAACTTCAAGCAAGGCTGAAGACGGATCACCCCTAAAATCATTACCTACTTTATCAATTTCATCAAGTATCATTACCGGGTTTGACGATTTTACTTTTCTTATAGATTGTAAAATTCTGCCTGGCATTGCTCCTATATATGTTTTTCTATGTCCACGAATCTCGCTTTCATCATGAAGGCCGCCCAGGCTCACCCTTACGTATTTTCTGTTAATAGCATTAGCTATGCTTTTACCTAAAGAAGTTTTACCAATTCCCGGAGGCCCTACAAAACACAGAATAGGGCTTTTCATATCTCCTTTAAGTTTTAACACCGCCAGGTATTCAAGTATGCGTTCTTTTATTTTATGCATCCCATAATGGTCATTATCCAAAACCTTTTTTGATTTTTTTAGATCGTATAGATCTTTCGTGTAATCAGCCCATGGCAGGTCAAGCATCAGGTCCAGGTGATTATACACTATTGAATAATCCGGTGTAGAAGGGTGCATTCTTTCCAGTTTCTCTGCACCCTTGCTAAACATTTCTTTGGCAGCAGGCGTCCATTTTTTTGTTTCCGCTTTTTTCAGCATTTCTTTTACTTCAGCAACATTATCTCCGCCTAATTCTTCTTTAATGGCTTTCATTTGCTGTTGCAAAAAATAATCTTTTTGCTGCTTATCAAGTTCAGCACGGGTTTTATTGGTTACCTTATTTTTAAGTTCTGCGTATTGCAATTCTGTTTGTAATAAATTCATCAGGACTTCTGCCCGTGCCTTAATATTATTTATCTCAAGTAAACGCTGTTTTTCTAATATGCTGCTGTTAAGATTACTGCTTACAAAATGAATAAGGAAGGAAGGATTCTCAATATTTTTTAAAATGATAGATGCTTCAGAAGGCAGGTTGGGAGAGATTTGTATGATTTGTCCTGCCAGTTCTTTAATTGATCCCACCATTGCACTAAAATCATTATCATCAGTAATGATTTCATCTTCAAGTACAGTTATATTTGCTTTGAAATATGGATCTTCTGTAGTTATTTCATCGATCTTAAATCTTTTTTTTCCCTGTATAATTATAGTAGTGCCACCATCGGGCATTTTTATAAGCTTTACAATTTTTGCCACTGTACCTACATTTACAAGATCACTCACTGTAGGCTCTTCAACTGCACTGTCTTTTTGCGAAATTACACCTACCAATTTATCACCTTTGTAGGCATCATTAACGGCTTTTATACTTTTATCTCTGCCAACCGTAATTGGTAAAACTACACCAGGAAACAAAACTGTATTACGCAGGGGGAGCAACCGCAATTCTGTTGGAATAGGCAGATCATCATTATTTTCACCTCCGTCTTCATTCAAAGGAATAATGGGCATAAATTCCATTTCATCTTCAGGATTACTAAAATATATCTTATGATTCATAATTTCTTTCGTTAAGCCCCCGGCCCCGAAGGGGAGAAGGCATTCTCAAATTCCGTTCAAAGAAACGAAGTTTTCAGGAATACTATTGTTGTCAACATTGATGCCACCTTAAAATAAAGGGTCAATAGGTCAATAAGTCAATAGTTAATTGTCAATTAAATAGATAACCGGCAATCATGTAATGACTAAATGTCTATTGACCAAATTACCAGATAGATTATAAAAATTACTTTTGCAGCTATGTATATTAAATGCAGCAATAATGAATTATTTATATTTAAACAAATTGCTTTGGCAGCCACAACCTTAAATGTGCCTTGTTATATAATTGGTGGTTTTGTAAGAGATAAGATATTAGGCAGAAGTACAAAAGATATAGACATTGTTTGCGTTGGAGATGGTATTGCTTTGGCGCAAAAGGTTGCTAAATTATTTAATCCGCAGCCGGCGGTTAACTATTTTAAAAATTTTGGAACCGCACAAATTAAGTTAAGCTTATTGCAGGAAAGTTTATCTGATGGCCTGTTTGCAGGTAATGATCAGCATGAATTAAGTGAATTTAAAGAGAAAGCCGGCGAACCTTTTGAAATAGAATTTGTTGGCGCCAGAAAGGAAAGTTATAATTATGATAGCCGTAAACCTGCTGTAATACAAGGGTCTTTAGAGGATGACCAAAACCGGCGTGACTTTAAAATTAATACATTAGCAATAAGCTTAAATAAAGAAGATTTTGGAAAACTTATTGATCCTTTTAGTGGGTTAGCAGATATTGAACAACAGATAATACAAACTCCATTACCACCGGAAGCAACTTTTAGCGATGATCCGCTAAGAATGATGAGGGCCGTACGATTTGCTGCCCAATTACAGTTTGTTATTGAAAAAAGAACTTTTGAAGCTATTAAGCAAAATGCTGAAAGAATAAAGATAGTTAGTGAAGAAAGAATTTCAGATGAGCTGAATAAAATTATTGTAAGTAAAAAACCCTCTGTTGGTTTTGATCTTTTGTATAAAAGTGGGTTACTTAAAATAATTTTTCCTCAAATGGTGGCCCTGGCTGGCGCCGAGTATATTGATGGCAAAGGGCATAAAGATAATTTTTATCATACTCTGCAGGTGCTGGATAATATAGCAGAACACACCAATGATCTATGGTTGCGATGGGCCGCAATTTTGCATGATATTGGTAAGCCGGCAACAAAAAAGTTTGAAGAAGGGCAGGGGTGGACATTTCATGGTCATGAAATAGTAGGTGGGAGAATGGTGCCTAAAATATTTGCTAAGTTTAAGCTTCCGCAAAATGAAAAATTAAATTTTGTAAAAAAACTGGTCGAATTGCATTTACGGCCCATCAGTTTAACAAAAGAGAATATAACCGACTCTGCTATACGAAGATTACTGTTTGATGCAGGTGACGATGTTGATGCGCTAATGACTTTGTGCAGGGCAGACATTACATCAAAAAATAAACAAAAAGTAAAGCAATACCTGCAAAATTTTGAAATGGTAAGTAAGCGGCTTGTTGAGGTAGAAGACACGGATAAGCTGCGCAACTGGCAACCACCTATAACAGGTGAAATAATAATGAAAGCCTTTAATTTACCTCCTTCAAAAAAAGTTGGGGATATTAAGAATGCCATACGTGAAGCTATATTAGATGGAGAAATTCCTAATGAGTATAATGCTGCATATGAATATATGCTGATAAAAGCCATCGAAATGAGGATTGGGAAGATGCAGAAATAATGTACTGCAATACTTTCAATTTGTTATTTATTTTTTTATAATTCCTTATACTTAATTTCGTAGTATGGCTATTTTGAAATTCAGAATATATTGGGAAGATGATAATGGTGTATACCGGGACATTGTCATAAAGCATAAACAAAATTTTTTCGACCTGCATAATATTATTTTAAAATGTTTTGAATTTGATAATAAACACAAAGCCACTTTTTACCGCAGCAATGATAAATGGCAAAGAGGAAAAGAAATTACACTCGCAAAATATGACAAGGCATATAAAGTTGCGCCATTACTCATGCATGAAACATTAGTGGGATCAGAGATAAGGGATCCTAATCAAAAATTTATTTACACTTACGACTTTAATAAGAACTGGACTTTTATGGTAGAGCTTATTAATGTAAATAAAGACGAAAATACTAAAATCACTTATCCATCCTGCGTAAGATCAGAAGGCATGGCTCCCAGCCAGTACGGCACCAAAGGCCTGGTAAGCGAAAAGCTTGCGGAAATAGAAGAGAAATATGATATAAATCCTGATCTTTTATTAACTGGTTTTAGAGAAGAAGATGAGGAGGAAACAGCCGGTGAAGACGAAGAAGAAGGCACAGAAGATAATGTTACTGAAAAAATTTGACCTAATTAATTTGTTGGGTTCTTCATAAACTCAAACAAATGAAAAATAAAAATTGCTTTGTTATTGTAGGCCCTACTGCTGTGGGCAAATCATCTTTGGCTATTCAATTGGCAAAACATTTAAACACAGAAATAATTTCCGCTGATAGCCGTCAATGTTATAAAGAACTTATTATTGGCGTTGCCAAACCTTCCTCAAATGATCTTGCTGAAGTAAAGCATTATTTTATTAATTCACACTCCATTTACGATAATGTAAATGCAAAGAAATTTGAGCAGTATGCTTTACAAAAGACAGATAATATTTTTAAAGAACATGATGTGGCTGTAATGGTTGGTGGTACGGGTTTGTATGTAAAGGCCTTTTGTGAAGGAATTGATGAAGTACCTGCTATTGATGCTGACATAAAAAAGGTGATAATAACAAATTTTAATAACGGCGGTTTTGAATGGTTAAAAAATGAGGTTGAAAAAAACGATCCCATTTATTTTTCAAATGGTGAAATAAAAAATCCACAACGCATGATGAGAGCGCTGGAAGTAAAGCTTTCCACAGGCAGATCTATCATGGAATTTCATTCCCCTCACAAAAAGAAAAGACATTTCAATATTATTAAAATAGGGTTAGAATTACCAAAAGAACAACTTCATCAAAATATAAATAACAGGGTTGATGAAATGATGCGAAATGGTTTATTAGAGGAAGTAAAAAGCCTATACAAAAATAAACATTTAACCGCCCTGCAAACGGTTGGCTATAAAGAGTTATTTGATCATCTTGAATTGAAAATTTCCTTAGACGAAGCCATTAAAAAAATTAAAATTAACACAAGGCAATATGCTAAGCGGCAAATGACATGGTTTAAAAAAGATAAAGAGATAAAGTGGGTAAATGCAACAACAGATGAGGTCATAATTTAAACCCAACAGTTGCTATAATATTACCGGCATTATTATTTACAAAGGCCGGGTAATACACATTATCCTGTAAACGATATGGATAGTTTACATCTTTATTAATTGAATACACATAAGTAAGGTCAAGAAATACTCCCTTGTTTCTATACCCGAGTCCACCTCCAATTTTTATACGGTTTGCTTTTTCATCCTTGTAAGGATTGCTATAATAAGCGCCCCCTAATCTGAACATAAGAGTATTGAATTTCAACTCTCCACCCAATCTAAAATTAAAAGCACCTTTATATTCATCATCAATTACTTTATTCAATACCGGATAATAATTGTCGGCATCTTCATTATTTATTGCTTTGAAATTTGCAGACGTATAATCTGTATATTCCACATCAGCAGTTATAAAACCTTTTTGTTTTTGTACATTTTCCACTTCTCTAAATACATAAGAAGCGCTGGCAATAAGCCTATACGGTGTGGTTAAATTATATTTTGATTCTCCCGGAACACCATTATTAAAATCTCCGGAGTTTTGTTTTTTAGTTCCTGCACCGCCATAGCCATCAAGATCTGTGATTATTTCAGTAGTATATTTATCAGTTAGCTCATAAAAAGTTGGGGTATGAAAAGCTAATCCAAGCCGGATATATTCAACCGGTTTATAGATCAATCCGATTTTCCCATTTACGCCAAAGCCTGTTGTTTGTAGTGTTTCATCTACTTCAAAATAATTAAAATTATTAGTAGTATTTGCAGAAGCATCACTTTCAGTAAAAGAAGTCTTTCTCTTAAAATTTACAACAGGAACAGTAATAGAACCTCCAATAAACAACTTATCGCTCATATTTACAGCTCCGGCTAAAGCTATATCTGTAATACCTCCTGAGCTTTCAATTGTATTTTGCTGGTTTAAGCCATACCGAAAATCCGCAAGACTTCTATAGCCGGATACAGAACTGTCTTCTGCCATTGTAGTATCAATCAAAAATGTATTGAAGGCCAGGCTTGCGCCAAACGGGTAATCTGTAGCTGCTTTGTTAGGATCGGTCACGTTGTTGTTTATCAGTTCTTCCAAATATTTTTCTGAATAAGAACTATTATTATTTATGCCCTGGTAATAAATTTTGCTGTTAAAATCCGCTGTTTTGTTTATGCCCAAACCTACTGTAAAATTTTTGACTTTACTGGTGTTAGAGTTCGGTATTGAAAATAAAAAACCGGTTGCCCCAAGGTTAAAATCATTTGATTTAGTTGAAGCATTTGTTTCTTTATAAACGCTTTTACTTTTTTGCATATTATAACCTGGGGTAATTACAAATTCACTGGTTTTATAAAATCCTATTCCTGCAGGGTTCATAAACATAGTGGAAAATTCGCCGCCTAATGATCCGCCAGCACCTCCAATTGCCTGGTTGCGGGCAGTTCCACTTTGTGTTATCCAGGAGTAGCGCAACGCATCAGCAGGTTCCTGCGCATATATTTTTGGCAGTGCAACAACAAATATTGCTATTGATAATAATATTTTCATTATAAAAGTTTTCCGGAGTAAAAAAAGGTGCAGGAGGGTAATAAATTTCTCGTTAGAAATTGTTTTAAAGAAGGTTTTTAAGGATGGCGGTTTTCCACCATCCCTAATTTTATCTTTTATCAAATCTTCTTACAGGAGCATTACCGCTGTTATTGCTGCTTTGGGTATTGTTGTTTGTTGAGGTGCTACTACTGCTGGTATTGGTTCTTGCCGGCTCAAAGCTTCTTGATGGAGAATTAGTATTTTCATTTCGATAAGTATTGGAATTTGTATTAGTGTTTGGAGTGCTTAAAACTCTCCTGATAGTATTACCAACTTTTGTTCCGGTGGTGGTAGTACGTGGTTTTTCAAAAGTTCTTACCGGCGCATTATTATCTGTACGTATTCTTTGATAATTTGAATTATAGGTATTATTTGAACTATTGTTTATAGTTGAAGAATTTCTATAAGCTCCTAAATTAAATTTTCTTGGCTTATTATAACCTGAAGGAGATTTTCCGGTTTTGGGATCAACATACACCATTGGATAATTGTACATATAAGGATTATAGCCATAAGGATAATTATATCCATAACTATTATAACCATAACTATATGGATACTGACTATAAGGATAGTTATTACCATAGCTATAAGTGCCATAGCCATAAGGATAATTATAACCATAATCAATATCATACCTTCTCCATTTGCGGTTGTTTATACGTCTTCTTATTTCACGGTCTTCAGAGTAATTATCATAACTTTCTCTATCCCCATAATATTTATTTTCATCATTATTTGTTCTTACATAAACATTTTGTTGGGGAGTAGGAGAAAAATATACATCATCAGGTGTTTGACCAATCTTGTATGCAGTAGTGCAACTGCTTAAACCTGCAATTACAAATGCAACAAGTATAAATTTGATATTCATGGCGATGAGTTTAAAAATTTTAAAAATGAAGTGATTACTTTTGCTAAATTTTCTTACACAATTTACTTATGATATAACGTATTAAATAAACTGGTCCTGTTAAATTAAAGCTAAGAGTAAATCATCAATAGCAAAGGTAAAAAATGCAAATGATTATTACAATTTATTAGAATTTGTTGAAGAAACAGAGGGGCAGGATGGCGACTGAAAAATAAGCCCGGAATACAAACTGAAATTTTTAAACATGAGTAAAGAAATTACAAGCAGGCAAGAAGATTATTCTCAATGGTATAATGATCTTATAATAAAAGGCGGGCTTGCGGATTACAGTGCAGTGCGGGGTTGTATGGTTATAAAACCGTACGGTTATGCATTATGGGAAAATATGCAAAGCCAATTGGATAAAATGTTTAAGGAAACAGGCCATCTCAATGCATACTTTCCTTTATTTATACCTAAAAGTTTTTTAAGTAAAGAAGCCGCACATGTGGAAGGTTTTGCAAAAGAATGTGCGGTAGTTACGCATTACAGGCTGATGAATGACCCTGACGGCGGAGGCATTGTAGTTGATCCGGAGGCTAAGCTCGAAGAAGAACTGATCGTTCGCCCAACTTCAGAAACAATTATCTGGAATACTTACAAAACATGGATACAATCTTACCGTGATCTGCCTTTACTTATAAATCAATGGGCAAATGTTGTAAGATGGGAAATGCGTACAAGGTTATTTTTACGTACAACAGAATTTTTATGGCAGGAAGGACATACTGCCCACGCTACCTCGCAGGAAGCCATTGACGAAACCATCCAGATGCTGAATGTATATGCAGAGTTTGCTGAAGATTGGATGGCAATGCCGGTTATAAAAGGCGTGAAAAGTATTAATGAGCGTTTTGCGGGTGCAGAAGATACTTATTGCATAGAGGCTTTAATGCAGGATGGAAAAGCACTGCAGGCAGGAACTTCTCATTTTTTGGGGCAAAATTTTGCCAGGGCTTTTGATGTACAATTTACTGATAAGCAAAATAAGCTGGATTATGTATGGGCTACAAGCTGGGGCGTTAGCACGAGGCTGATAGGCGCTTTGGTTATGGCTCATAGTGATGATGACGGCCTTGTATTACCTCCCAGGTTAGCCCCAATACAAGTTGTTATTATTCCTATTTATAAAAACGATGAGCAAAAAAAGATGATAGATGAGAAGGTAAATGATTTTGCTCAACAATTTAAAGCCCTTGGTATTAAAGTAAAATATGATGATAGTGATTATGCCAGACCGGGATGGAAGTTTGCTGAATATGAAATGAAGGGCGTTCCTGTTCGTATAGCAATAGGCGCAAGGGATATGGAAAAAAATATTGTAGAAGTAGCCAGACGGGATACTAAAGAAAAAACCGCTGTAAGCATGGATGGGCTTGCTACTGCCATCTCTGTTTTACTAAATGATATTCAGCAGAACATTTATGACAAGGCAAAAAAATACAGGGAAGAAAACATAACACCAGTTGATACCTGGGAAGATTTTGAAAAGCTGCTGGATGGTAAAGGCGGGTTTATAAGTGCTCACTGGGATGGCACTGCAGAAACTGAAAATAAAATTAAAGAACTAACTAAAGCAACCATACGATGCATTCCACTTGGTAATAAACAGGAAGAAGGTGAGTGTATTTTGACGGGGCAGCCAAGTAAAGAAAGAGTACTTTTTGCAAGAGCTTATTAAATTATAAATTGTTTATGCAAACTTTAATAAAAATTATGCAAGAACCGCAGGACCTGTTGACAAATGAATTAGAGATCACCAACACACTAAAAAACTATTTGTCCGATGTAGCAAAGTGGGCAAAATTCTTATCTGTTATCGGGCTGATAAGTTGCCTGGTAATGGTAGCCGGAGCTTTTTATGCAGGATATTATGTTTCGCATTTACCGAGCTATAGTTTTGGTTCATCAATGGGGCAGGCTATAACTGCGTTATATATTTTTTTTGCCGTGATATGGTTTTATCCCTGCCTTTTTCTTTATAAATTTTCACTGAAATTGATGCAGGCGCTTAAAAGCAACACCCAGGAATATATTGAAAGCGCTTTCATAAATTTAAGATCAGCATTCAAATTTTTAGGAATTGTTACTATAGTAATTCTGTCTCTTTGGCTTTTATCTTTTCTCTTGCTGGTTGCCAAAAATTTAACAGGTTAATCTTTAGCTGCCAGGTAATTATAATCTGCCAAAAGTTTTTCTAAAAAATCTATTGTATGCATACCGGTACTAACCTTAAGTACATTTTGTACTTTAAGAGCTACACGGTGGCAGGTTTCAGCATTGTGCGTTTTATAATAGTGACTAACAACATTTTTAATGGTATTAATATCCCGGTCAGTTAATTTTAATACTTCCGGAAATTTTACCTGGTAATCCGGCTTGGATATTTCCATAAAAACTGTATCATGTACAGTTAAAGTTGACCTGGCATTTACTACAACTGTATTAGCTGCAACATCTCCAAGTCGTTGGCTTTTTTTAGTTATAGCAATAATAATTACTACAATTAATCCTAAAAACCCTGTTATTAAAATATACACTATTATACTTTCCCTGGAAAAAAAGGTGTATCCAAATACAAAAGGCCATTCATAAGCTTTAAACATCCAGCGTAATAAATACTGCCCTAAAGTTGGTTCACCACCATCAAGGCTTATCACCCTTATACCCATAATTTTTTTACCTATAGTTTGACCATGCAATAAAATTTCGCTAACTAATGAATACAGTAACATAGGTAATGAAATAGTTAAGATATCAATACCCACGTGGGTTCGCAGGGCATATACACT
>MWVX01000347.1_pt1 | contig 13925 bp, 8 predicted proteins | sample 1047311 | NCBI WGS metagenome assembly MWVX01 (sample SAMN06349984, study PRJNA376086) | soil metagenome | isolation source: MtG-4 sample Antarctic (ecotone) soil | place: Antarctica | collected 2015-01-13 | reverse complement strand
GACGCGGGCATCATCTCTCGCTGTAACCTGAAGTCCGCCCTGTGCCGCGCGCATCGTGCGAAACTTATATAAGGTAAACGGGATGCCGTTTCGTCCTAACCGTTCCTGCCGAAATAGGATAGGACCCGGTGAACTCGCAGCCACTGAGATGGCAGCTACTATCCAAAGCGGAGCGGTTACAGCAAGACCCAACACAGCGAGGATGACCTCGACTGCCCGCGGCAGACCTTCGTTTACCATTTCGATTACGGTGCTCTCCCCTTCGTTCACAGATTCGATAGTCTTACACAATTTGATTACCGATAAGCATATACGAAGTCACAATCCTTACCGGTAATACAGTGCAAGCTTCACCGCGCATACTGAGCGCATAACCCTCTAACCGTGTGGATCACATGTTCCAGTTCGTTATCACGCATCCCGGGGAAGATCGGCAGGCTGATCAGTCGCTCCCACAAAGCCGTTGCCACAGGGAAGTCTTCCGGGCGCCAATGAAACGTCTCCCGGTAATATGGATGCAAATGCAACGGGCGCCAGTGCACAGAACATCCAACATCGCTTTGCTTGAGCTTCTCGATAAATTCGTTACGATTAATCAGGAGTCGTTCCAGTCGCAATCTAATCGGAAAAAGATGCCAGGAATGGATACGGTTCACATCATTGGCTGGCAGTTCAACCTCTTCCACACCTCCTAACTCTTCCAGGTATCGAAGGGCGATATCCTCACGGCGCCGCCGCATCTGGTCCGCCCGAGCCAGCTGGTGAATGCCGATGCCCGCGGCGATGTCCGTGAGGTTATACTTATAGCCTGGCGCCATGATCCTGTAGTCCCAACTTCCACCACCCGAGTATCTCTCCCATGCATCATTAGAAAGCCCGTGCAGCGACATCAACCGCATCCTCTCAGCCAGGTCGGCATCATGAGTGACGGCCATGCCACCTTCGCCGGTCGTAATGGTCTTGTTAGCATAAAAGGAGAAGCAGGTTACTGCTGCTGTTCCTTCGCCGCACCGCTGCCACGGCTCTACAGAAGTCTGTCTCCACGCTGCGGGGAAAGCATGGGCGGCATCCTCTATTGCCCATAACCCATGAGCAGCAGAAAATTTTCGAACCGCCTCAATGTTCATCATCAATCCGCCCACGTGAACAGGTATTATTCCTACTACCTTTAAGTCTTCTGTCAAGGAACCCGGCAGTGGTTCAGATTTCAATTGAGCCAGTTTTCGCACTGCATCATTGAGGTCCATGTTGGTAGTCAGCGGCTCACAATCCACTAATACAGGGATCGCGCCCAGGTAACGCACGACCTCGGCTGTGGCGGCGAATGTCATGGTCGGCACCAGAACGGCCTGACCCGGCTTTAACCCCAGCGCCTCTACTGCAAGGTGAAGCGCCGCGGTACAGGAGTTAACAGCTATTGCATTAGGTGCGCCTACCGCAGCGGCAAACCCTTGCTCGAAACTGCGAACTCTTGGACCACTCGTCAGCCACCCAGAACGCAAAGTGGCGACAACCTCTTCGACCTCTTGCGCATTAAGATCGGCACGAAAGAAAGGCACTTGAATTTTCATCGTTATGTTAAGAAATCCTATGAACTCTCACCGCAGTCGCCTGGCATCAATCGGTTTCATGTTTATGGGATTGGTCACAACCAACGGGCTTTGCGTGTTTGATAACTCGCAGGTGGTTCAGTGTTCGAGTTGAGCACCGACCTTAAACCTCTTCGCTGGAACGATGATCGCGCCGCCTGCGAACTTTCGCGGCAACCCCCGCTATTCCTGTGCCCGAGTAAAAGCATGGTGGCGGGTTCGGGGACTGCCGGAAACCTTGACTGACGCGATGTTGTCTCGGAAGACTCCTGCGCACTGCCTCCAAAGCAGAAAAGGCTACAGACTGCAGGTTAGACCTTTTGCCGCTGCCAAAAAGGTTTGGCAGTCAGCAGCGCCTCCGGGTCCCTCGATACCCCGCCTGGGTCGAATGTTTGCATCACGGTCCCACCGCCCATCAGGAATCCTGTTATGGTGATTTGCATTGCGTTGCGGAAGCGTTAGCTCCGGCGTTATGTTCCGCAACATCCAAAGCGTTCAAACTGAAATGCGCGGCGTTATCCATTTGCATTGTGATAGACGACCCATCATGTGCGTTAGCATAGATAGTGCCTAGATGCAGAAGTTTGAAAGTCGCCGAGAGACGGATCCGTGAAGCGGAAGGACTCAATAATATGAAAGTGGTGGTTTGAGGAGAACACAACCTTGGGTAGTCAGATTACCGCGATCAGGGCCGTATGTAGTCTGAATGACACCATTGAATGTAATTGTGTCCGCTTGGACCGTGCGAGCGACAAATTCCAAGAAATGTCAGAGTGCCGATAAGAGAAAAACTTTACCACGGCTATACATCAATTTCTCCCACCCTGGTTAGACACTCGCGTCAACGGAGGATAACCACATAGAATCTTACGGTCAAGAACAAACAGAATTTCACCGATAAGCCCCATAAAAATGCCCACAAACCGAGCGCCGAGAGACAAGCTCAAGGCTCAAAAGTCCGAATTTGGACCTAGTCCTCCCCTACTCCGGGTACACCAAGTCCCGATCTTAGAATCCTACGAGAGCAATTGAATTCAATTTCCAAATCCCCTAACCTTAAGGGTAGCCCCGCTTATGCATCGCTAACCGATCGACTCATAAAAATGAAGCTTGACAAAGAAGTTTTAAACTTGCTTAATGCAGTTGCCGTTGCTTGTATCTCATCGAGCAAGCTATTGATCTTTAAAATGATGACGATTGCACACGATAAAGGCAAACCTGCTGCGAAGCAGGGACGCAACGCCGTGAGTCTGCTAGGGTTGGTAACGCGTTTCCCACCCGCCCGGCAGATTGTCTGGTTGCCGAAGGCGATCGGAGGTATATTCCTCTTCAATTCTATAGGCGACGTTACCATTAGGAAGTCAATGCCGCTGCTCACTTGCCATAGATGCTGCGATTAGCGGTTGGTGTCAGTCGGCGTCATAGATTTGAATTGGAAGTTGGAACCTTCTCGCTGGCCAAGCCGCGCGTGCAGCAATCGCCAGTTCCAACTTCGCTATCACTCCCTTCGTTTCCCTCCAAATACATACTTAGGTCAGAGCCAACTTTATCCGGTTGAAGCAGTACAGCCTAGGGCGCAGTTCGCCTCAACGGCTCTTCTGCCACCCATGGATCGTCTTTGCATTACCACTCCCTTTTGCGCCCGGACGGCGAGCGCAGAATTAACCTCATTAACGAAAAGGCCCCGTGTGTAGACCCGGGTCTATAAGCCAGAGGTTCAACTAATGCCTATCTCGTGCGGGCTCAACCGATTCACCCTCCGCTTGCTCCAAGTGAGCTTATCTTCGCTTCTGATCCTGACGCTGCTCATGTTTGCGCTCACCCCAGTTAGTAGAGGGGCGCACCCTATGAGTCTCACAACCCCATTGGGTAACAATGAGACGGCGCATAACGTTGGAATGACGGGCGGCCCGTCGCTCTTGAGTGAAGAGGATTCAACGCGAGCCATTGCCTTTGATACTATCATATGGCAGCGTGAGCCGTTCTCACTAACCTCGCCCAGTGCGTTAGGTCAGAATCAGCGCACACGTGTCATGCTCTTCGCGACGAATCTACACTTGATGCCTGGTGAAACCATCTCTGCCCTCACGGCCGAAGCTGAGGACGGGACGCAGGCGCTCTATCCTTTAACGGTTGAAGATATCGTCAAGGTGCCAGACTTCGATTGGTTGAGTGGTGTTGTCGTCAGGCTAAACGACGATTTAAGCGTAGGTGATGTATTGATCCGTATCTACCACAACGGCATTGCCAGCAATCGTGTACAAATCGGCATCAGACCGACCCCGGTTCCTGCGTACAGCATCGCAGCAAGCGTAAGCGTCGTTTCCGCCGGAAACCCGCTCGCAGTCACATGGAATATTCCCAAAAATCAATCAAAAACCGACTGGGTCGGACTCTACAAAGTAGGCGCGCCCAATACCGATGGCAGCGAACTATGGTGGAGGTATACGGGTGGATCTCGGAACGGCAACCTGACGCTCAATGCGCCTCTGCAAGGCGGACAGTACGAGTTCCGTCTCTTCCTTAACAATAGCTTCCAGCCGGTTGCGATCAGCAATCCGGTGACAGTGAGATCTACTCCGACGCCGACTCCGACGCCAACGCCAACACCTAGACCGACTCCTACACCCACGCCGGTCCCTTCCTATTACAGCATCGCAGCAAGCTCAAACGCCGTTTCCGCGGGAAGCCCGCTCGCAGTCACATGGAGTATTCCCAGCAATCAATCTCAAACTGACTGGGTCGGACTCTACAAAGTCGGCTCGTCCAGTGCCAATGGAAGCGAACAATGGTGGAGATATACGGCCGGATCTGGGGACGGCAACCTGACGCTCACTGCGCCTCTGCAAGGCGGACAGTACGAGTTCCGTCTCTTCCTCAATAATAACTTCGTCCCGGTCGCATCCAGCAATTCGGTGTCAGTATCAGCTCCGACCCCAGCACCGACCTCGACACCAACTCCGACGCCTACACCATTACCGACGCCCCCACCTACCACTGACGGCGCTCAGTTTTACGTCTCGCCATCGGGCAGTTCTTCCGGTGACGGAAGTATTAACAATCCCTGGAACATATGGAACGCAATGGTTACACCCGGCGTTGTGCCTGCAGGCAGCACCGTCTACCTCAGGGGCGGTACTTACAGCCTGAACCCTACCAACGACCCTGACCAAATTTATTTTGAGATTGCGGGCACTGCTGCCAATCCGATCATCGTCCGTAACTATCCAGGCGAGCGCGCCATCATAGATATTGATTATCTCCTAATAGTTTATGGTGAGAATGTCCACTATTACGGGATCGAGTTCGAGTGTAGTAGGACGCGGAAAGTTTCTTACGGTGGCTGGGCAGTAGACCGTGTTGGCGCGATCAACGCAGTCGGAAACGGCCTTAAATTTATCAACAATGTCTTCCATGACCTGCTAAACATAAGCAATTTCTCTGGAGCGCTGAACACCGAATGGTACGGAAATATTTATTACTACCTTGGGAACATCAGTAGTGAGATTCCACCACCCGGTCTGCCTTTTGGAAACTGCTTATATCTTCAAAACGCAACCGGCTCAAAGATTTATTCTGACAACATAGGTTTTGGTGGAATGCGTAATAATCTACAAATCTATGGTTCAGATGCTTCCGTCATAAAGAACGTTACAATGGAGGGCAACACGATCTTTAACCCCGGCGCGCTTACTGCTGGGAATCCCGGTTTTAATGCCGTTGTATGGGTTGGCTCAACGCCTGTTGAGAACATCATATTCTCTGATAATTATCTATATTCTCCATGGAGCAGCTCAAATGCAGTCTTTTGGGGTTCTAGCGGTACTGTAAACGTTAATCTGAAGTTTACAAGGAATCATATCGTTGGGGGCGCACCTGCGATGCGCATCGGTATCTGGAATCCATCTGTAGTTACGGACAATACCATAGTTGGCAATGTGGGGTTAATGTGGCTTGAAGAAGCGCTGCCCCAGAACCGACAATATACTTGGAACAACAATAATTACTACCAAGGGGATGCTATTCAAAAATTCAAATATGGAGTAACTAATTACGATTTCGCCGGCTGGAAGCAGGCTACCAGCTTGGACACGAATAGCACCTACTCAGCTTCACGTCCGACAGGTGTAGAGGTTTTTCTACGCCCGAACAAATACGAGCAGGGACGGGCGAACATCACGATTTTCAATTGGGATTTAGCTGCCACTGCCAACGTCAACCTCTCAACGACAAATCTAGTCAATGGACAGCAGTATGAGATTCGTGATGCACAGAACTTTTTCGGCACGCCGGTTCTTAGCGGCACGTATAGCTCATCGAGTCCGATTGTGAGCCTCACCCTCCCGGGGGCCGGCTCACCCGTCACGCTGATTCGTGGAGCGACTGACCCTGCTAACGCTGGATATTTGGTGCTCCCAGTCCACACCTCCAAAGAGTTCAACGCCTTTGTCCTGCTACCACGTTGATTCGGCACTCTGGAGAGTCAAGAGGTGTGCTTGGTCCTGATCCTGGACCCTGGACCAAGCATCTCGTCGGACATTTTTCGGTAGCTTGAATAACGTAACATTAATGCTATCTCCACCCTACACACAGACTACGGTGCGCTCCAGATTGCTTCAGCGTCTCTATTATAGACGCTCAAACTCCCGCCATCCTTATCGGCGAACATCCCCACTCCAATCTTCCCGTCACTCGTACCAACGCTAAAGCGCCCGCCATTTAAGTCAGCATACATGCCCCCCACAGATCTGGCCTCATTGTCGGCAATACCCAGGCTGCCGCCATTGGGAGCAGCCGACAACCCTGCTACCTTTTTTCCTCTAGTATTGTCGACACTGACATACCCACCGCCCCCAGCGGCCCCTAACCACGCCACAGGCACTCCGGCGTTGTTGAAAATCTGCAAGTTCCCGCCATCTTGATCAGCGAACAGTCTCGCGACCACCTTCCCTGCGGGCGTCTTGAAATAAAGTCCACCAGCAGCTACGGTGATCGCATTGTCTCTGTCTCTAGCATTTTTTTGAGCTTGTGTCGGCTGGGCTCCAGTAAGCATGTCCCACGTCGCCCCGACCGCGAAGCTGGTAACCAGCAGCGCCAATGTCAAGCCATTGCGTCTTTCTTTCATGAAGATCTTGGCGCCGAGACAGCCGCGTTTAAGCGTCGGTCGTGCGCCTCCTCCTTTCGTAAAACCTAAGTAATAGTCCTAGCAACCTAACGTAAGCCCTACGATATTACCTGTTACCGTGTTGTGACGGCTGAAAGTATGAACTGTTGCATTATGTTCTATATTGGGTTAACTTTTTAATGCAAATGTAACAATATATTCGCCAAGGTGAAGTATATTGCTAGTGATCTTTCCGACTTAAAGCGGGTGCGTGAAAGCGTCACTCCCGGAGTTTGAACGTTGGTAAAGCCAGAACTCACGGCTTTACCTTTCGTTATTAACGGTGGGCCACAAACTCATTCCACATCCCAACAAGCCTCGAGGAGCTACGCTCTCTCGTAATCTATCTATTTGCGGATCAGGGTTGAAAATCAGGTACAGAGAATCAAGAAATTACGGGTGCTGAGGTAATGCGTCACCGTAACTTTTTGAGATCCTTCGTTGTTCAACACGTGCAATTTCAACTCGTCCGCATCTATTGCCACATCAACGCGAGCGGCCCGACCCCAGATAGTCGGGCAAGCATCTGACTAAGGTTATCAATGACAATAGGAAACTTCCCTAAACCCTTGCACATCACCTTGCTTCTAATCACGCTCAGTGTGGTCTCGGCCGCAGCAAACCGCATCTTGGGCTCAAAACTCAATGCACCTGCGCTAACCACCATTGGTTTAGAAGCGGAACAGGGCCTTTTGATGCCGCCGATGGTCATCAATTCAACCGCTTCCGCTTCCGGCGGCGCGTATCTCTCTTCAAACACCAGCCACGCAGGCTTCGTCACTTTTTCCGTTGATCTGGCTACCGATGGCAATTACGTGATTTGGGGCCGGGTGCTCGCTCCAGATTACTATCAAGATTCATTTTATGTTTCGATCGACGGCGGGCCAGAGGATGTCTACGACGTAGCTCACGACACGTGGCGTGACTCCTGGCAATGGACGAGAGTGAATGGCCGCGCGGAAGATGGCACTCCGTTAGCATTGAATCCGCGCATCTTCGAGCTTTCCGCGGGAACCCATGAGATTGTATTTCGCGCAAGAGAACCAGACACGAAGTTGGACCGTTTAATCATCACAAACGATCTCACCTTGATTGCTGATGATACGGGTCCGACGCCGACACCGACTCCGCCGCCCGCTGCAGGAAGACAGTTCTACGTCTCTCCACAAGGTCGTCCCAACGGCGACGGAAGTCAGGCAAACCCCTGGGCCATATGGAAGGCAATGGTTACACCCGGCGTTGTGCCTGCAGGCAGCACCGTCTACCTCAGGGGCGGTACTTACAGCCTGAACCCTACCAACAACCCTGACCAAATTTATTTTGAGATTGCGGGCACTGCTGCCAATCCGATCATCGTCCGTAACTATCCAGGCGAGCGCGCCATCATAGATATTGATTATCTCCTAATAGTTTATGGTGAGAATGTCCACTATTACGGGATCGAGTTCGAGTGTAGTAGGACGCGGAAAGTTTCTTACGGTGGCTGGGCAGTAGACCGTGTTGGCGCGATCAACGCAGTCGGAAACGGCCTTAAATTTATCAACAATGTCTTCCATGACCTGCTAAACATAAGCAATTTCTCTGGAGCGCTGAACACCGAATGGTACGGAAATATTTATTACTACCTTGGGAACATCAGTAGTGAGATTCCACCACCCGGTCTGCCTTTTGGAAACTGCTTATATCTTCAAAACGCAACCGGCTCAAAGATTTATTCTGACAACATAGGTTTTGGTGGAATGCGTAATAATCTACAAATCTATGGTTCAGATGCTTCCGTCATAAAGAACGTTACAATGGAGGGCAACACGATCTTTAACCCCGGCGCGCTTACTGCTGGGAATCCCGGTTTTAATGCCGTTGTATGGGTTGGCTCAACGCCTGTTGAGAACATCATATTCTCTGATAATTATCTATATTCTCCATGGAGCAGCTCAAATGCAGTCTTTTGGGGTTCTAGCGGTACTGTAAACGTTAATCTGAAGTTTACAAGGAATCATATCGTTGGGGGCGCACCTGCGATGCGCATCGGTATCTGGAATCCATCTGTAGTTACGGACAATACCATAGTTGGCAATGTGGGGTTAATGTGGCTTGAAGAAGCGCTGCCCCAGAACCGACAATATACTTGGAACAACAATAATTACTACCAAGGGGATGCTATTCAAAAATTCAAATATGGAGTAACTAATTACGATTTCGCCGGCTGGAAGCAGGCTACCAGCTTGGACACGAATAGCACCTACTCAGCTTCACGTCCGACAGGTGTAGAGGTTTTTCTACGCCCGAACAAATACGAGCAGGGACGGGCGAACATCACGATTTTCAATTGGGATTTAGCTGCCACTGCCAACGTCAACCTCTCAACGACAAATCTAGTCAATGGACAGCAGTATGAGATTCGTGATGCACAGAACTTTTTCGGCACGCCGGTTCTTAGCGGCACGTATAGCTCATCGAGTCCGATTGTGAGCCTCACCCTCCCGGGGGCCGGCTCACCCGTCACGCTGATTCGTGGAGCGACTGACCCTGCTAACGCTGGATATTTGGTGCTCCCAGTCCACACCTCCAAAGAGTTCAACGCCTTTGTCCTGCTACCACGTTGACCAAGGCTGATGGCTGATCTTTCTAGCAGCGGATTGAGTGACCGCCATTATAATTAGGCAATCCGCTGTTAGCTTTCTTAGATGCATACTTGTGATCAGACTTGGGGTTAAGCCCGGGCACATTTTGAATCCGTATTAGTTAAGCAGCAATCTCTCAATCCACTCAGCCTGTTTACCTGAAATTAATGTGGGAGCTCTAATTAAACGATCTAACGACTAATAGTTGCCATTTGACCCCTAGTGTCCCAGGCCCTTGGCTGAAAGAAACTGGCCCAGACGCCATACATTAATCCCAAAGCGTAGCCGGCATGGATCGTTCCAATTGCCAAAGGAACCCGGTAGGCGACTTGAAAGCCAACCTTCGGGACGACGCTCAATCCAACCGCTGATAGTGCTGCCCCATACAACAAGGGCAACGCTAATGCCATGATCGGTTGCCTTAACCAGAGCCCAATCATTATTAAGCAAATACATGTCAGATAAAACAATGAGGGGACTACCTGGCGCATCGTAGTGGGACGCTGATGTTTCTTCATCACCGGAATGCGCCAAAAACCATACTGGAAATACTGCCGGAAGAGCTGTCTTATTCGTTCACGCACAAAATAGGTGTAGCGAATCCGCGGCGAAATATAAACCTTGCCTCCAGCTTGCCTAATCCTGTAATAGAACTCGTCATCCTGGTTACGCACCAGTCGCTCATCCAAGGTTCCCACGCGCTCGAATACCCAGCGCCATAATGTGGGAAATGGCGCTCCTTCGGCATAACCTTCGTAGCTGGCGAAGTGATGAGAGGCGTTGCCAACGCCAAGCCGATGTGACATCGCCACGGCCACCGCCTTGCCAAACAGGCTATGAGCCACATGCAAAATCGGTCCGCCAACGCACCAGGCTTCGGGACGTTGTCGGAGGAGGGTCACGCTTTCCCGCACGAAATCCACTGCCATCTCGGAATGACCACCTAATAGCACGATGATTTCACCGCGGGCGAATGTTAATGCGGTATTGAATCCGGCAGCCATGATTCCGGCTTGATTATCAACCAGGCGCACCCGCGGGTCTCGCCGGGTAATCTCCCCCACAATAGCGCGTGTGCTATCGTCGGACATGCCGTCCGCCACGAGGACTTCGAAACGATCCGCCGGGTAATCCTGCGCGAGCACGGAACCGAGGCTCTGACTGATCTCCTTCTGCTCATTGCGCACAGGCATAATCACGGTGACCATCGGTAGAATTTGACTCTCAGCGGCCATCAAAAAAGCCTCGAATACTATCAGCAATAAATTCCTGATCGCGTTCGGTCAGCTCAGGAAAGATCGGCAGAGACAAAACCTCTTGGGCCGCAAGCTCGGCATTAGGGAAATGCGACGCTGCCATCTCAGCGTAGAGCGGCTGGCGATGCAGTGGAACTGGGTAATAGATCATCGTCGCCACCCCCTGCTTCTTCAGGTAAGCCGATAGATTGTCTCTCTGCGGGCTGCGAATAGTGTATTGGTGATAGACGTGGTAACCATCCGGCGATTCATACGGCGTAACCGCCGGTAAACCGGACAACAAGTCGTTGTACCTGTGGGCCACGGTTCTGCGACCCTCGTTCCACTGCTCCAAATAGTTTAGCTTCACGTTCAAGATAGCGGCCTGTAAAGTGTCCAAGCGGCTGTTGAAACCGAGTACTTCGTGGTAATACTTCTTCTGGCCGCCTTGCCGGCGCAGCACGTCAATTTTTTCCGCCAACACACTATTGTTAGTCACGACCATCCCAGCGTCGCCATAGGCCCCAAGATTCTTGGACGGAAAGAAGCTCAAGCACCCGACATGGCCTATTGAACCTAACCGTTTTCCTTTGTAACGCGCCCCGATGGCCTGCGCGCAATCTTCGATCACCAATAAGCGGTGACGCTCCGCCACGTCCATGATGGCATCCATCTCGGCCGCTTGGCCGTAGAGATGAACCGGAACAATGGCTTTGGTACGAGGCGTAATAGCAGCTTCAACCGCCGCCGGATCGAGGTTGTAGGTTCTAAGTTCAACGTCAACGAAGACTGGCTTGGCACCGCTATGGGAGATGGTATTACCGGTGGCGATGAACGTGAATGGCGTGGTAATCACCTCGTCGCCGGGACCAACCTCTAGGGCCGCCAATGATAGCCGCAAGGCGTCTGTCCCAGAGGCTACTCCAACGCCGTAGCGACACTCGCAGTAAGCTGCCACACGTCCTTCCAGCTCCTTTACGGCGGGACCCAGTACAAACTGAGTGCTATCCAGAACGCCTTGGATGGCCCCGTGAATCTCATCCCGCAGGGCAGCGTATTGCTGATTCAAATCTAGAATTGGAATCACCTGAACCCACCTTTGAATGCCTTGGTCTTAGCCCCAGACTGGGTGATTAGTTTGAAAGCATCCCACATGGCAAGACTTCTGTGCCGCCTCGAGAGGTTATAGGTCCGATTTCACTGCCGCCATACAGGGAACAAGTGGACCTTGACCTTCCTTGAAACCCTCCCCCACGCGGTATCCGTTACTTATCACTCAAAAGTGACAGGTGAGAGCTAAAGACTCAAGCTGCCAGCTTGTATTTATCGAGTTTGGCGGGCCATTTCTGTTCAGTCCGAAATAGTGTCGCGCATCGACTTTGACCTCGCATACAGTTAATAGATTGCTCATTTATCTTGGCGGGTCGGAGCTTCATGCTGGCTTGGAATAGATGGCTCAGTTTTTGGGAGCAGATCAACATACATTGGCGACAAATATGAAATGTATTTCGCTTCTTCCATAAAGTCATAATTTCTAAAGATTCTATTTGGGCGCGCACACATGGATTCTTTTCGTGTGAAGAGCGAAAAAGCATCGATTAATCGTTTGCCCTGCCAGTTAACCAGCTCTTGGCTGATACATTGTAAGCCTACTTTCTCACAGTATCGCTCAAACAGCGAAGCGGACATGTCGTGCGCACGCCACCAGTCAGCCTCTAAGAGTCCTATACGCCTCAAGAACTTTTTTAGCTTATAGGGTCCGCGTATTTTACTGTCCAAAGAGAATAGATGCCTATATTCATCAATGTTTGAGTGGTGAATAAAACCCACACCATGGCGCTTGAGTTTGTTCGCCAGCTGACCCAGATAAGCCTCTATAACCTTGGCTTCTACATGTACCAAGGAGTCAAAGCTAAAGACGAAATCAATTGATTCATCGGGAACCATCGCTAACGACTGCCCATCATTAACATGATAGGTAATGTGCGAGTCTGATGAGAATCTTTGTTTACAGCTCTCAATACAGCTCTCCACTAAATCAACTATAATTAAATGCGCAGCATGGTTTTTCAGATACTGTGTCCAACGTCCGAACCCAGAGCCAATTTCCAAGATCGTACCAGTCGGGAGAAAAGCATGTATGCGGGGGAATATCGCGCCGAACCATTCGGATTCAACTCCCCCCCAGTGTCTGGACCAGTTATCGCCTCGGTCTGACCATTCATGCTTGCCACTCCACAGCTTTATGTTCTGTTCAATCGTAGGCATAAGTTAACCCCAGTCTTGAATTGGTTAGGTAGGGTGGATGGACAGCGTCATACACCAAAACATCAAATAAGTCGCTCCGACCATACCGGCCCCAACTCAGGCTAGTAATTTCATCGTAACCTAAGCTGTAATCGGTAAGGCCACAAAGCCGACTCGCGGTATACACCCTATGATCAGTACGGAAATATAGGCAGGTTTAATGGCGGCTAGGGTGCTCACTCGACTCACCTTCCTAGGGCGGCTACTCAGTTTATCGCCAACAAACCTTCATAACTTTGTGATTCCATATCCATCTCTCTCCTAAACAACTAAAACTTACAATCTTTAACTCAAGACTGGAGTTATCTTGTTGTCACTCATCCGTTGATATTGCTCGCCACAAGCTGAGCACGTCGCCGCGCCGTTCATGAACTTGAGCTTCTCACCGCACGAGCAAACCCAGCCGACAACACGAGCAGGTGTTCCCACGACAAGACTGTAATCCGGAACATCCCTAGTCACGACCGCCCCGGCACCGACAAAAGCGTATTGCCCGACGGTGGCCCCGCAGACGACCGTACAGTTTGCTCCGAGCGAAGCGCCGCGTCTGACTAGGGTGTGTCTGAGTTCATGCATACGCGGGACATCGCTGCGCGGGTTAATAATATTCGTAAAGACCATCGAAGGCCCGCAGAAGACACCGTCCTCCAGTGTCACTCCTTCATAGACTGACACGTTGTTCTGAATCTTAACGCGGTCGCCGACCGTCACGTTCGGCCCGATCACCACATTTTGACCGATATTACATTTCTTGCCGATGCGCGAATTCTTCAGGATATGTGAGACGTGCCAGATTTTGGTACCCTCGCCAATCTCAACATTTTTATCAATGAAAGCTGATTCGTGAGCGAAAAAGGCTCGCGGCGGAGCAGCAGGCGTAGGGGAGGCAGACGCATCCAGCTGGTTCTGAGGTTGCGCCTTCAAGCTCTGCTGGCATTGCTGGAGAACGGCCAATACTCGGAGAGCTTCTTCACCATCAGTACGCGGGCGATGGCGTGTCTTGACA
>MWVX01000346.1_pt1 | contig 13926 bp, 7 predicted proteins | sample 1047311 | NCBI WGS metagenome assembly MWVX01 (sample SAMN06349984, study PRJNA376086) | soil metagenome | isolation source: MtG-4 sample Antarctic (ecotone) soil | place: Antarctica | collected 2015-01-13 | reverse complement strand
TTTTTTACAGCATCAGGCTCTGCACAAAAAGTTTTTGCGTTTACGTCAACAAAAACGGGCTTTAGTTTAAGCAAGGCAACAACTTCAGTTGTGGCAATGTAGGTAAAAGAAGGAGTAATAACTTCAGCACCCGGCTGCAAATCGAGCGCCATCATTGAAATTTGCAATGCATCGGTTCCGTTTGCGCAGGTAATAACATGCTTAACATTTAAATAGTCTGCGAATGCCTCTGCAAACTGCTTTACAGGCTGGCCATTTATATACGCCGAACTTTCAAGCACCTCAATAACGGCGGCATCTACTTCGCTTTTTATTTTGTGATACTGAGTCTTTAAATCAACCATTTGTATAGGCCGCATATTATAAACTTAAGTGCGGGCAAAGCTAAAGCAAAAACCGTATAAACCATTTAGCAAACAAAGCAAGGTTTGCGTATCTCGATAACAATAATTTAAAAACGGGCTTTGCTATCACACAAACAAATTTATTTTAAAGAAGGTTAGTTATTGGTCTTTGATAGGATTTCCGTTATCATCATAAAAGGGTTGTGGTACCGGGGCTTCACCATCTTTTAGTGATTGATTGAACAACTTGTCTATATGTACCCATTTTCCGTTTTGCCACTTAAAACCTTCATAGTCACCATCAGGTATTAGGGTAAATTTTTTTGATTGTTGATTTGTTTCGCTGATGAGATGGTCAAAAACAATCATATCCATTTCAGGGTCATACATCATTCTTGCCCGTGCATCTTTTTTATATTCAAGGCAAAAACGGTAAGCGGGTTGTACAGGTTTTATGCTGTCTTCAGCATACTCAAAATATCTGCCGCCAAAAACAGGTGTGCCATTATTAAAGGTTAACACTTCTATCCATTTTTTTGTACTTGTGAAATCATTATCATCAAACCCTAATAAGGTGTAATATTTTTTGACCCCTGCTTCTTTCATTACAATTCCATAATAAATTGCGCCAATCCAGTTGTTTATATTTCTTGCGGAATCTATTGGCTGCGATGAAAAATCACTTATGTCAAAGAGGGGGAAAAGCTTTAGAGAACCGTCGCTTGTATTCATTTGAATAGCGCCATATTGCCGGAAATAACTTTCATCTCTTTCTAATTGCCATGTAAAAATACGGAAGCTGCTATCCGGCGCATATATTTTTGATACAGTAATTATAGAATCGAAAGGATAGTAAAATGAGTAGGGTATTTGCAACGCCTGAACAAGATTTTTTATAAAGATAGTATCAGCATTAAATCTTGCGCTGACATTATCGCCGAAGATCATCTGTTTTGCATATACTTTTAAGCTGTCTTCTGTAATGCTTAGTTTTTGATGATCAGTGCTGTTCATTTTCTGTGCCTGAACAGATGTTACTGTTACAACAAAAATAAAAAATAGATACAGGCGCATATAATTGTAAACGAAAGTACAAGGTTGTTATTGTGAAAAATTAATTTGAAGCCCAGCAGGCAAGAATTAAAATTTTTGTTAAACAAAGAACTATAGAAACAGAATTTGGCAGACAAAAAATTTAAAATGAAAATAAAAACAGCAGAGGAGAATCGGAAGTTGATCTATGCGGTGATTAACGACAAAACAATGCGAATTGTAAAAGAAATGTAACAAAAATAGTATTAGGTAAACTTGTTGAACGAAACTAAAGGTACGTTGAAATACAAGCTATTAACAAGCATCAGCAGCAGTTAGGGCTTAACGAATAAAGCCAGGCAAAAACAAGCAATTAACTTTTATCTATAAATTGTGCATCGGTTACGGGCAGAGGGAATGCTATTTTTCAACATGCGCAAAGCCGTTAACCATTAGCGGATATTTTAAGTGAACACCATGAAATTTACAGTAAGTTCAATCTTCTTCTTACTCTTATCAGCAATTACTTTCGCACAGACAAGAGACTTGTTAACACTTCCCGCTTACGACTGTTCTCACGGAAAAGTGATGGCAATAATTAGCAGACAAAAAATTATTGTTTCACCTGATAAGAACATTGGATTGGAAACCATTATTCTGAAGCTAACTATTCAATTTGCGGAATATTTGTAAAATATATTATTGACAACTTTGGAGTACAAGCTTTTAAAAAGTATTGTGTTGCAAGTAATAAAATGATAACTACGAAAAATGTTTTTAAAACGGATTTTGAAAGTATGATTGCCGGCTACAAAAAATGGCTTGACGAACAATAACACATGCGCTAACAAAAAGTATTTCATAAGAGATGAGGCAACGAAAACTTTTATACCGGCTTACTGCTGCAGGGTGAAGGCAGCCTTTTTTTTGTAACCCTTCATATCTCTATCTTATTAAAACCACTGTTCCCTTTTTTTGCAGGCTTTTACCGAGGTAATCAATGCCTTCAGCTATAAAAACGTATGTGCCTGAAGGCTGCTTTTCACCAGCAAACGTACCGTCCCATCCTCTGCCCTGTTCATTGGTGCTGAATAACATTTGTCCCCAGCGGTTATATATTCTGAAGTAAAGAAACTGGCGTAATCCTGCAACTTTTGGTGTTAAAACATCATTCAATCCATCTCTGTTTGGCGAAAAGGCTGTAGGTATAAATATATCAGGCTTCGTTTCAAAAACATGAACAGTTACATCATCGTATCCAACACAATTTTCGCTGGTTGCAACTTTAAGATGATATGTAATAGAATCGTAGCCAGAACCAAGTGTAACAACTGGATTATAAATTGCCGGATTATTAATACCTATGGGGGGAGACCATGTGTATGAAACACCACCGGATGCATTTAACTGCAATGGCTGATTTGCAACTATAGAAGTATCGTTGCCGGCAAAAGCATTCACCGGTGGAATTACATTTACTACAACTGTATCATTTTTCGGTTTGGGGCAACCTATTGTATCAGTAACAGATAAAATGTATGCAGTTGTACTTTGAGGGCCTGCAACCGGTGTTAATGTATTAGAATTAAGCAGGCTGTTAGTGGGTGTCCATGTAAAATAGGCACCTTCTATGCTGCCAGCAAGCATTGTTGTTCTTCCATAGCATATAGTGGTATCACCACTTGCCAATGAAGTAGGGTAAGGTACCGGCCTTACATTAATTACATCAATTGCATTGCAATTTCCAACACTTGCCACTAAATTATATTGTGTATTTGATGGTGGGGTCGCAATCGGATTTTTAATAGTTGGATCGTTTAGGCCAGTTGTTGGAGACCATATAAAATATAATGCATTTGTGGATGGATTGAATTGAATGGTATCTGTTTCACAAATGGTTGTATCAGGCCCTATATTAACAGATACTCTATCAATTACATTTACTGTTACCGAATCTGTTGCAACACATCCCCTGTCATCAATCGTAACGCTGTATGTTGTAGTATCTTTCGGATATACCAAAGGAGTTGCTGTATTGGCGTTCAAAATATTATAGTTGGGTTGCCAGCTATACGTTGCAGTAGGAGTTGAAGGGGATGATTGCAATTGTAATGTATCAATACTGCAAATAAGTGTATCTGTAAAAGACAATGTGATAACAGGATTATCTACCACATTTACAGGTTTTGTAATAGTATCAATACAGCCCTTGGAATTAGATACTGTAAGCGTTACATTTTTTGTGCCTGAGGTTGGATATAAGTAAGAAGGGTTTTTAATAACAGAAGTATCTGCAGTGGCCGATAAATCGCCAAAGTTCCAATACCATGAATTTACAAAACCATAGATTGTGCTTGTTAAATCAGTGAACTGATAAGCATTTTTTACGCAACTGCCAGACACCGAAAAATCGGGAATAAATCCCGGGAAAATGCTAATAACACTCGTGGTTGAATCCTCACATCCCTGCGGATTAGCAACGTGAAGTTTAATTGTATAAATACCGGTATCAGGATATGTGTATGTGGGAGTGGCTTGGGTTGATGTGTCTGTCGTACTATCAGCAATCCCAAAATCCCAGAAATAGGATAGTCCTGAATTGTCTTCAGATTCATTTTTGAATGTGAAACTATAACCATCACATGTTATATAACTGGGCTTGAGTTCAGCACCTGAAAGTTGGCAATTAGCCACATCAACATGAATTTCTTTGCGTGTTTTTGCAATATACACACCATTTCTATACTCATACACACAAACGGCAACAACATAAGTTCCGAGTGTTGCAGGCGCCGTTCCTGTTATTAATCCGGCGCCTGTTGCAAGCACCATTAAATTTGCGTCAACTCCGCTAACAGCAATCATCGGCGCAACTATGCTTCCCGCGGTTAAGCCTGCAACAGTTGCAGAACCAAGGCATACACGAATTATTGCACTTATAAACCAGGCTGCAAATAATGGATGCAGTTGCATAGATTTTAATGAAACAGCAATATCATTACTTATACCACCGTCTGCGAGTATTTGCTTAAGCGCACCTGCACCGCCAATTATAAAGAGCAGCAGTGAAATATCTTTTGTTGCCTCGGTTACAGATGCCATTATATTTTTCATACTTTTTCCCCTTGCAATGCCTAAGCTGTAAAGTGCAAAAAGCACTGTTATCACCAATGCTATAACCGGCTCGCCAAGTGCAGCAATAATTTCAGTAAGTATATTTTTTTCATGAATAAGCAGTTTGCAAATGGTACTTAATGTAATAAGCAGAACAGGAAGCAGCGCTGTAAAAATACTTATGACTGTTCCCGGCAGACCTTTTTCATCTATATGTTGGGCAGTAAATGTTTCCGGCGGTTTAACGGTATATTTTTTAAGTGTTTGAGCAAACACTGGTCCTGCGACAATTATAGCGGGAACAGCAACTATAAATCCATACAATAAGGTAAGGCCTATGTCTGCCTGAAACTGTTGAACCAAAGCAGCAGGCGAGGGGTGAGGCGGAAGAAAGCCATGTGTAACAGAGAGCGCTGCGAGCATTGGCAAGCCAATATAAAGAACAGGTAATTTATATTTTGTTGATATTGTAATTATTAAAGGAACCAATAAAACAAAGCCAACGCCGTAAAATAACGGAATGCCAATAATAAATGCAGTAAGCACCAAAGCCCACATCAGATAACGCCTTCCAAAAGCATTCATAAGACTTGACGAAATTTTTTCTGCCGCACCGCTGTCAGCAATCATTTTACCCAGCATGGCGCCAAGAGAAATAATAATAATGAGTGAGCCTAACAGATCTCCCATTCCTTTTTGTATTGAATTAACAACGGAAATAATGCTCATTCCGTTTGAAAGACCTATAAGTATGGAGACAATAATGAAGGCGAGAAATGGATTAAGTTTTATAACTGTTATCAATAAAATCAACAAAATAATACCACCTAGTAAAATGATGAATGACATTGATAACGTTTTCTTTTTTATTTATAAATAACCTTTCTTTATTGCATGAAATTATTACTTATAAGGTATGCTAAGATCATATTTACTTATTTGCACCTTCACATAGTTTTTAGTTTGTTTTCTTCTTTATTTTCAAATCTCTTTTATATAACATTATTTTCTGAGTGGGCACATAAAAATAGGAAAGTCTTATATAATGATTTCCCCTCAAAATGGAATTATGAAAAAAGATATGCAATGTATAAATGGGTTTTACAGCATGAAAAATTAACCGGACAAATCAACTACATAGAATTCGGCGTTGCAAGCGGACAATCTTTTAAATGGTTTTTGCAGCAGAACAAACATAACGAAAGCCGTTTTTACGGCTTTGATACTTTTGATGGTTTACCTGAAGACTGGGGCCCTTACAAGAAAGGTGCATTTAGTAACAAAAATAAAATACCGGATATAAATGATGCAAGAGGAAAATTTTTTCAGGGTTTATTTCAAAAAACAGTGCCCGAATTTTTAAAAGATTTTAAAGGTGAGGTACAAAATGTTATTATGATGGATGCCGATCTTTACTCTGCTACATTATATGCTCTCTCCAGTTTAGCGCCTTATTTAAAGAAGGATGATATTATTTTCTTTGACGAATTTGCTGTGCCAACACATGAGTTTAAAGCTTTTCTTGATTTTACCAAATCTTATTATATCAATCTTCAGCTAATTGCTGCTGCTAACAACTATTATTTCGCTGCGTTTAAGGTTGTTTAAATAAAAAATCCCTGAACTTAAGTCCGGGGATTTTCCTTATTTCATCCAGAAAAACTTATTGCCCTACATTCTTGTATATTTAATTTCCATGCTTTTAAATTCTTTTCCCTCCGGCATTATCATATACATTTCAAGCATTTGGTTATTATCATCAATATATTTAAAAACCTGCCTAATGTTCATAGCCTTTTTCGTCATTGGATCATACGATTTGCCTTTCATCGTAACAGATTTCGTTGCTTCATCCCATGTACCCTCCATATTCATCATTCCTGTGCCCATATTGTCAACCCATGTAGAAACGAACATCTTTTTTGCATTATCGTAACCAAGAATATTCATTCCTTCAAAAGGCATACCCATCATATCTCCTTTATCAATTGATTGCTGATAACGCCCTCCCATTATCATTGTGTTTGTGGATGTTGTTGTAGAATGCATAGGTTGCTGGCCTGGCGCCATCCACCAGGTAACATCTCCTTTCCATTGCCCGTCAGACTTTGCCATCATCTTATGCACATCACCCGGAGTGCTGTATTCCATCCAGGCTTTTTGAGAAGCTTCATCCATTTGTGCATGTAGCGGAATTCCGGAGGCTAATAATAACAATAAGTTCATTGTTAAGGCAAGCTTTTTCATGATAATTATTTTTTTAACGATTAATAATAATGCAAAGTAACAAAATTTAAAAGGAACTATTTTAGTTACTTGTTTTCAATTAGTGTTCTGTTTTTTGCATTAAGGCGCTTCTTAAACTAAAACAACCAAATTAAATACGAGATTGTATAAAAAGTTGTTATAAAACCTTATATAAAAAATTTAATTCCGATCTTTCGCCCCCAGATAATTACTGCATGAAAAAATGGCTTTGCCACCTGTTTTGTTTACTGTTGTTTAATTTTTTAAATGCGCAAACAAATAGCGCCTGCCATGTAAGAATCAGCGTGCTTACCTGTGCACCGGGTGAAGAAATATATGAACTTTTTGGTCATACCGCTTTACGCATTGTTGATAGCTCACAAGGCACAGATGTTCTATATAATTGGGGAACTTTTGATTTTGATACTCCAAATTTTTACATAAAATTTCTGCGCGGAGAACTCTTATACTTTGTAACTACTGATAACCTTAACGACTTTCTTTACATCTACAGTTTAGATAACAGAAGTGTATATGAACAAATTTTGAATCTTAATTGTGCCGAAAAAGATCAAATATTAAAAACTGTTGCGTTTAATATGCAGGGAAACAATCGTTTTTATAAGTATGATTTTTTCTTTGATAACTGCACCACCAGAATAAGAGATATTGTAACGAATAAAAATAACGGCATTGCTTTTACCAATAACATAGTTGCACCAAAAACTACGTTTCGCAATTTAATACATGATTATCTTGACAGAGGAAATCAGCCCTGGACTAAACTTGGTATGGATATTTTGCTTGGCGTTAAAACTGATAAACAGGCTACCAATAAAGAGGCTATGTTTTTGCCGGAATATTTTATGAAAGGGTTAAGCTTGGCAGCAGATAATAAGAAGCCGCTTGTTGAGGTAAATGTTACTTTATTAACGGAACAAGCTATTAAAAAAGTACAAGAAATTTATAAACCGCTTATTATTATTGGCGGTGTTTGTGTTGTAATCTTTCTTATTTCATTATTACCTTCCAAGAGTGCAAAAAATTTTACCGGTATTGCTGATGCTTTATTGTTATATATAACAGGCATTCTTGGAATTATAATTCTCTTTATGTGGTTTGGCACTGATCATGCAGTTTGCGGCAATAACTTCAATATTTTATGGGCGCTGCCAACTAATTTTATTGCGGCTTTTTTTCTTTGGAAAAGGCCTTCGTGGCTAAAAACATATTTTCTTACGGCGGCTATTATTACTGCCATTCTTTTAGTTGCCTTCTTTTGGCTTCCGCAGGAAATGAATATTGCACTTGCACCTTTAGTTTTATTATTGTTTAACCGTTATTTAAATTTGTTTTTGCTGGCACGAACTGCAAAATCTTCGGGATTATTAAAAAGATAAAGGTTAAAATGAAAAGAGAATTTCAGTTTCAGAATCAAAAAATAAATTATAATTTAGAAGGTGAAGGCATTGCGGTAATCTTAATTCACGGCTTTGCAGAAACAGGCAGTACTTGGGATTTGCAGGTTAAATTTTTAAAAGATTACTGCAAGGCGATTGTTCCTGATTTGCCGGGAAGCGGCCTTTCTGCAGATGATGAAATGGTTGAGTGGGAAAAACAAAATAATTCAGATACAATAGAATATTATGCTGATTGTATTTATGCTTTGTTGCTGCATGAAAATGTATCTCAGTGTATTATGTTGGGTCATAGCATGGGTGGATATATAACGCTTGCTTTTGCTGAAAAATACATACAATTATTAAAAGGCTTTGGGCTAATTAATTCTACCGCTTTTGCAGACAATGATGAAAAAAAAGAAGCCCGTAAAAAAAGCATTGCAATTATTGAAAAATACGGTGGTAGCAATTTTTTAAAAACAAGTATTCCAAATTTATTCTCGTTAAAGTTTAAAACAGAACATCCTGAACAGATAGAGCAATTAATTAAGCAGGCGCAAGGTTTCTCAAAAGAAATGCTAATACAATACTACATTGCCATGATGAACAGGCCCGACAGAACCCATGTGCTTAAAAGCAGTAAAGTGCCTGTATTATTTGTTACAGGAACCGAAGATAATGCTGCACCTCTCAACGATGTGTTGCAACAGGTACACCTTGCTGAAATTTCGTATATTCACATTTTAGAAAATGCCGCACACATGAGTATGTGGGAGGCAACATCAATATTAAATAACCATCTGCTTGCATATATAAATGAAGTTAGTAAGTGAGTTAATGAAAAAGTTTGGTTTCATAGTTATACTGATATTTGCCGTTTTCATCGCCCGTGCTGACCATCTAAAAGGCGGTTGGATTAAGTATGAATATTTAGGAGCGGGAAGTAGTGCAAATACCTCAAATTATAAAGTCACAGTTTATCAGTATATAGATTGTAATTCGCAGGGCGGTCAGATAGATCAGCAAATTTTTTTAGGCATTTTTTACGGGCAAAGTAATATACAATATAACCAACCAGTTACTATTTTTTTAACTTCAACCGAACGATTAGAATTAGACCCAAATTCAGAAGATCCCTGTATTAATCCTAAAGTACCGGTTTGCTATTTAATTGAAAGCTACGTTGCTACCATTACCTTGCCAGATAATGAAGCGGGCTACACTTTATCAATGCAACGCTGCTGCCGTATTGATAATATTGTAAATGTTTTTGATTCTCATTCATCCGGGCTTACCTACACTGCCACCATACCCGGAGTATTACAGGGCACATCTTACAAAAATAATAACAGCCCTCAGTTTGATCTGAATGATGCAGTGCTTGTATGTTATAATTCTCCCTTTACATTAGATTTTCATGCTACAGATGCAGACAATGATTCGTTATATTATTTTTTGTGTGATGGTATAACAGGCGGCTCCCAATTAACGCCGGTGCCAAATCCACCTTCTGCTCCTCCTTACTCTTCTGTTCAATATAATAGCGGATATTCCGGGGCAGATCCTATGGGAATTGGAAACCTTAGCATCAATACAAATACCGGATTAATAACAGGAACGGCGCCTGCAACACTCGGAACTTATGTTGTTGCCGTTTGTGTGTATGAGTATAGAAATGGTGTGTATATTGCAAAAACACGCAAAGAAATTCATGTTGATGTGGCTAATTGCCAACTTTCAGGTGCTGAACTCAAGCCCAGTTATATAACATGTGATGGTTATAGTTTCACATTCAAAAATGAATCTGAAGACAATTCAGGACTATCCTATTTCTGGGATTTTGGGATTGCTGATAGTACGACAGACACATCAACCCAAGCCACTCCCACATACACATATCCTGATACCGGTATTTATACAATTAAACTTCACGTTGCTAATCCGCAGGGATGTGAGGATTCAACCACGAGTGTTATTAGCATTTTCCCGGGATTTATTCCCGATTTTTCGGTGTCTGGCAGTTGCGTAAAAAATGCTTATCAGTTCACTGATTTAACAAGCACAATCTATGGTTTTGTAAATTCATGGTATTGGAACTTTGGCGATTTATCGGCCACTGCAGATACTTCTGTTATTAAAAACCCTTCTTACTTATATCCAACCTCAGGCACAAAAAATGTAACGCTTACAGTATCTAATTCCAAGGGCTGTATTGATACTATTACAAAACCTGTAAATGTGGTAGATAATCCTGTTATCACATTGTCTTTTACAGATACACTTATTTGCAGTATTGATACATTACAATTGCAATCATCCCCTTCAACTCCTACTGCAACGTATAGCTGGCAACCCAACTATAATATTTTGAACGCCAATACAGCAACTCCTTTGGTATATCCGAAAGATACTACAACATACAGCGTTACGATTGATGACAGGGGATGTGTTGCAACAGATTCGGTAACAGTAAATGTAATTGATAGAGTATCTGTTAATATAGGGCCTGATACAACCATTTGTGAAACAGATACCATTCAATTCAATCCATCCACAAATGCATTATATTTTATATGGTCTCCAACAACTGGCCTAAACGATCCAACTATTAAAAATCCGATTGCGACCCCACCATCAAATACACAATATAATTTAGTGGCAAGTGTTGGAAATTGCAATGCAATTGATGTAATTAATGTAAGGCCGGTACCTTACCCTACTTCATTGGCAAGTGGTGATACCACTATATGCTATGGAAGAACAACAATGCTTGCTGGCAGCATAGAAGGTGCCTATTTTACATGGACACCCACTAACAGCCTGCTTAATTCTAATACATTAACACCGGTTGCAGGCCCTCAAAGTACAACTGCATACATTTTATCTGTTACTGATACAATAGGTTGCCCCAAACCGAAAAATGATACAGTTGTAGTAAATGTAATTCCACCGGTGAATGCTTTTGCCGGCAACGATACTTCTATAGTTGCAAATCAGCCATTGCAGTTAAATGCATCCGGTGGTGTTTCATACACATGGTCTCCCCCCATAGGTATTAATAATCCGGCAATTTATAATCCAGTTGTTACACTTGGTTCTGGCTACGATTCTATTACATATCATCTTAAAGTTGCAACCAGCGAAAATTGTGTTGGATACGATGATGTAACTGTTCATGTTTTTGAAACGAAGCCTGATATATTTATACCTACAGCCTTTTCGCCAAACAGAGATGGATTGAATGATGTTTTAACACCAAAAGTTGCAGGATTACGCCAGTTTCTTTACTTCAGAATATATAACCGCTGGGGACAAATGTTATTCAGCACCAATGAACAGGGCAGAGGATGGGACGGTACGTTTGCTGGTGAAAAGCAGCCTTCAGGCACATACGTTTTTATAGCTGAAGGCATTGATTACCTCGGTAAAAGCCTGCAAAAAAAGGGAACAGTGGTTTTAATAAGATAGAGATATGAAGGGTTACAAAAAAAAGGCTGCCTTCACCCTGCAGCAGTAAGCCGGTATAAAAGTTTTCGTTGCCTCATCTCTTATGAAATACTTTTTGTTAGCGCATGTGTTATTGTTCGTCAAGCCATTTTTTGTAGCCGGCAATCATACTTTCAAAATCCGTTTTAAAAACATTTTTCGTAGTTATCATTTTATTACTTGCAACACAATACTTTTTAAAAGCTTGTACTCCAAAGTTGTCAATAATATATTTTACAAATATTCCGCAAATTGAATAGTTAGCTTCAGAATAATGGTTTCCAATCCAATGTTCTTATCAGGTGAAACAATAATTTTTTGTCTGCTAATTATTGCCATCACTTTTCCGTGAGAACAGTCGTAAGCGGGAAGTGTTAACAAGTCTCTTGTCTGTGCGAAAGTAATTGCTGATAAGAGTAAGAAGAAGATTGAACTTACTGTAAATTTCATGGTGTTCACTTAAAATATCCGCTAATGGTTAACGGCTTTGCGCATGTTGAAAAATAGCATTCCCTCTGCCCGTAACCGATGCACAATTTATAGATAAAAGTTAATTGCTTGTTTTTGCCTGGCTTTATTCGTTAAGCCCTAACTGCTGCTGATGCTTGTTAATAGCTTGTATTTCAACGTACCTTTAGTTTCGTTCAACAAGTTTACCTAATACTATTTTTGTTACATTTCTTTTACAATTCGCATTGTTTTGTCGTTAATCACCGCATAGATCAACTTCCGATTCTCCTCTGCTGTTTTTATTTTCATTTTAAATTTTTTGTCTGCCAAATTCTGTTTCTATAGTTCTTTGTTTAACAAAAATTTTAATTCTTGCCTGCTGGGCTTCAAATTAATTTTTCACAATAACAACCTTGTACTTTCGTTTACAATTATATGCGCCTGTATCTATTTTTTATTTTTGTTGTAACAGTAACATCTGTTCAGGCACAGAAAATGAACAGCACTGATCATCAAAAACTAAGCATTACAGAAGACAGCTTAAAAGTATATGCAAAACAGATGATCTTCGGCGATAATGTCAGCGCAAGATTTAATGCTGATACTATCTTTATAAAAAATCTTGTTCAGGCGTTGCAAATACCCTACTCATTTTACTATCCTTTCGATTCTATAATTACTGTATCAAAAATATATGCGCCGGATAGCAGCTTCCGTATTTTTACATGGCAATTAGAAAGAGATGAAAGTTATTTCCGGCAATATGGCGCTATTCAAATGAATACAAGCGACGGTTCTCTAAAGCTTTTCCCCCTCTTTGACATAAGTGATTTTTCATCGCAGCCAATAGATTCCGCAAGAAATATAAACAACTGGATTGGCGCAATTTATTATGGAATTGTAATGAAAGAAGCAGGGGTCAAAAAATATTACACCTTATTAGGGTTTGATGATAATGATTTCACAAGTACAAAAAAATGGATAGAAGTGTTAACCTTTAATAATGGCACACCTGTTTTTGGCGGCAGATATTTTGAGTATGCTGAAGACAGCATAAAACCTGTACAACCCGCTTACCGTTTTTGCCTTGAATATAAAAAAGATGCACGGGCAAGAATGATGTATGACCCTGAAATGGATATGATTGTTTTTGACCATCTCATCAGCGAAACAAATCAACAATCAAAAAAATTTACCCTAATACCTGATGGTGACTATGAAGGTTTTAAGTGGCAAAACGGAAAATGGGTACATATAGACAAGTTGTTCAATCAATCACTAAAAGATGGTGAAGCCCCGGTACCACAACCCTTTTATGATGATAACGGAAATCCTATCAAAGACCAATAACTAACCTTCTTTAAAATAAATTTGTTTGTGTGATAGCAAAGCCCGTTTTTAAATTATTGTTATCGAGATACGCAAACCTTGCTTTGTTTGCTAAATGGTTTATACGGTTTTTGCTTTAGCTTTGCCCGCACTTAAGTTTATAATATGCGGCCTATACAAATGGTTGATTTAAAGACTCAGTATCACAAAATAAAAAGCGAAGTAGATGCCGCCGTTATTGAGGTGCTTGAAAGTTCGGCGTATATAAATGGCCAGCCTGTAAAGCAGTTTGCAGAGGCATTCGCAGACTATTTAAATGTTAAGCATGTTATTACCTGCGCAAACGGAACCGATGCATTGCAAATTTCAATGATGGCGCTCGATTTGCAGCCGGGTGCTGAAGTTATTACTCCTTCTTTTACCTACATTGCCACAACTGAAGTTGTTGCCTTGCTTAAACTAAAGCCCGTTTTTGTTGACGTAAACGCAAAAACTTTTTGTGCAGAGCCTGATGCTGTAAAAAA
>MWVX01000345.1_pt1 | contig 13966 bp, 13 predicted proteins | sample 1047311 | NCBI WGS metagenome assembly MWVX01 (sample SAMN06349984, study PRJNA376086) | soil metagenome | isolation source: MtG-4 sample Antarctic (ecotone) soil | place: Antarctica | collected 2015-01-13 | reverse complement strand
GTATGCATGGATATTGTTTCAACAGGGAAAGTACAATGATGCAAAAAAATGGCTTGAAAAAGCAATGCAGCATGGTGGCGACAAAAGCAGCGTAATAATAGAACATTATGGCGATGTATTATTTAAATTGGGCGATACTGACAAGGCTGTAGAATATTGGCAAAAAGCAAAGCAGGCAGGCGAGGCATCCAATTTGATTGACAGGAAAATCAACGACAGGATGTTTTATGAGTAAGGCCTATTTAATTGCTTTTCTGTTCGGTTTAATTTTATCATGCAACACTCCTCAGAATATTGCAGGAAGTAAATTAAAAGCCTATTCAGCATCAGAGCTCGATGCAATAATCAGACAAAACAGCTTTGAGTTTAACACACTTTCTGCAAAAGCAAAATTAAATGTCACGGGCTCGGGTATTAACCAGAGCGTTGCAGCACAATTCAATATTATCCGCGATTCACTTATCGGCATTTCTATACGGCTGTTGGGCATCGAGGGTGCTCGAATTTTAATTACCCCGGACTCGATTAAAATACTCGACCGGCTTAATCAAAAATACATTGCAAAGGATTTTACCTTGATACAAAATCAATTTGCCATTGATGCTGATTTTCAAACCCTTCAAAATTTGCTTGCCGGTAACCCTGTATTTCACGACAGCACCACTTTAAGCATTGGTGCAGGTGACGATAAATATATACTCTTTGCCAGCGATAGTGTGTATAAAAATATTATATGGCTATCACCGGGCTTTAATCTCATGCGTATGTTTATCCAGGATTTATCCGCAGGACGCAGCATCGCTCTTACATACGATAATTATAACAAAATAGATGGGCAGCAATTTGCGTTTATGCGCAACATTCTTATTGATGCGCAGGATGATTTTTCGGCAGATATTGAATTTATAAATGTAACCATCGATGAACCGGTTCAATTTGCATTCATTATTAATTCCAAGTACAAAAAAGAGGAGTAACCTTATACTTATACTCTTTGTTCTTCTTCCTTTATTATCTGCAGCACAATCCGAGAAAAAAAACCTCGAAACCAAATTCAGCAAGCTTCAGAGCGAAATTAAAGATGCAGAAGCGCTACTTAATCAAACCAAAAAGAAAAAGGAATCATCTCTCAGCGAATTGAAATTACTTAACCGCAAGATTGATGTACGTCAGCAGGTAATTTCTAATATTTCGCAGCAGGTGGGCTTGATTAATTCTGATATGAGAAAAACACGGGATTTAATTTCATCCATGGAAAAAGACCTGGGTGGCTTGAGAGAACAGTATGCAAAAATGATTTATTACACCTATGTAAATGAAGAAGAATATAAGCCGCTCCATTTTATGTTCTCCTCAAAAAGCATTAACGATGCATTTCAGCGCATTCAATATGTAAAAACATTGCACGCATTTCGCAAAGACCAGATAACCGCCATAAAAAGCATACAAAAAAAGCTGGAAGAGAAATTATTGGCGATTGAAAAAAGCAGGCATGACAAAGAAAGCCTTTTAGCTAAAGAACAAGAAGAAAAAAACAAGCTCGACAATGAAAAATCACAAAAAGATAAAACACTAAAAGGTTTGCAGGCAGAGGAAAAAGATTTGAAAAAACAAATTGATAGAAAGAAAAAAGATGTCAAAGACCTCAACAATAAAATTGAGGCAGTTATAGCTGAGGAGATCCGCAAAGAAAAAGAGAAGGCTGCTGCAATAGCGACCGCAGAAGCTGCAAAGAAAAAAGAAGCTGAGAAAAAAGAAGCAGAAAAGAAGGAGGCTGAAAAGAATTTAGCTGAAACCAAACCCGCCACTGCATCAGAAACGAAAGCTACCACTGTAACAGAAACAAAACCTGCCACGACTGCGGAAAAGAAGGCAGAGCCTGTTAAAAAAGTAAATATGGGTTTAACTCCCGAAATGCAGATGATCTCCAAAAATTTTGCAGGCAATAAGGGCCGCCTGCCATGGCCTGTGGAGAGGGGAACAGTTACAGAAAAGTTCGGCAAGCACCCGCATCCTGTATTAAAGGACATTATTATAGAAAACAACGGCATAGATATTTCTACAAGCGAAGGTGCTTACGTGCGAAGCATATTTGAGGGAGAGGTAATTAACGTAATTTATAATCCATCATTTCAAAAAGGTGTAATTATTAAACATGGTGAGTATTATTCGGTCTATACAAACCTTTCATCAGTTACAGTAAAAGCCGGAGATAAAATCAAGACAAAGCAGTATATCGGCATCGCCTGGGAAGACCCCGATGAAGGAAAAACCGATGTGCACCTCGAAATTTGGAAAGGCACAGTAATTCTCGATCCTTCACTCTGGGTTTCGAAACAATAATCTGCTACTTTTTTAAATTTTATAATTTAAGTATCATTTAATCTCATACTTTGCAAACACCTCGTAGCGCAGCTTAATTTTTTGATATGTTAGATTATTCGGAGTACCCGTTGACGGTACAGCATCAAATTGAGGGCTGCTCTCCATTGCCATATTTGAAAACTGGCTGTATTGCTGCTCGTAAGGATAAATGTAAAACTCCCTCTCCTGAATCAGCACGGGCTTACCAATTTCTTCTCCGATTGCTGAAAGCATTTTCGTTGCTTTTTCTTTCGAAGCAACGGTTGCCTGCACTTTAGTTTGCATTCGATAATCCTCAATTTTTGAGTGACTTACATTACTTATAAAAGCATCCTGGGCATCTATTTTACCAAGCTCATCATATACCTTAATTACTGTAGCGGCATCATTAACTTTAATCGAATAATTTCTCGAAAGCAGGGCATCGTCCTCTTGCCTTTTGCGATAAATAAAATTGCTGCCTGCGTCGCTTAAAGAAATATTTTTTGAATCAATGCCAATGCTTTTTAACCGATTAAACATATCCTGCTCCATGTTTTCAAGTGATATCCTATCCTTGCCATCATAGCGCTCCTGCAATAAAACACTGATATAAATTTCATCAGGAATAATCTCCATTTCGGCACTGCCTGACACTTCTATGTATGGTTTCTGCTCAATTGGCGGCGCTATTTGTGCATTAATGATTAATATAACAAAACTGATAAAGCCAAAAAGCAAATACTTTTTCATAAGCGAATAATTTGAATTAAATATAATATCAAAAAATAAATTTTCGCAAAATCTATTTCTTTATCTAAAAATATTTTCGCAACCCGGCTTATAATCTGTTTAAAATATACTATGCAATTGCGGTAAAAAAGAAAACCAAGATGAAATCGAATAGCAAGGCACCCATTTATTGATTCAGTTAACACCAGACATTGTATTATCCTTAAAAGTATTTCCCTGGTTTATATCGCCTGTTTCATATCCTTTTTTAAACCAATACATGCGTTGTTGAGAAGTGCCGTGGGTGAATGCATCGGGCACAACATAACCCTGTGTTTGTTTTTGTAAACGATCGTCACCAATAGCATTTGCAGCATTTAACGCCTCTTCGATATCACCCTGCTCAAGAATATTACTCATTCGTTGTGTATGATTCGCCCATAAGCCGGCATAAAAATCCGCCTGCAGCTCAAAATCAACTGATAGTTTATTGTATTCTTTTTCATTTACCGAGCCTCTGAGCCGGTTCATTTCTGCGGATGTTCCTAATAAAGTTTGCACATGATGACCTACTTCGTGCGCAACGACATATGCCATAGCAAAATCCCCCGGTGCCCCGAACCGGTTTCTCAGCTCATCGTAAAAGGACAGGTCAATATACAGCTGCTGATCACCTGGGCAATAAAATGGCCCTGAGGCGGAGCTTGCAGAACCACATGCTGATTGAACAGCTCCTGTAAATAAGTTCAGTGTAGGCTCAACATAATCTCTATTTATTAATGCAAACTGCTTATTCCATACATCTTCAGTTTCTGCCAGCACCACACCAACAAATTGAGCCAGGCTATCCTGAGCGGCTTTTTGTTCAGGCGAAAGTTGTGTTTGATCCCCATCAGTGATAAGTTGTTCCAATTGAGAAGCATCTCCGTTCATAAGGTATGTAATTACAACTACTAACAAACCTGCAACACCGCTTCCAACAGCAACTGGCCCTCGCATGCTGCGACGGTCATTCACATTTGTGCTTACTCTCCTACCTGCCCATTTCATAATTTGAAAAAATTTTATTATTTAAGAATGGTGACTGCATGCAAAAATAAAACCTAAATTTTGTGTGCATATATTTTAAGAATGTACGTTAGGTCGTTGCAAAACCGTTTACTCATTTTCTAATTGTTCGCTTCCTTATTTTTCCCTTCAACAACAATTACAAATTCTCCCCTCGGTTCTTTTTGATTAAAATAATTAATTAATTCTGAAATATTGCCTCTTTCCGTCTCTTCAAACTTCTTTGTAAGCTCTCTTGAAATACTTGCTTTTCTATCCCCAAAATGCGCTAACATTTGTTGGAGTGTTTTTAACAGCCTGTGCGGCGATTCATAAAAAATCATTGTTTTTTTTCCATTGATTAATTCTTTAAATTTTGTTTCCCTCCCTTTCTTTACTGGCAAGAACCCTATAAAACAAAATTCATGACATGGCAACCCTGAGTTTATTAATGCGGGAGTAAATGCAGTGGCGCCGGGGAGTGTTTCTATTGCAATATTTTCCTCAATACATTTTCTAACGAGCAAAAATCCAGGATCAGAAATACCTGGTGTGCCTGCATCGGAAATCAGCGCAACGTTTTTTCCGTCTTTTATCGTGCTGATAATTTTCTCTGCAGTTTGATGTTCGTTGAATTTATGGTGAGATGCATACTGCGTAGATATTTGGTAATGCTTTAATAATATGGATGATGTGCGTGTGTCTTCGGCTAAAATTAAATCCACCTCTTTTAAAATTCTTATTGCCCGAAGCGTAATATCTTCAAGGTTACCGATAGGTGTTGGTATGATATATAATTTGCTCAAATTGCAATGAAATCAATTATTATTTTTCAAACCTCAAACACCTCAAATTCATAGCTCTCCATAATCGGATTGGAGAGTAATTTTTTACATGCTTCTTCAGCGGCTTTGCGTGCGGCATCTTCATTTTCAGTATCAATTACCAAATGAATATGCTTGCCAATGCGAACATCTGTAATTTGATTTAAATCGAGGTTTTTCATACTGCCTGCAACTGCCTTTCCTTTCGGATCGAGCAATTCCTTCAGAGGCATTACATTTATTTCGGCTCTATATGCCATGTTCTGCAATATTTTTTGTGATTGAAATTAAAATGTATAAAATAATAATAAGTGGAATGATTAAAAACAGAATATCAAAAATAAATAATCCTGCAAGGAAAATAATTATTGCTGCTAATATGATAATGAGCTGCCATTTGTTGTCGTTGAAGCGAAGTGAACGGAATTTTAGAGCAGGCATTGCGATGTCGCACACCATAAAATAACATAGTAAAATGAGGATCAATATCAACCACCATTTGTTAGATAATATGTTTGCCATATTCCATTCATCACGCAAAATAATAACTGGCAGAGCAGCGATAATCAATGCAACTGACGGCACAGGTAAACCTTTAAATTCATACTGCTGGCGGTCATCAATATTAAACTTTGCAAGGCGCAGTGCAGCAAATATTGTAATAGCAAATCCTGCAGCATAGTATAACACCGGGTAATCGAAAGCGTCATAGCTTGCATAATATGAGCGTGCCATCAACTGGTACATAATAATGCCCGGCACTAATCCGAAAGTTACCATATCCGCAAGTGTATCGAGCTGCCTGCCCAGGGCACTTTCTGCATGAAGTATTCTCGCAATAAATCCATCACAAAAGTCAATGATTGCAGCAAGAAAAATACAATAAGATGCAAGCACAACGTTGCCCATATCAATCAGCATGTTTTTTCCGGCATCAATAATCACCATGTGGTCATTGAACAGATACACAATAGCCATGCATCCGAGAAATAAATTAAAAAGCGTAAGAAGGTTGGGAAGATTTTTAATGAAGTTCATTGATTTAAATTAGCAAATGCTAATGGTGACTTATCGAAATAGCGACAGGGGAATGAGATTAATGTTGCAATTAGGTATAAATATTAGTATGTAAGTTGAAACAAAATTCACGCACAAGCAAAATAACTTTTCATTATTAATTCAATGCATCAGCTAATTGTTTACTCATTATCTCTTCAATTTCCTCCACCTCAATTACACAATCTTTCATAAAATCATACTTACCTTTTCCCGTAAGCATAATATCATTTTCGATGCGTATGCCGATGGCTTCTTCGGGTATGTAAATGCCCGGCTCGCAGGTAAGCACTGCACCCGCAGGTACTGGCACATAATGATCGCCAATATCGTGCACATCCAAACCTAAATAGTGCCCTGTTCCGTGCATAAAATATTTTTTATAAGCCGGCTTTTCAGGATCCTGATTTTTAATATCAGCATCATCAATCAAGCCTAATTCCTTTAATTCGCTTTCCATCACCTTGCCAACTTCGTTATTAAATTCTTTTAATATCATTCCAACATGCATTAAATCTATTGCTTCACGCTGTACACGGAGCACAGCATTATAAACATTTTTTTGCCGCTGCGTAAATCTCCCGTTTACAGGAATTGTGCGTGTAAGGTCGGCATTATAATTTGCGTAACAGGCACCAAAATCCATCAATATCAAATCGCCGTCTTTGCATGGCTGATTATTATCAATATAATGCAGAACACATGCATTTGCACCCGATGCTATAATTGGGCTATAGGCATGCCCGCTTGCACGGTTGCGCAGAAATTCATGTGTTATTTCAGCTTCAATTTCATACTCCAGAACGCCGGGCTTTACAAAATTTAATATCCGCTGAAAGGCCTTATTTGTTATATCACATGCCTTTTGTATAAGCGCTTGCTCCCATTTGCTTTTGCTTGTCCGCAACTTCGACATAATGGGTGCTGAGCGCTCAAGCTTGTGCAGCGGAAAACGCATTTTCACATCCTGTATAAAACGTGCATCGCGGGTTGTGACAAGAACCTGAGCACGGTCGTTTTCATTTGTATTTAAGTAAATGTTGTCGGCGTGATTCATCAGCATACTAAAGATGCTGTTAAAATCTTCTTTCCAGTGGATGGTATTTATCCCGCTTGCTTCACGTGCTTCATCTTCGGTATATTTGTGTCCTTCCCAAACCGCAATATGGTCGCTGGTTTTTTTAAGGAACAGCGCTTCCCTGTATTTGGAGTTTGGTGAATCAGGATAAAGAAGCAAAATTGTTTCTTCCTGGTCAATACCCGATAAATAAAATAAATCGCTGTTTTGCTTAAAAGAAAAATTCTGATCGCCGTTGCTAGGCATTTCATCGTTGCTGTGAAAAACAGCAATGCTGTTGGGCTTTAACTGTTTGATAAAATTTTCACGGTTGTGGATGAAAAGCTGCCGGTTAATTGATTCGTACTTCATTAAATTTATTTAGACGTCAAAAATAAAGATTTAACCTTGTTGCGCATTAAATTATTAAAGGATCTTCTTCTCCAACCTATAAGAGGAACAATGTTCTAAAGGTTGATTCCTATTTATTATAGCGGAGGAACGTAGCAGAAGCACGTCCCCTAGGCACCCGGGGAAGGTATGGGATGAGTCAAATATCTCCCATCATTGGCCTTACGATAATTTCTTCTACCACACTTCGCTCTGAAATCTCGTAAGCGCTGTAAACTAATTTAGCAATATCCGCAGCCTGCATAAATCGCTGCTCAGGTAATGTTGTGCTGACCCATGAATCTGTTAATGTTGCGCCGGGTAAAACCGCCGTTACTCTTATTCCGAACTGCTTTAACTCTTCGCGAAGATTTTTTGAAAAGCCGAGCAGCGCATATTTTGAAATTGCGTATGAGCCACCCATGTCGTAGGCTTTGATGCTTGCAACGGAGCAGATATTAAATATGTGCCCTTTTTTTCGCTTTATCATTTCGGGAATAATTACTCTGGATAAATGGTATGCGCTGTAAAGATTTGTTTCAATTAATTTCTCCAGTAGTCCATCTTCCTCTTCATAAATATTACCCGGCAAAAAGACACCTGCATTATTTACAAGTATGTCAACATTCCTTAGGGTATCTAAAGCGAATTTTCCGAAATTAACAACTTGTTTTTTATCCGAAACATCACACTGCTGCAAAAAAATATCAGCCGTTGGGCTTACATCATTTAATTCGTTTTTTAATGCAAGTAAATTTTCTTCTTTTCGCGAACAGGCGGCGATATCAAAACCCTTTTCTGCAAACAATAGTGCGATGGCTTTGCCAATTCCCTTCGATGCACCTGTTACAACAACATTCATTCTGAATTATTTTTAAAACAATACATTTACAAAGTAAATCTTTTTTGTATCGTGGAGAGTGTGTATGCAGATGTTATTCTTCCTTTTGCTCTGGAAAAAAATTATACTTACTTAATTCCGGATGAGATGGTATTTGCCATACGCCCCGGCACAAGAGTGGAAGTACCGTTTCGCAATAAAATATATACCGGCATCATTGCAAAAACACATGCAATTAAACCGGAAGGCTATGAAACAAAACCTATTTTATCCCTGCCCGACCACCTCGATGTTGTAAATAAAACTCAACTCGAATTGTGGGATTGGATAGCATCTTATTATATGTGCTCAGTGGGTGATGTGATGAATGCCGCATTGCCTGCGCCTTATAAATTAAGCAGCGAAACGATTTTGGTGTTCGATGAAAATGCTGCAATTGATAATTCGCAATTAAATGATAAAGAATATATCGTAACCGAAGCTCTGACCTTACAAAGGGAAATCTCATTAAGCGACGTTCAAAAAATACTTCAGCAGAAATCAGTGCAGCCGGTTATCAAGTCGCTGATCCAAAAAGGAATTGCTTATGTAAAGGAAGAATTAAAGGATGAATACAAGCCCAGAAAAGAAAAGTTTATTTTATTAACTCCGCAATATAACGATGAAGAAAAACTAAAAGAATTATTTGATAAGCTTGAAAAAAATGAAAAGCAGTTAAATATTTTAATGACGTGGTATCAGTTGCAAAATAAGGAGGGAAAAGTGAAAAAAGCTGTGTTGTTGCGCCGTGCTGATGCAACACCTGCGATATTAAAAACAATGATAAAGAATGGAATTTTTGAAGAAGCGGATGAAGCAGTAAGCCGTTTAAAGGGAGGCACTTTTCATGTAAATGATAACTTTGTTCTTACTGAAAATCAGAAATCGGCGATAGCAGAAATCAGAAATTTATTCACTCCAAAAAATACGGTTTTATTACATGGCGTTACCGGCAGCGGCAAGACTGAAATTTATATCGAGCTGATAAAAGAATATGCAGAAGCAGGTAAACAGGTTTTATATCTCCTTCCCGAAATCGCCCTGACGGCACAGATAATTAACAGGTTAAAGAAAAGATTTGGAAACCATGTGGGCGTTTATCACTCTAAATTTAGTCAGAACGAGCGCATTGAAATATGGAATCGTGTGCTGAGTAGCGAATTTAAAATTATACTCGGTGCACGGTCTGCACTGTTTTTACCATTTCATAATTTAGGTTTGGTAATTATCGATGAGGAGCACGACTACTCTTACAAGCAGTTCGAGCCTGCGCCGCGATATCATGCCCGCGATACAGCAATTTTTTTAGCACATCTGCATAAAGCAAAAACACTATTGGGAACCGCAACTCCGTCTATTGAAGCATATCATCACGCAAAAACCGGCAAATACGGATTGGTTAAATTATACGAGCGCTACGCCGGCATGCAAATGCCCGAAATTGATATAATTGATATTAAGCAGGAAAAAGAAAAGCATTTAATGCACTCACACTTTTCATCAGTATTAATTAATAAAATTAAACTTGCATTGAGTAATAAAGAGCAGGTGATATTATTCCAAAACAGGCGTGGCTATGCTCCATATTTACATTGTGAATCCTGCGGATGGGTGCCTAAATGTGTACAGTGCGACGTAAATTTAGTGTACCACAAATTTGATGATGAGCTGAGGTGCCACTATTGCGGCTATAAGCATAAAACATTTCCTGCATGCCCAGCCTGTGCGAGCACACGCATTACAATCCAGGGATTTGGAACAGAAAAGATCGAAGATGAATTACAACTATTATTGTCGGAAAAAAAAATTGCAAGGCTCGATTTAGATGCAGTTCGCACAAAACATGGGCATGAAAAGATAATCCGGGAATTTGAGGATGGTGAGATTGATATCTTAGTAGGAACCCAAATGATTAGCAAAGGTTTGGATTTTGACAACGTAAGCCTTGTTGGAATTATGAGCGCCGACCAGATTATTAATTTTTCAAATTTCAGGTCGCACGAACGGGCATTCCAAATGATTACTCAAGTAAGCGGCAGGGCGGGCAGAAAAAATAAAAAAGGATATGTTGTCATTCAAACATATCAACCGGCTCACCCCGTATTAACGCATGTTGTGCAGAATGACTTTGATGATTTCTATTCCACAGAAATTTTGCAGCGACGAAATTTTATTTACCCTCCTTTTGCACGGTTAATTCAACTGACATTTAAACATAAAAAGCCCGATGTAGTAAGCAGGGCGGCAACAATTTTGGCTGATATTCTGAAAAAAGACTTAAAACAGGGTATTTTCGGGCCTACCGTACCAGGAATCCCCCGAATAAGAAACCAATACCTTATGCAACTTTTAATTAAATCAGCAATTAATAAAACTGCAGTTGAAACGGTTAAGCAAATTATTAAAAAAGGAGTTGCTGAACTATACTCCAATCATAACTTTAGAAAAATTCATGTTATCATTGATGTTGATCCGTATTAAAGGATGATTTCAAAAAAAGCAAAATATGGCTTGCAGGCAATGTTTTCCTTATCGCATAATTATGGTAATGGCCCTATGCTCATATCACATCTTGCGAGCATCGAAAACATTCCTAAAAAATTTCTTGAGCTGATACTGCTCGAACTAAAAAAGAGCGGGCTCGTACATAGCAAAATGGGCAAAGGGGGTGGATATATGCTCAGTCGGTCGCCTGATGAAATTTCTATGGGACAGATCGTGCGCATTTTAGATGGCCCTCTTGCACCCATAAGCTGTGTAAGCAAAACCGCATATAAACGCTGCGATGAATGCAGAGACGAGAACACCTGTGAAATCAGACGCATCATGCTACAGGTGAGAGAAGCAACCGCCTCCATACTTGATCGCACGAGCTTGTCAAGTGCCCGAGATGCAACTTTTATCGTTGAAAAAACAGGTGGATTTTATCGCGAGACAGAAAATTTAATACTTAAACTTTAGATTTAATGCAAATCTCGTAGTTGTTCTTCTTTTCTGATCCCTTAATAAAAAGGTGATTTAAATTAGTTTATATTCATATAGCCTTCGATCTTTCACGAAATCTCAGTATGCTACCCTACTTTAGTCTTAAGGCAATTTTCATATTTAATGGAAAAATATGTTTTAATATTCTATTTAATTGATATACATATATACATTGCAGAAATTGAAAACTCATATGAAATAGGCTCTACAAATTATCGCTGCAATCCTTTTGCTTCAGCTTTCTGTTTATGGGCAGGCTCCTCTTTCAGACACAGCAAAACCGCTACCGTGCCAACACCGCCGGTAACAACGCCTCAAACTGAAACCTATAATCTCAAAGTCTCTTAAAACCTTGAGCTTAGAGGTTTAATCCATGCAAGGTATCAGTTGTTTGACGATACCACCAGAATTGATGCATTCGATTTGCGCCGTGCCCGTTTGGATTTTCGGGGAGACATTGCGCCAAAGGTGGGCTATCGCTTACACGTGGAACTAGCAAACGGACCTAAAATTCTTGACGCCACCTTTATTTACAAACCATTCGATTATTTGAATGTAAACGTAGGTCAAAGTAAAACTCCGTACTGCTACGATAACCTTTATTCACCATGGACCTTGCTTACCATAAGCAGAACGCAGGTTGATAATTATTTATCGAATAGAGAAAACGATTTATATGGTAACCAGAATGGTCGCGATATCGGTTTGTGGCTAAGCGGTAAAATCAGCACTGAGGATAAAAGATCATTTTTAGAATATACTCTGGGCGTATATAACGGAAGCGGAATAAACATCGCCGATAATAATCAGGATAAAGATTTAGGCGCCGCCGTTCGCATCTCGCCTGTTAAAGACCTGTGGCTGAGCGGAAGATATTATACAGGCATGGGGGAAACAACTGCCGAAGGAATTGATACCGAACGTGACCGAATTGGTATCTGTTAACTGCAAGCTGGTTCTTTACAAAAAACACACGCATTCAGCTCGAGTACGACCTTGTGCTTGAAGAAGCCGAAACGCAAAAAGACAACAATCTTTTCGCTATTCAATTCCAGGCAGGATTTTAAATCATTCTTATTGAATTCAACTCTTGGTATTCGTCAATCACAATAAGGAAAATCAGGATTTGAAGCATCTGTAATAAAGTTCAAGCCGGTTGTAATGGTGCTGCATGCCAGCGAATCTCGTGTTTGGGAACTAACAGGAAATATCCCGCCAACTTTATGAAAGCGGCTCGAAACTATGCCAAGGCCGCCTTCAACATTTGTGTAAGTTTCAGTAACCTGCCCTTCAGTAATGCCGAGCGAAGAAAGGTTAAACTGATAATAATTATAAAGCTCTTCACCACCGGCATCAATAAAAAACTGCACCGAGTCTGCAATGCGAATAAAATCATTGTCGGCAACTGGTTCAAATGTATTCTTAATAAAACTGTAGAAAGATGCTCCAAAAATATCATATGTAAGTGTAAGTCCGCCAGTAGTTGACTCCACAGTATAATTTGTTTCCATCACCCAATCAGCAAAACCCGAAGTGGTAAAACTTACAGAATCTCCTGAAGGAAAATAAGTCCCTTCACGATAATGAAATCGCATGCGGAGATCATAAATTCTTGCATCTTGTGCACTCTCCCATTTCAACTGGTAAGATGCTAATGGTGATACACTGAAATATTGCGGAAAGGGCGATTCATCGTTTGGACGTGTAATTGAAAATTCATCAACCACTTCGGTTTCAGCAGTTACCGATTTGCCGGTTTCTGAATTTTCTGCTACAATCTTATATGTATTTACCGGATTAACGGTACCCAAATAACGATAAAGAATATTCGGTGTATTTGCAAAAATGCCCTCATTTTTTGGCATACCAAGCGTGTCGCCATTAACTGGCTCTAAAACAGAAGAAGCAACTAAATTGCCGTTGTTATATTCCTCAAGGTGCACAGTAAGCTCACCGCCATAATAAATTTCATCAGGGTCGGTTGCAAGCACAATTGCATTTGTTTCATTGCTTAAAAAAGCACGGTTTATACGAATATACTGTGTATCTACCGATGCATCCAAAAGGGTGTAAATAACAGGCGTTTCCTGGTAATCGGCATTTAAATCAAAATCTGTGGAGCAGCTATACATCAAAGCTGCTATACAAAAACATATTACCGTGAGTTTAAACATAGGGCGCAAAGATAAAGGATTCCGGAAAGTGAAAAACATGTGCATGTAAAGGTTGAAATGAATTACATCTGTCTTTTCAGCCTTATTGCTTCGCGGTTAAGCCCCTTTCACTATATCTTCGAGTAATTTTGTATAATGCAACTCATGAAAGTTTGTTTAGTGGTGCTTGCTACGCTGTTAGGGTGGAATTGCGCATTTGGCCAATTGCTATATAACCCTATGTTTGACGATAGTAAGGTAACTTCTATTTATATTGCAATTGATGACGATTCACTTGCTGAATTGTTTAGTAATGTGGAGAGCAATCATGAGTACAATGTGCAGTTTATTTTTGATGAAGGAGTAATTCAGGATACATTGGAAAATGTTGGTTTCAGGCTTCGCGGAAATACCTCCCGGTATGCTGCAAAAAAATCATTTAAAATTTCATTCAACACTTACGATGAGGGCAGGAAATATTATGGCGTTGAAAAGCTGA
>MWVX01000343.1_pt1 | contig 13989 bp, 14 predicted proteins | sample 1047311 | NCBI WGS metagenome assembly MWVX01 (sample SAMN06349984, study PRJNA376086) | soil metagenome | isolation source: MtG-4 sample Antarctic (ecotone) soil | place: Antarctica | collected 2015-01-13 | reverse complement strand
CTTCAAACCATATCGTGGTAACTGTCAATGATTGCACTACGGATTGTGTAGCACCTTCAGTATTCACCATTGATAGTATTTCTGCAGCAGAAGCAGCACCCAGGCAGTAAACACCCGGTGTAAGAATTTGCCCGCCACCCAAGGTTGTTCCCAGAACCTGATCGCAGGTTAAGCCTGCAAGGTAGCTGTAAGCAAGCTGCACATCTGCTGCAGCCTGAGCCGAAGTAGCATCTGCGACGTGAATCTGACCAATCACAATTCCCGGAGGAAAGCCGGTGAACGCACCTACATTGGTTCCGATATCACCGGTAACCACTGTGTTTCCGTCATTACTGAATGCTCCTGCAGCGGTAAATAATGCGAAAGGAGCGGCAGCCCCTAAATCGGGCGGGCTTTGAGCAAAAATGATTGATGGTATTAAGTAGAGTGTGAGTGCAATTATAATACTGTACGCTTTTTTCATGATAAAATTGGTTTTTAGTTACCCTGATCTTATAATCAGACTGTAAAATTCATGTAGGATAATAACGTAATGGTTACATCATTTTAGAAATTAATTACATAATTCCTTTCTGATGAAAACAATCGTTTGTTAATGTCGCCGTAGTTGTTCATACGGGCTTGCAATCAAACGGTTTTGAATACTGACCGGGAGGGAGAAATCATGTTTTTATATAGATGATCTGCCACCATTATCATTTGAGGTAAAAGGGAATTCAGATCATTAGAAACACATTGTGAGGGAGTTCGGGAGGAAATCTTTTATACTTTACAATTGCAGCCGCATTCCAAAATAAATTACATGATTCACACTTTTTTGGAAGAGGTGGCTTTTTTCTTTTTGAGCGATTTAAAGAACGATGGTGTTAACCCGGTCACCTTTTTGAACTGATTGGACAAATGTGAAACGCTGCTGTAATGAAGCTGAAAAGCAATTTCGGTAAGGTTAAGTTCCCTATAGAGGATAAGCGCCTTTGCCAGTTCAATCTTTTGGACAATCAAAAAATGTTCAATGGTTGTGCCTGTAACCTCTGAGAATATATTGGCCAGATAAGTATAGTCATACTTCATCTTTTCACTGAGATAAAGGGAAAAATTTTTGTCAGGAGCTTCGTCAGTATAATGAACCAGGTCAATGATTACCCCCTTGATCTTTTCGACCAGCCTGCCCTTTTTATCATCTAATAACTCTACTCCTGCTTTACGCAGCGCGGCCCTGATCTGCTCATGCTGAAAGTCAGAAATATTTTCTTTAACATTAATCTGCAGTGTAATTTCAACCGGGTGAAAACCCAGTTTATTTAATTCCTCCTTTACGGAAATAATGGATATTTGACTGAAGAGATATTTAATGATGAGCTTCATATATTCTCACAATACAATTGGTAAATATATATAATATCCAAAATGATGAAATTGGGTAACCAAAATATAAAATATTTTACCAATGATCACATGAAATTTTAAAAGCCGTTTAAAGGAGGCTTATGTTACAATTCCATACTTACAATAAAAAATGATTGACAATTGATGGCAACCGAAATAATTACCTGCCGGATATTGGTTGATTGGATAAACCTGTCTGAAGAAATAATTTCCTGTTCCCGGTTAGATGAAATCAGAAAATCACTCAGAATTCTTTTTTTCCTTAACTTCCTCCAGTACTTCTTTTCGCCGGTCTATCTCTGCTTTCTTTTCCTTGATTTGATTTTCGAGTTCGGTTATGCTTTTTTCAAGTTCTGTTTTTTTCTTTTCCAGATTGCTTTTATCATTTAAAAGCTCCTGGTAATCCTGCTCATCCTTTTTCATTGCCTGACTATGGCTGCTGATCTGCAGATCAACGGAATACATGTTTGCGTCCTTGACTAAGGAATTTAAGAAATTCTTTACCTGCTCCATGGTATTACTATCAGATTCAGGACTAATAAAATTATCATATCCCTTTGACACTGCCATGTAAACAATGCTGGTATTGGCAGAAGGTCCTTTTTCGACCTTCGTATAAATGTCGATTTTCGGCACATTGATTTCTGAAAGTGTAACACCTTTATAGACCGTGAATCCATTTTGCGTTTTGCCGCTTAAACCCGCCCGTTTCATTCTCTGTTCGAGCGCATTAGAAGTGACTTCAACCGTCTGGTCAATCTGCACCATTGCTGCATTGCGGTTTTGATTGTCAATTTTGGTGGAAGAAATATTCGCCTGGGCATTAGCGGTTGCGACTGACCAGATAATGATCGTGATAAAAAGTAAAGTTTTCAGGTAATGCATCATTTATGTTTTGGTTGATTACTTCATGCTATGCAATATGGATGCTAAGTTTTTTAATTCCGATGCGAAGTTTCAATAATCATGGAAAATATTTATTAAATCGAAGGTATGGCGTTTAAAAAACCTGATTTTAATCGATAATGCTTTGACTCGTCAGATTTGAAAAGATTCCTGATTGATTACCACCCGATTTTTAAAATTAACCCGACAATTGCCGCAATTAAAATAATGTATGGTTCCTGCACCTTTTTTACATAGATCAATGCCAAAATAGTAGCGATGGCAATTAAAGCTGTAGGAATATCCGTAATACTGCGCATACCAATAATTACAACAGCTCCTGCCAATGCTCCTATTACTGCTGCTGTAATTCCCTCAACAAATGCCTTGATGCTTGTATTCTTCGCAATTTTCTTAAAGTAAGGCGCAGGAATAACCGTGAGCAAATAGCAGGGAAGAAATGTTGCCAGCGCTGCAATGCAGGCACCCGGGAAACCTGCAACAAGATACCCGATAAAGCCAACCGTGATTACGACCGGACCTGGGGTTATCATGGCCACTGCAACCGCATCAACAAATTGTTTCTCATTAAGCCAGTGATATTCTGTAACTACCCCACCATGCAGAAAAGGAACAATCGCTAACCCGCTCCCGAATACAAACGCACCCGCCTTGGTAAAGAACCATGCAATTTGTGCCAGTATGTTCAAATCAAATTCCCAGAAACCAATACCAGTTAAAATCAATGCCACCGGTATTACTGGCTTCCTGAGCCATTTGGGAGGTGCCTTTATGAGCATATAAATAAATCCTGCCGCAACAAACAATAACACCTCTTCTGATTGGGTAATGATGGTAATGGTGGCTGCAAGTACATAAAACAACCATAACAGCCATTTTTCTTTTATTGCTTCAATGGTGAATTTAGAAACAGACTTTGTTGTGAGTTTGAAACTGCTCATTGCGATGATACCAATTACCGCTGCCCCCACACCGTAAAAAACCGCCTGCATCCATGACAGGCCCCCATAAAGCTTGTAAGCAATGCCCAATATTACTACCATGATGAAAGAAGGGATTACAAAAGCAAGCCCGCAAAGTGTTGCACCCGCCACACCGTAATGAACAAACCCTAAATAAATACCTAATTGTGCTGCCAATGGACCCGGTGCAAGTTGTGCAAGTGCCAAACCTTCTTTGTATTCATCTTCACTGATCCATTTGTTTTTTTCTACAAGGTCACGATGCATATATCCAACCAATGCAACGGGGCCCCCAAAGCCCGCATAGCCAAGTTTCAAAAAATACAATACAAGATTTCGAAGAGAATAAACTGGTTTGGTGTGTTCGATTTCTGAATCCATGAATGTTAAAATATACGAGTATAAAGTTTTTAATAAAATATTTTAGAACTATAATGCAGAGTTTCAGGTGTGGCATTCATCAGATCCCTGTTTTGCGCCGGTGTAAAGAGCATCATACATTTTCATCTCTATCTCTAACATTTCAGAATCATCCATATAGTTATAAGAAAGTCCTGCGGAGATTGCCCACAATCCCGCTGCCTGAGGAGCAAGATCCACCGGGCCGTTTAGTTTCATCCTTCGATTTCTGCGATCTTTAGCAATGCCGGATCAGTAAATCGGAATTGCTCTTGACTCTTTTGCCTTCTCAAATACTTGTTCTTTCGGAACGTAAATAAATTTCGCTTCCCTGTCAACAAAGTTTTTAATCAACCACGTGCGGGCAATGCGGTCAATCTTTGGGTGTTCTCTTGTTATCCATTTCATTTTTCCTTTTTATTATTTCAAGTTGCATCCTCAAACCATCCTGCTATTCCCCCCTGGAGAAAGAAAATGTTTTTGAAGCCACTCTCAGATAATTCCTCTGCTGCACCCTGTGATCGTTCGTGTCCCCGATTGCAAACACAAACGATCACTGAATTTTTATCCCATCCTGCAGATTGTTCCCTCATGATTTCAGCAGGTATATTTTCTGATGCCGGAATATGTTTCTTTTGAAATTCTTCTTTTGACCTGATGTCAATCACACGGACATCCGTGCCATGCGCTTGTAACCACTCACGCAATAAATCCGGAGAAACAGGTTGTTTCATATCTATACAGATTTAAGACTGTAAACTTTAGCCCGGGGATTTGAGAAAAATAGAATGGAATTGACTTTATGTATCAGAATTACCTTTCCTGATGCTTTTCCTGTAAGCAGACGGGTTTTTTCCGGTATATCTTGTGAATATCCGGCTAAAATGGCTTTGATCAGAGAACCCTGTCAGGTATGCAATTTCGGTGAGAGAATACCTGGAAGCATGCATTAATTGAATGGCTTTTTCAATTCGCAGCTTACGGATGTATTCACCGAAAGAAAGGTCTTCAAAATATTTTGAAAACTCTCTTGATAAGTACGATGGGTGCACTTCAAGGTTTTTTGAGATCTCCTTTAAGCTTAGGGTGAGGTTGGTGTCAATCTGATCCTGTATGATCTCCCTCAGTTCCCTTGCCCACGCCGGTGTTTTCTTTTTGATCCCGGTTTTCTCGTTCAGAAATTTGTTAAAGACATCAAGCAGCAAATTTTCAAATGGACCTTGTGTGTGCTTCTCCTGCTGTAAATATTTTGCCCAGGCATACAAGGCATCGTAAATCAACATTCCTTTTTCAAGCAGCGCGTAATCATCAGGATGGTTATGTGCCAGCCCCGCAGAAATTGCCCATAACCCGCCGGATTGATTTGCAAGATCATGCCTGTCAGTATCAGCGCCACGGATAATCACTGCCATGGTCTTAACAGCGTGATCATTGATTTTGTGCTTTTCAATGAAGTAATCGAATGTACAACGATCACCATAGTGGGTATATTCAACTTCAGGAATATCAAAGGGAATGGCATTGAGCTCCCTTGCTTTGTTGTTCACTTGTGCAAAAGGAACATATATGATTTCAGCTTCCTGATCTATGAAGCGCTTTATCAACCATGGGCAAGCGATGCGGTCAATTTTTGGGTTCTCTCTTGTTATCCACCTCATCTTTTTGAATTGGTTAAACCCAGGGCGGCTTTTAATCCTTTTGCTAAATTTTCAGGATCGCCCACCGCCCAAAAGTGCATCATGAACAACCTCGGGCTATCGTACAGCATGTGATTGTGAAGAGCAGTTACAGTAATGTGGTGTTCAGTAAGCATCTTTACCACAGGGTTAACTTCATCTGCAAGTAAAACAAAGTCACCAGTTATCGCTGCACGTTTCTGATTGCTATCAGGATCGATTTGAAAATTGATTGCCGTTGCCATACCCATGTATGGAGGCATTTCCATTCCGCTATCTGTCAATTTCTCATTGCGCGGAAAACCATATTGCAGAATATTACCGGTGCGTTTTCCCTTGCCCAGGATTGCTTCAATGTTAGGCCACTCAGTAATTTCAGCTTGCGGTGTTGCAGGGGGTGGTGCAAGCGGTGTGGCGGTAACGGCAATTACCGATCTTATTGCTTCCGCTAATGTTACTGCATCACCTGTGCCTGAGAAATGGATGTATTTTACCGCGGGTGTTTCATTCAACAGGTGATTGTGCTCGGCGGTTATTTCAAGGTTTACCGCAACTAATTTTGAAATTACTCCGGCAACTTCTGAATCCAGCAGCACAAGATCTCCCATCATGGTTGCCTGAGTCCCCATTTTCATAAACCCTATCCACGAGGTGAGAGCAAGGGAAGGTGCGATAGAAAAGGAGCCCACTTTTACCTTCAGATCATATCGTGGAAATGTGATTTTAAGAACGTCATCCTGAATGTTGCCTTTTTTGCCGAAGATTGTTTCCACGGGTGACCAATCGGTTTGCTGGGCAAAACTTAATCCGGTAAATAAGGTGGCGAATAGGGTGAGTGTTAACTTTTTCATTATTCAAATTCATGTTACAATTAAATTCTCGCAAAATATTTTTTCTTATTACTGGGCTACCATAAGTTTAATTACCTCAAACCTTTCCCCATTTTGCAGATGCAGTAAATACATACCATCTTCCAGTGAAGGCAATTCCATTCGTGAAAAGGGCGTTATGATTTTCCATTCAGAAACTATTCTCCCGCGTTCATCGAAAAGAGCAGCGTCTGCATTCTGCCACGGTATATAAATCTCGATACTGCCGTCATTCATCAGGGTGGGAAAAATTACAGGATGCTCCGGCAGTGATTCATTTTCGTCAAGCATCTGCCTCAGATAAAAGGGGTTTTCCAGGTGGCACGGCCTTACGACATCATAACCTGCATCACCTCTTGCAACTTTTACAGAATCCAGTTTATCCCTGTACATTTCTATGATGGCGACGTAATTGCTGTTATTGATAAGGTTTGTAAGCTCAAGCGGATCATTCACCATATCAAAAAATTCTTCTACCGAATCAGTGCAGGTATAATGTATATACTTGAAATATTCATCGCGAATGGCACGTGCGGTTGGATTCACGCCGGTAGAATCCCGAATCATGATGTAATAGAATTGATTTTGATTGATCTCACCATCATAAATTTTTTTCAATGAAAAGCCATCCATCGCAATGGGATAGGCTATGTGTGCAGCATCGTACATGGTGGGAGCAAGATCCATATTGGAAACATACTGATCGGTGATGATGGTAGAATCTGCAAACCATGCGGGAAACCGAATAAAGAGTGGTGTTCTGGCAGAGGCCTCATACGGGTATGTCTTGCCCTGAATCCAGTGATTACCCAGCATATAGCCATTGTCATCAGTGAAAATGAGCAAGGTGCTATCAAGCTTGCCGGTAGCTTCAAGTGCATTTATTATTTCACCAACACAGCTATCCAGCTGGGCTACCACTTCCAGTGTCTGCCTGTATGCGGTATCCATTTTCAAACCATGCAGTGTGGGATCTACCGAGGAATAAATAGAAGACGGGTAGTTAACGGTGTATTTAGCGGTATCAGGCAACCATGGAATAAGGTAATTATCGTAGCGACCGGAAAAAGAAGGCAGGGGTGTAAGGGGGAAGTGGGGCGCCTGGTAAGCAAGCCACAGGAATAAGGGTTGATTCACCCTGTTTATTATGGCAATGGCAGTATCAGTCAGGGTCAGGGTGTTGTTTTTATTAATGGTGACTGAAGCGCCATTATAGTTGAATTTAATTCCTGCATTCTTTTCAATTCCAAGCGACCATAGGTAATAATTGAATTCAGGTTCCGCCTTATTCAAAAAAGTACCGTGATTCTTTCCCACCAGCGCCGTGTAGTAACCGTTATTCTTCAGCACCTCCGGAACCGTTATTATATTCGTATCCAGCGGACTTCCATTTTCAGTTACCCCTGTATTGAGAGTGAACAATCCGGTAGCAATGGTTGCCCGGCTCGGAGCACAAAGTGAAGTGACGCAATATGAATTTTTGAAGTTTACTCCTTCGTTCGCAATCCGGTCAATGTGGGGAGATTGAAAAAAATCAGGCGCGCCGTTGCAGCTGAAATAATCAAAGCGGCTGTCATCCAGAAGTATCAGGATAATGTTGGGTAATGTTTCCTGCACTGTACCTGTTTCAGATATCTGCACCGTATCTGCTGCCGTCCATTCATCAGCAGCAAGCGGACATGTAGAAACCTGAAAAAAGTAAACCGTATCGGGACTTAAATTATTTACAATAAATGAGTCCGCAGGGGGGAAGCTCACATATGTGAATGCACTGCTAAAAGTCTGGTAGCGTATGCGTACCGAATCATAAGGGCAGGAAGCAGTTATATTTATACTCGCCGAATTATTATTAAGAGGATAAATATCAACTCCCCAGGGGAGGGTACATTGCTCCGTAGTTGAAGTTTTTCTGACTTTCTGACTTTTGGAACCGTCAGTGCATTTGGAGAATACACTGAAATTGTATTTTGTTCCTGCCATTAAACCGGTGAATTGATAGGACGTATCAGTACCCACATTGATGTAGGGAGCCCACTGCGAAGTACTTGCGGGTTTAAATGATACACGGTAGGTGGAAACAGAAGCTGCTGACTGCCAGTGCAATTCAGCACTGCAGGATGTTATATTTGTTATGTATAAACCTGTTGGCGGATTTAATACACAACTCTGGGCTAAGGCTGAAGTACTGAACAGGCAACCAGAAAGTATTAGTAAAAATAAACCAGGTCGAGTCATTTTATGTGTGTGATTTTAAGTAAAAATTAATTTGAATCAACTACTCCGTAAAGGTGACGAATGTAATTCCAGAGTTGATAAAATACAAATTAAAGAGTTAAAAAGGGGTGATTTATGATACTCGCGGGAAGTTCATAAAGTATGAAAACTCACTAAAAGGAATACAACGAGCTTGATTAATTGTTTAATTGTATTGCTTTGAATTTATCCCGCCGCCTTTTTACCAAACTTCACTTTAATGAAAGCGATTACTGCAGGAATCATCGAAATGAGTATGATCCCCAGCACAATGGATTCAAAATGCTGTTGCACAAATGGAATATTTCCGAAAAAGAATCCTGCATAGATAAACAGCGTTACCCATAAAAATCCACCGATTAAATTGAACAGTGTGAATCTGCTCACGTTCATTTGTCCTACTCCGGCAATGAAGGGCGCAAAAGTTCTTAGGATGGGCGCAAACCGGGTGTAAATAATCGTCATAGCGCCGTACTTATCAAAAAATGTTTTAGTACGGTCAAGATATTTCCGCCGGATAAGCTTATAATCTTTTTCATACACTTTTGGCCCTATGTATTTACCGATGAAATAATTTAGCATGTTGCCGGTAAATGCCGCGATGATGAGGAGCAGTACCAGCAAATGAACATTCAGCCCGCTTCCATCCAGTGCTGCAATAGCTCCTGCAGCAAAAAGCAGGGAGTCTCCCGGGAGAAATGGCGTCACTACCAGTCCTGTTTCACAAAAAATGATGATAAATAAAATCACATAGGTGAGCGTGCCATATTGCGAAACAATTTCTTTAAGGTGAACATCAATATGAAGTATAAAATCAACGAGGGTTTGAAGGAAATCCATTATGAAAAATTTGCGGTGAAGATAGAATCAGAGTTTTGGAATAATTATGCCTGAGTGTCTTTTCCTGCTGGAATAGCTCAGAAGCTGTTTGGAAGTTAATAGAACTTTGAAAATTTAATGTTTCGACAGGCTCATCCTGACTCGCGCAGAGGTCACCCCTGAGCTTGTCGAAGGGTAAACTAATTTCGGATTGAATTCCAAACAGCTTCTGAGAGTGCTGAAGGACGTTTTCCTCCGGGGAAATTCCGGCGGCATTAATTGCTTGCAAGATCTGTATTCAACCCGCATTCTGTCTTCTTCAACCCGTACCATCTTCCTTCTCGCGCATCAGCATACATATCTATGCGGCGTGTGCATGGCTCGCAGCCGATGCTCAGGTATCCTTTCTCTTCAAGCGGATGATGCGGAATATTATATTGCCTGAGGTAATCGAATATCATTTTAGGTGACCAGTCAAGCATGGGATGGAAGCGAATGGTATTAAAGGGTGCGGGCGCTTCAACCGGGAAGTTTTTCCGAACATTACTCTGGTCGGCACGCACACCGTTGATCCAGACATCGAAGGCGGCAAGGACAGGCTCCATTGGCTGGGTTTTATTCATGAAGCAGCAGTGATCTGGATCAGAAGCGAACATCAGCCGGCCATGCGCATCCTTCTGCATGCTCTTCGGAGTAAGGGGAAAAACATCATGAACGTTTAGTCCGAACAGCAGGGCAATGTGATGCTTAAATGCAATAGTTTCAGGGAAATGATAACCGGTGTTGATGAAGAACACCGGAATCTTATGATCAATGCGGCTGATGATGTGCAGCAGCACGAGTGAATGAGTCTGGAATGAAGAAGTACTGAACACATTCAGACCATCCCGGCGGTAGCCAACTATTTTGCTTTTGATTTCTTCGAATACCATGATGACTTCCCGGCGATCAGGGAGGCAAAACTACACGGACGGATTCAGAACAACATTCAAAAACTCCTTGTAGATGTGCGGATTAGATGCAATAATTTCTTTTCCGAATAAAAAGTTGTTTCCACTGACAAAATCAGATACAATTCCGCCTGCTTCCTTGACGATTAGTGCGCCGCCTGCAACATCCCACGGGTTTAAATTGTATTCAAAGAAGCCATCAAACCTTCCGCAGGCTACATATGCCAGATCTACAGCAGCAGAGCCGAGCCGGCGCACGCCATGTGTATTGTTAAACAGAAATCTCAGCGTGGAAAAAAAACGATCTGTTCCGGGAAATTCTTTATAAGGAAATCCGGTGGCGGTTAATGAGCTGGCAAGCGTTTCGGTTTTTGTAACTGAGATTCTGGTGCCATTCATAAAAGATCCGCCGTTTTTCCATGCATAAAAGCATTCATCGAGATTGATCTCATATACAATGCCGATGAGTATGTCATCATCCTGCTGTAAAGCAATACTTACTGAATACGGTGGGACGCTATGGATAAAGTTGGTGGTGCCATCCAGCGGGTCAATGATCCACCGCAGTGATGAGGCGCTTTCTGCAACTGTTTTTTCTTCTGTTAAAAATCCTGCATCGGGAATAATTTTTTTCAATCCCCCTACTATCATTTTCTCTGCATTCACATCCACATACGAAACCAGGTCACGCTGACCTTTGCTGATCACTTCATTTACATCAAATCGCTTTCGCTCGTCCGCAATAAATTTTCCTGCCTGGCGCGCTACTTTGGAAGCTGCCAGACAAATTTCTTCAAGATTCATTCAGAAGGTTTTTTCTTTTACTGAACCGCATAATTATGATCCTCACAAACAGGAACAGGGTTAAGATAATTGCTGCTCTGCCGATGTAATCGCCAAAGCGAACATAAAATGTCTGATCTGTATTTACATATAAAGCAGATTTAATAACCGCCTGTACCCACCAGTCAGTAGCATCGTAAACATCGCCTCGCTGGTTGATGAAGGCGGAGGTTCCTGTGTTGGCACAATGAGCAAGATCCCTTCGGGTTTCAATGGCCCGCAGGCGTGCATAATCCAGGTGCTGCTTATGGCCCGCAGAGTTCGCCCACCATCCGTCATTGGTAATTACAAACAACAGGCCGGCACCCCGTTTAACGTATTCGTTGGTGTACTCACCGTAGATTGATTCATAGCAGATAAGTGGTGCAATTCCGGTTTTGTCATGACTAAAAAAAACACCGCGGTCTTTTTGCTCGCCCAGACTTCCGCTTACACCGCCCATGTTGATTGCCAGCGGCTCCAGAAATTTAAAGATCTGCGGGTAGGGCATCTTCTCTACGCCCGGCACTAATTTGGACTTATGATAAACAGGAATGCTGTCAGATGTATCCAGTTGAATCGCAGAATTAAAAGCATCCCAGTAAAATTTACCATCCGGCTCATACCGCGCGGTGGGTGTTTCATCTGTTGCATATCGTGCATAGGCATTGATTCCTGTGATGAGCTCTAATTTCGGAAAAGAGGAAAAAGTGCTTTTAACTTTATTAATAACAGGGTCAGCAAAAAGCTCATTGAGAAGAATCCCCTGTGGAATGGCGGTTTCAGGCCACACCAGGTAGTCCGTGGAAGAATCAATCTTCTCACCCGAAAGCCGGAGCAGTATGTTAAGCTGAGCATCGAGTGTGTTTTCATCAAATTTCATATTGTAAGGATCAATATTGGGCTGAATGATCACCACATTTTTCGTTATACCTTTTTCTGAATAAGTGAAGTATTGAATAAGTGAAATACAAACTGGGACAGTGGCAAGAAAAATCACCGCCAGGAGATTCTTTCCTGTGAACTGAAAATTTCTTCCCCATAAAAAAGTATAGAGTAACCTGAAGACCAGAATATTCAATGCAAGAATCCAGAGTGTCCCGCCGAAGACTCCGGTATATTCATACCATTGTATGACCTGCGGAAATTTTGACAATCCATTTCCAAGTGTTAGCCATGGCCAGGTAAGATCCCATCGAAGATGAATGAATTCAAACATAATCCAGTAAGCCGGAAGTGAAACATAGCCCCAGCCATCACCCAGCCTTTTTTTAGTATGATGGAAAGCCACTAGTGGGATGCACATCAGCAGTGGGTTCGCCATGTTCGCAATTACGCCGCCGAACACGCTGCCGATATCGTGAGTGCCCTGGTAGGTATTGCCTACCCACCATGTAGTAAGCACGTTCCAGATCAGCAGAGCGAGATAGCTGTACCGCAAAAAACACCGTGCTGAATTTTTCAAATTTCCGCATGCATCATCAAGCCATAGTATGGGCACAAATCCGATAAAGAGCAGGGGGAAAAAGGGAAGCGGTGTCCAGCCAAGTGAAAGAAGAACGCCGGATGAAAGCGAGAGAAGAAGTTTTTGGCGGCCGTTCATTGAAAAAAAGCTATTCATTACTGGTTAATTGTTATCAGAAAGACGCGTCTATCACTACCACAATTTCTCCCTTTACTTCTTTCTGCCTGTAAAAGGAAATCAGCTCATCTATTGATCCCCGTTTTGTTTCCTCAAACTTTTTTGTGAGTTCCCTCGAAATGCTGACTTTTCTTTCTGCTCCTGAAAATTCTTTGAGTTCATCAAGAAGCTTCAGCAAACGATTGGGTGATTCATAAAGTACGATCGTTGATTTGATTGACAGCAGCGCCCTCAGCTTTGTTTGTCTGCCTTTTTTCTGAGGAAGAAAGCCCGCGAAAAAAAATTCATCTGTTGGAAATCCTGAAACCACGAGAGCAGGCACGAAAGCCGTTGCGCCGGGTAAGCAATTCACTTCTACTCCTTCACACAAGGATTCACGGACAAGAAGAAATGCTGCATCTGAAATTCCGGGCGTTCCTGCATCACTGATAATGGCAATCTTATCGCCTGACTTCATTCGCTCCACTAAATTTTTTGTGAGGTGATGCTCATTGTGCTGGTGATATGAAATCATTTTGGCTTCAATACTATAATGCTTCAGAAGGATGCCGGAATGGCGTGTGTCTTCTGCTAATATCACATTCGCTTCCTTTAATATCCGGATTGCCCTTAGCGTGATGTCTTCGAGATTGCCAATGGGAGTGGGAACGATATAAAGCATTTCAGATTTATTCTTTTAATAGTGTGGCTGCTATCTTTTGCATCCGCTTTCAATATTAATCTCTCCTTTAAATGGAGGTCAGGCGGCATTTACCATTCATTATTTCACCATTTCCTCTACTCTCCTTTCGAATTCAATCAGCAACTTAAACAACTCCTCATATTTTGTTAGCGGCAAAGTTTCAGCCCGGTCATTAACATCATGGTAAGCTGAAATACCACCCATGGTATAAATAAAAAAACAGGGAATATCTCGCAGGTAAAAAGGATAATGATCGCTGTTGGCTGCTTTACCACGGGGTGAAATAAGCTTCATGTATTTTTTATCAGCATTGATTTCCAACAACTCATCGAATTGTTTGGGAAACTCAGTTGCATTAACCACCTTTATACCATCTTCACCGGTTCCGACAATATCCAGATTGACAAGAAATTTTATTGTTCCAAGAGGGAATAATGGATGCTCCACATAATATCCTGAGCCCAGCAATCCCAGTTCCTCACCGCTGAAGCAAATAAATGCAATGGAATATCCGGGAGGATTTGCAGTAAAATAGTCAGCGAGATTCAGCACCATGGAAGTCCCGCTGGCATTATCATTTGCGCCTGGAAAATAAATGCCGTCTCCCATCTGACCCAGATGAT
>MWVX01000341.1_pt1 | contig 14035 bp, 12 predicted proteins | sample 1047311 | NCBI WGS metagenome assembly MWVX01 (sample SAMN06349984, study PRJNA376086) | soil metagenome | isolation source: MtG-4 sample Antarctic (ecotone) soil | place: Antarctica | collected 2015-01-13 | reverse complement strand
TTTGTTTTTACGAATAATATAAGGCACATTACGAAAATAATATTCAAAATAACGTGCGGTGTTGTTGCTTCCTGTGGCTATATAAGCATTGCAATTTTTTAAAAGCTCATTTAAAGTAAAATAGAGGGCCGCACTTTTGTTCCATTCCATCATTTTCTTTAATAAATGTCCTATTAATTCCTCATCTTTCGAAGAAGGCTTAATAAAAGCATAATGGCCGGTAATGAAAGTACAAAGTACATCATGAAAACCCACAAGAGGAATATTACCCGCTAACACTAAGCCTATTTTTTTTTTATTATTATTGGTTTCGAGAATTTGGTATTTTTCAGCCAATGAGATTAATTTATCCTCTTGTAAAAATTGTGCTGAAATATTGTCAATTGCAAGATCAATGTAATGAATAGTGAACCAATTGTTTTTTGCAAATGCTTTTAGTTTTACAGCCTGCCATTCATCGGCGCCCGCCATCATATACTCTCCTAATTGCACTAAAAGATTTATGCGTTCTTTTAAATTCATTCACATTTATTTACTTTTCAAAGATGATATAATAAACAATGGATTAGATAGTTGACATAGGGAATAAATATTTGAGTGCTATTTGCTGCCCACAGTTTATTTTTGTTCCTAAAAGATAATTTTAAATAAACATACAAAATGGCTATAAAGATTACGGATGAATGTATTAACTGTGGGGCGTGTGAACCTGAGTGTCCAAATAATGCAATTTATGAGGGTGGGGTTGAATGGGCAATTGCCGATGGAACGAGCGTAAAAGGTCAATATATTTTAGTTGACGGAACAACGGTTAATGCAGACCAGCGAAACCCCCCTGTTGCTGTGGACATTTACTATATCACACCTAACAAATGCACAGAATGCCAGGGTTTTCATGAAGAACCACAATGTGCTGCCGTGTGCCCTGTAGACTGTTGCGTGCCGGATGAAATGTACCAGGAAACAGTAGAAGAATTATTAGTAAAAAAAGAAAGGCTACACTTATAAATAATTAGTAATTTTAAAATACAAAGTAGCAGGCAACTGCTTAATTAAACAGGTGATATTTCCTGTTCTAAAGAGGTGAAGGGGTAACGACCTTCACCTTTCTTATTGTACAATGAGAGAACCGGGATGAAGTTATCTTGTCGAATTATAAGAGCATCAGGATATTATTAGATACCAGTCTTCAAAAGTCCAAATCAGTTTCCCTTTTAATTAAAGAAAGGCAAATTGCCTTTGCTCACGGGTATTGGTATAGTGAGGTTAAGATGGTCAACTTTTTATTTTAGTTTTGAAACATGAAGAAAAAAATTGCATTGGTCACTGGCGGTTATTCCGGTGAAGCTGTTATCTCTTACAAATCGGCTACTACCATTTATAATCACCTTGATAAAGATAATTTTGATGTTTATAAAATTGACATAAATCCGCAAGGCTGGTATTACGAGCTGGAAGGAAAAAAAATTGAAATTGACAAGAATGATTTTTCATTAACTATCGGTGAACAAAAAATAAAATTTGATGCGGTTTTTATTGGCATGCACGGCACTCCCGGCGAAGATGGAAAGCTCCAGGGATATTTTGATATACTGAGCATCCCCTACACCTCTTGCAATGCGGCTTCATCTGCAATTACATTTAACAAGCGATATACGGTGGCAGTTGCTGCCATGGCAGGCATTAATGTCGCAAAATCCCTACATCTTTTTAAACACACGAAATACGAATTAGATTTTATTCTTTCTTCACTCCAATTACCGTTATTTATTAAGCCAAACAATGGAGGTTCCAGTATCGGCATGAGTAAGGTAACCGAGGCAGTTCAATTACAATTAGCATTGGATAAAGCTTTTAAAGAAGATGACCAGGTATTGGTTGAAGAAATGATAACAGGAAGGGAATTTACGGTTGGTGTTTTTAAATCAACGGGGGAAATCAAAGTATTACCAATTACAGAAATTATCACTCAAAAAGAGTTTTTTGATTTTGAAGCAAAATACCAGGGTAAATCATCAGAAATTACACCTGCACTGATTGATGAACAATGTAAGATTAAAATTGAAGCTGCTGCTAAAAAAATTTACCAGGTATTTAATTGCAATGGCGTAGTGAGAATAGATTTTATTTTTGAGGCAAATAACCAGGTTCCTTATATGCTCGAAATAAACACCGTTCCTGGTCAAAGCGAGGCGAGTGTCATTCCTCAACAAGTTCGGGCAATGGGTTGGGAATTAAAAGATTTTTATGGCAAACTTGCTAATGAAGCTTTAACTCCTACCACGTAAACGGTCTAAGCAGTTTACTTATATTGCACCCCAAAATTGAAGGTACACTTTGACGTTAATTAAAAAATATATAACAGGCCGTCCCCTTTGGGTTAATTTATTTATTGTACTTGTTCTATTGTTTTTAATGATATTGATTTTTATGTTTTCGCTTAACTGGATCACGCAACATGGCGTGTCTCGTACTGTACCTGCAGTCACAGGCAAAAGTTTAGAAAACGTAAGATCACTGCTGGAGGAAAAAGGGTTTGACATTGTTGTGCAAGACTCTGTTTATTATGATTCTTTACCGCCATCAGTTATTGTTAAACAAGTGCCTGAAGTGGATGCGGTTGTAAAAGTGAACAGGACAGTATATGTAACCATCAATCGCATGATACCACCGGATGTTGAAATGCCAAACCTTGTTGGTTACAGCTTTCGTAATGCAGAAATGGTATTGAAAAACCTGGGTTTGCGTTTAGGTGATACTACTTTTAAGCCTGACTTTGCCAAGAACTCTATTTTAGAACAATCTTTTAAGGGTAATTCAATTACAGCAGGCACAAAATTAAAAATTGGAAGCGCTATTTCATTGGTCTTGGGTAGTGGTGTTGGTAATGATGATATGCCCGTACCAAAACTGATAGGGTTAACTTATGAAGAAGCAAAAATTTTAATTGAAGCACAGGGTTTGATCCTTGTACCGGTAGTGATAGACCCATTAGTGAGGGATACCGCCGCCGCCTATGTTTACAAGCAAAACCCAGAAACTAAAAATGAAGAAAACCGGCGTTATAGAATACGTTCTGGTCAAATGATGGATATTTGGCTGAGCCTTCAAAAACCAATTATAGATTCATTGGATAAAATGAAACAAAGTCCTGATCAGGACGAAGAAAATTAAATATGCAAAGTATAACTGTCGAAGAATTAAAAAGCAAAATGGATGGTGGCGAAAAGATCAATTTAATTGACGTGCGGGAACCACATGAATATGCAGAAGCTAATATGGGCGGCAAGCTTTTCCCGCTCGGTAAAATTCAAACCATGCAAGTAGAAGACCTTGAAGATTTAAAGGAGGAAGAAGTAATTATCCATTGCCGTAGCGGTCATCGAAGTATGATGGCTTGTTTGGTATTGGACAGTCTTGGTTTTAAAAATACTTACAATGTGGAAGGTGGTATATTGGCATGGCAGGAGAAGTATGGAGTTGGAAAGTAGGTATTGGGATTGCGTAAAATAACCAGACAGTAAATTAAACTAAATTGTGAACGACACACTACCAACGATCGTTACCAACTATATTTCAAAATCTCAAATTCATTCCTACCATCCAATTAGTTCCTGCCATTGGAAAATAAAAATTTTCAGTAATTAAAGCAGCATTATAATAATAACTGAATGTATAGCCATTTGGTTCATATTTTTTATTGAAAAGGTTATTTACCAGGGCAATAACAGATGCATTTTTCAACCACTTTTTTCTAAAACTATATATGGCCCTAAAGTCCTGCGTATAAAAAGGATTAAGTTTTCTATCATTATTATTGGTGTTATCTAAAAATTGTCTACTTACATACTTGCCAATTAAATCTATGGTGATGTTTTTTGCAGGAATGAAATTTAATGTAGCGCCGCCCACCACAGCGGGGGAAAAACTAATTGAGGTTTCATTATACGTGTTGATTTTTTGTCCACCATTATCATAATCATCTACATATTCTGTAAAATCTTTTATACGGTTGCGGCTAAACGCCATGTTGCCGACAGCTTTTAACCAATCGGTTAAAGAAATGCCTGCTTGTAGTTCTATACCTACCCGGTAACTATTATTGATATTCGATCTTGTGTAAGCGCCAACATCATTTATTTTTCCTGTCAGCACCAGTTGATCTTTGTACTTCATATAATAGAAACCAGCACTTGCACTGTAGTTTTTTGATTTATATTCAATGCCAAGTTCTACATCATGCAAACGTTCCGGTGTAGGCAATTCTGCCGGACTGGCTTCAAAATCATTACGGTTAGGTTCTTTATTTGCGATAGCGTAAGAAGCAAATGCCATTATGCCATTATTTCGATAACTCATACCCAGCTTCGGATTGAAAAAATTATATTTCTTATCAAGTTTTAACAATGAGTTATCTCTGAAACCATTTATTATATGACGTACTCTTCGCCATTGAACATCAGTATAAATTTGAAAATGGTGAAATATATCCTGCTGCCATTTACCATATAGATTTGCGTCTGTTTTCTCTCCTGCATTATTATACCATCTTGTATTGTCGTTTGATAGACCATTCTTTGCCCAGGTAATCTCACCATAGTGTTGCCCGTCGTATTTAGCTACCGAACCACCAACATTTATTTGTGTACTGGCTGATGAATGCTGGAAAGAAAATATATTTCCATAATAATCATTGTTTAACCAAAGCTGGCGTATAAAATCTGAGTTGGTAATAACTTGGATGCCATTCATTCGATCTGCTAATCCATAATCTGCGTATTTTTCATCTGCTTTGTATTGTTCATAATAACCCTTCCCTTTTATGTAAAACAGACCCGTATTAAAAACGAGGCTTGAATTTATTTTTTGATTGAAAAAGAACTGATAATGATCTTGTTTATAATTATCAGTTTCGTTATCATAGGCTTCGCCTTGTTTTTCAGTACCGGCATAATTAACCCTGCGATTATTTTTTAAATCAACTTCGGTCACACCGTACCAGGCTTGGTAAGTTTTTTCCTTACCCGAAAAAATATTAAACCGCAATTGAGTTTTATTCGCTAAATAAGCGGTTGAAAAATAATATGAACTAAGATCACTGGTAGCCCTGTCTATATACCCATTGCTGGAAATTCGCGATAGCCGGAGATCAGCCGTGAAATGTTTACCCAATAAACCACTTCCTATTTTTAATGTATTTTTTAAAGAATTGAAAGAACCATAACTATTATTAAATTCTCCGTACGGTTCTGTATTTTTTTCGTTAGTGCTTAAATGAATGCTACCGCCAAAAGCACCTGCCCCATTAGAAGAGGTGCCCACACCTCTTTGTATTTGAATACTGTTTACCGATGATATGAAATCGGGCAGATCGACAAAGAAAGTTCCACCGCTTTCGGGATCATTGAAAGGCACTCCATTTAATGTTACATTAATGCGGGTGGCATCGCTGCCCCTTATGCGAATGCCCGTATAACCAAATCCATTACCGGCATCAGAGTTAATGACAACAGAAGGCGTTTGATTTAATATAAACGGAAGGTCTTGCCCGAGGTTTTGTTTTGTAATTTCTTCTTTGCCAATATTGGTTTTGGCAAAAGGGGTAGAAGCGCCGGCCCGCACAGATCTAACTTCCACAGGTAAAAGTTCAATCGTATCTTTTCTTTCGCTTGAATCTTTTTGTGCGCACAGGTTAGCTGCTGTAAATAATAAAAAACTAAAAAAAATTGCCCTTTTCATTTGTTTATTTTTAAAAAAGAAAGGGAAATGCAGCAGAAGAGAAGGAAAAAATAATAGCCTTCCCTGCGCAGGCATTACCCTGATCAGGTTCTACGGGTATAATCTCAGATCCTGCCATTGGCGGGAACACCCCGGGTTGTGAAATGCAAATTTATAGAAGAAAAAACACAATGCCCCTGTAACTTTATTTTTCATTCATACGTCTATAGAGGTATAACTATAAATAGATGAACCAGATAAAAAAATATTTTTTATTAAGCCTTCTTTTTGCTTCTGTTTTAGCACTTAGCGCCCAAAAAACAATTAACGATGCAAATGCTGAACGCCGCTCAATTAAAAGTTTTCATGCCATCAAAGTTTCCGGAGGTATTGATCTTTATATAAGCGAAGGTGATGAAGCATCAGCAGTCAGTGCCAGGGATGTTGAAACGAGGAATTATATAAAAACAGAAGTAGTAGACGGGGTTTTGAAGATTTGGTTTGAATGGAAAAGTGGAAGAAATATTTTTGCTGGCACCAATAAGCAACTAAAAGCCTATGTATCTTATAGAAAATTAGATGCTTTAAGTGCATCAGGTGGTTGCGATGTAATTGTTGACGGCACCATCACCCAAAATAACTTAAACATAAATATTTCAGGTGGATCGGATTTTAAAGGCAAAGTAGCAGTTCAGGATTTGCAGGTAGAATCCAGTGGTGGTTCAGACGTGGATATTGCGGGTAAGGCTTCACGTTTAAATGTTGACGTAAGTGGCGGAAGTGATTTTAATGGTTATGACCTTATCACTGAAACCACTTCAGTGGAAGCAAGTGGTGGCAGTGATGTAGAAGTAACAGTAAATAAAGATTTGAGTGCCAGGGCAAGCGGTGGTAGTGATGTTTTTTACAAGGGTAACGCTTCTGTAAGTGAGGTAAAATCATCAGGCTCAAGCAGTGTAAAAAAAACGGGTAGATAAAAACATGATAACAAAATTGTGACAAGCCCTCTCAGTATGGTTTTTTGTTTTTGGCAATAAACAGATTTCCGCTACATTTGCACCACATCGCGAAGTAGAGCAGCGGTAGCTCGTCGGGCTCATAACCCGAAGGTCGGGAGTTCGATCCTCCCCTTCGCAACAGCAAAGCCTCATTAGAGGCTTTTTTTATCCGCATCATCCGCTTTTCCGGACTGGCCTTGAAGAAGACGAAAATTCAAGGTAACGAGTTTCAAGTTTTGAACCTTATTAATTAATTTGATCTCCCTCGGTACTTTTGCAATTAAATGAAATCTGGCTTTGTAAATATTTTTGGTAAACCAAATGCAGGTAAAAGCACTTTGTTAAATGCGTTAATAGGCCAGAAATTGGCTATTGTTTCTTCCAAAGTTCAAACCACCCGGCACAGGATAAAGGGAATATTAACTACTGATGCATATCAAATTATTTTTTCAGACACACCAGGAATAATAGAACCCAAATACAAGCTGCATGAAAAAATGATGCAGGCTGTCAAGGGGTCTCTGGAAGATGCAGATGTGGGTTTGCTGATCATAGATATTAATGATAATTGGGAAGAATGCGATGCGATTTTTTCCTCATTAAAATTAAAAATTCCATGTATAGTTCTTCTTAATAAACTCGATAAATCAAATGAAGAAAAAATATCAAAAGCTATACAGTTTTTTTCCGCTAAAACTTATTGTATAGATGTAATTGCTATATCTGCATTAAAAGACGCAAACCTCGGGAAACTCTTGGAGCTCATCACAGATAAACTACCGGAAGGCGAACCATTTTATGCTGCAGATGAAATGACTGATTTATCTGAACGGTTTTTTGTAGGAGAGATGATAAGAGAAAAAATCTATGATTTATTCGAAGAGGAAATTCCATATCAAACAACCGTATTAGTGCATGAGTTTAAACAAAAAACTGGGTTGCTAAAAATTGGGGCCAATATCATTGTCCAAAGGGAAACACAAAAATCAATAATTATTGGCGAGGGTGGAAGAATGATAAAAAAAATCGGCGGTGAAGCAAGGAAGGATATTGAAAAATTTGTAGATCAAAAAGTTTTTTTAGAACTATTTGTAAAAGTCCGCCCGAAGTGGCGGGAAAATGATATTTTTTTAAAGGAATATGGATATTAATCATGAATAAGTTATAAATCATAAACTATGTCCCTTTGTATTGCCCGGATAAAATCCTGCATTTGTTTATTATCTATATTTTTTATTATTAGCCTTTGCCAACTAAATGCCCAGGTCTTCATTCAGCTAACGGAAGATGGGTTTAAAGGAAAAGCATCTACTTATGTCGTTTATGGGAGCGAAGGACTTAATAATAGAATACCTTATGATAGAGTTAAGGGAACTCCTTTTTGGAGCGATAAATATAAATTAGCTGCATTATATTCAGGTAATACCAGAGTTTCTATAAGACCTGTAAAATTAAACCTGGCATCAAATGAAATTTATTTTTAAAAAATGATGAAGAGATTGTATTGGAAAATGTAGAGGTTACTAAATTAACATTCTATAAAGGAAAAGATACTTCTGAAATAGAAACTTCATTCATTCGAAAAGTTCCTGATTTGTTTATTTGGAACTTTAAAATTGATGATTTTGTTCAGGTAATGAACCAGGGAAAATACCAATTGCTGAAATATGTAAAACGAAGTGTTGGCATTGGAGACTCTTTATTTGGTACGCAGAAACGTTATTTTTTTAAAGATGAACTTACCTATTTTCTAAGGGTAAATGATAAAGCGGAGAAAATAAAAAAATTGAATGAAGAATATATTCTTTCCCTTATGCCTTCAGTCTCAAAACACAAGGAGTGGATAAAGGAAAATAATATCAATTTTAAAAAAGAAGAGGATGTAATTCGTTTTCTGAATTACTATAATTCTCAAGCTTCTGCACTCACTGAGTAAAGCTTAATTATCGCCTCTTTTGTACCGTTAAATTTTTATTTGCAATATGTCATTTACAGTAGCAGTAGTAGGCAGGCCAAATGTTGGGAAAAGCACTTTTTTCAATCGTTTGCTTGAACAACGCAAGGCTATCGTAGATAATACAAGTGGCGTGACCCGCGACAGGCAATACGGTGTTGCTGACTGGAACGGAAAATCATTCAACGTGATTGATACCGGTGGTTTTGTGCCTGAAAGCGAAGATATTTTTGAAAGAGAAATAAAAAAACAAGTCCTTATTGCAATAGAAGAAGCCAGTGCTATTCTTTTTATAGTAGATGCGGCTACGGGTATTACCGATCTGGATGACGCAATGGCTAATTTGTTGCGCCGCTCTCCGAAACCTGTGTTTTTGATAGTAAATAAAGTTGACAATAACGAACGTCTATTAGAGGCAACAGAATTTTATAGTCTTGGTTTTGATAAAATTTTTTTTCTTGCCGCCATCAGCGGGAGTGGCACCGGGGAATTGCTGGATGCACTAACTGATCTGATCAAAGAGGAAGAAAGTGAGGAGGTTTTAGCAGAAGATGCATTGCCAAAATTTGCTATTATTGGTCAACCTAATGTTGGTAAATCTTCTTTATTAAATGCGCTCATTGGTAAGGAAAGAACTATCGTTAGTGATATTGCAGGTACCACAAGAGATACTATTCACACGCGGTATAATTTATTTCAAAAAGATTTTATTTTAATTGACACGGCGGGTATTCGGCGCAAGTCTAAGGTGCATGAAGACCTTGAATTTTATTCTGTAATTCGGGCAGTAAAAGCGCTGGATGAAACTGATGTGTGCCTGCTTTTATTAGATGCGGAAAAAGGGATAGCTGCGCAAGACCTCAACATTTTTAGCATGGCGGTAAAAAAAGGAAAAGGAGTGGTGGTGCTGGTTAATAAATGGGACCTGGTAAATAAAGAAACCAACACGGCAAGAGACTATGAAAAAACATTAAAAAAAAGGTTAGAACCTTTTACCGATGTACCCATTTTATTTATTTCCGCTTTGGAAAAGACAAGAATTTTAAAAGCGATGGAAATTGCATTAGATGTTTATGAAAACCGGCAGCGAAAAATCCCAACTTCTAAAGTAAATGATGTTATGCAAAAGGCTATTGAAGCACATCATCCACCGGTAGTTAGAGGTAATCCCATCAGCATAAAATACATTACACAATTACCGACAGTCGTTCCTTCCTTTGCTTTCTTTTGCAATTACCCAGATGATATTAAACTGCCTTATCGCAACTACCTGGAAAATAAATTACGTGAAAATTTCAATTTTACCGGGGTGCCCGTGCGCATTTTCTTTAGAAAAAAGTAGAAAAATGTGATAAATTAACTCAGGTTTTCCTAAAGCAAGGCATTAGCTTTGCGGCCATAATTTAACTTAAACAAAAAAATAATGAAAAAATTGCTTGCGGTAATAGCCATTTCAGCTTCCACCCTTGTTGCCTGTAATAACGAGGCCGATAACACAACTACTACAGATTCTATGAACACCATGTCAACTGATACATCCAGTGTGATGGAGTCGCCCACCACCATGGAAAGTACTTCTGCTAATGAAGGGATGATGATGATGAAGGATGGTAAAATGATGATGATGAAAGATGGTCAGACAATGATGATGGATAAGGATATGACCACAAGCAATGGAACTAAGGTGATGATGAATGGGGAAGTAATGATGAAAGACGGGAAAAAAATGATGATGAAGGAAGGAATGATGGTTGATAAAGACGGTAATATGATGGATAAGGACGGAAAAATGATGGATAAGATGAATCAGTAAAATGCTGGAGGATACAACGAATTGACGTTAGCTGAAATATTGATTTTAATAAAAGGCCTTCCAAACCGGAGGGTTTTTTTTATAGATTAAATTCAGAGATGATTATGCCAATTTGTTTTTTAAATGTTTTTAATGCGGTTTTCTGTTCCTTAATAAAAATGTTATCATCCAGGTTTCCTAATACTTCTTCCATTTCTTTATCATTATCATAAAGCATTTTTCTAAAAGTATTTTGATAATCCTTAGCCCTGGAATTATAGATGTGTTGAACCATCCACTCTTTTGTACCAATAGACTGTTGAAGCAGTTTTTTAAATAAAGAAGGAGAAAACCCTTTGGGGGTGATTTTTAGTATTTCTAATAAAGCCGCAAATCCATGTTGTAATTTTTGTAATTCATACAATTCATTGTTTTTGCGGTAAAATAAATGAACTTCTTTCCACGAAGTGACGCTACCGTTCTTAATATTATTAAATAAAAATTCTACTTCTTTATTTGGTAAAAGCTGGCCGCCAACATTCTGCCATTCTAAACGCATTGGTTTTGAAGGAAGCGATTCCAATAAGCTTTCAAAAGAAGAAATACCTGCTGCCGAAATATGATTAACAAGCTGGTTAATTCCATAATAAACAATTAAATGCTTATAAACAGAGTACGCCTCTTTTACTTTTATTAATTGGGTAGGACGATTATTATTTTCAAAACCAACAGCATTTATTTGCAGGTTTTTAAAATCTGTTTTTGGATCTTCTAATAAAAATTCGCCTGCTTGTAATAAAGCTTCTTCTTTTTTTTCATCGTTGCTCTTTTCGACAGCTATGGCAGTAAATTTTTTTATCAAATCAATGGCGGTAAATATTTCATTAATACTGTCTGGCGCCAGGTAGTCATATTCTATAAACTGTGTTTTATCTGTACGCTTATCCCTGTCAATATATTTATGCGCATTGCGTGCCAGGGCATACATATTATACATAAACCAATAGGCCGGCATAATAACCAGTTTATTTTCAGCTTCATCATTACTAACCAAGCTGAATGGCAGCGGAATATTTAATTCATTTGGATAATCGCCTTTTGCAATTAAAGTATAGGTTGCAAATTTGGAATTGTGCTTTAAGCTAACGCATAAGCCTGGCCAAAAGCCCCTACCAGCCACAATTTCTCCATCGGCTGCCCGGCTGTTATGATTTGAACCTATGGTGACACCTGCTGCAATATTACTTTGGCCCATTACAACAGAGGCGCATAAAAAAGAATTATTATGATGCTGTTCATGTGCAGGAAAAATGAGTGAATTTAATACTTCGCAACAGGAGATAGTTGCGTTATTGCCTAAATAAGAATTGATTAACCTGGCGCCATATTTTAATTGCGAATGCGAAGCTATTTGAAAACGTACCGCTTTTACACCATAAAAAATGCGGCAGCCATAACCAATAATTCCATTTACCAATTCACAGCCTTCACCAATCTGAGTTGTGGCTTCATTAGATGAATTGATAGTAAGATTTTTTAACTTATTTGCACCTTTTATATAGGCATCGCTTCCTACCCAAACATCTTTGATAATGCTGGTATTTTTTATCACTGTTCTATCACCTATTTTTCCATAATATCCGCGTTGCTTATCAAACTTTCGTTCTGTAAACTCCCTGAATTTCTCTAATAATTCTTTATCATCCCTGTATTTTGCCCAAAGCCAGGCATCTCCCGGTAACATGCCGTTGAATGGTAAAATTTTGCGACCTGCGTTTTCATTGCACACCTCCAGCCATACCCTTACTGTTTCTTCTTCGCCTTCCTTAATTATGCCATTACCAAATTTTGAGTGATTGGTGGTATGCAACTCATGAATATTAGCAAGCATTACTTCATTGCCCACAATATAATGCGATATATAGTTAACATTATTAAGTACTACATTATCACCAAAATCGCAACTGATGATAGTACTGTTATAGAGACCAACGGGCATGCTTACATTATGGTATTCAAGTGAAAATGGTTCAAGCATACCAATGCGAACGAGACCAAAAAATTTGCAGTTTTTTACCAACTCCGGATTGAAGGCATTAGACACCAAAATATTTGCCCAGTTATCCGACGTGTTGCTATTACGAACTAGCACTTCAATTTCATACGCAGACAAATTGCGATAGGTAATCCCATTTCTATTCTGAAGGTTGCGCAAATGATATTCATCTTTACCATCAGGCAAAAAGTTTTCAGTTACAAATTCATATCCAATAGAGCTCAGTAATTTTTTGTTGACCTGGTTCATTAAAAAGATCCTTTCATAAGATGAAGGTTTATTCAACTGTCACTGACTTTGCAAGGTTTCTAGGTTTGTCAACATCCACTCCTTTTAATATACCAATATAATAAGCCAGCAACTGCAAAGGAATAGTACTTAACATTGGCGCCATAATTTCATCGGCTTCCGGAACAACAATTATATCATCAGCTAATGCAATGCTTTGTTCATCGCCTTCATTTATCACGGCAATTACTATTCCCTTTCTGGCTTTTATTTCCTGCATATTGCTTAACACTTTTTCATGGTAAGAATCTTTTGTAGCAATAAAAACTACAGGTAAATTATGATCTACAAGAGCTATAGGTCCGTGTTTCATTTCAGCAGCCGGATAGCCTTCTGCATGTATGTAAGAAATTTCTTTCAATTTTAATGCTCCTTCCAGCGCCACCGGGAAATTATATCCACGCCCTAAGTATAAAAAATCTCTTGCGTCTTTATATTTTTCTGCCAATACTTTTAAATGATCATTTTGTTGTAAAACGATAGTCACCTTCTCCGGGATTGAATCTAATTCTTTTAATAATTGCAAATAACGATCATGATTCAATACCTGTTTTTCATACCCAATTTTTAAGGCAACCATTGTTAATACAGCCAATTGTGCGGTAAATGCTTTAGTAGATGCAACACCAATTTCAGGGCCTGCATGTGTGTACGCTCCTGCATCAGAAACACGTGCAATGGAAGAACCGACCACGTTTACCACACCCAAAATGATGGCACCTTTTTCTTTGGCGTTTTCAATGGCCACTAACGTATCTGCTGTTTCACCGCTTTGAGAAATTGCAATAATTACATCGCCTTTATTAATAACCGGGTTGCGGTAACGAAACTCTGATGCATATTCAACTTCTACATTTATCCGGCAAAGTTCCTCAAAAATATATTCAGCTACCAGCGCCGCATGCCAACTCGTACCACAAGCTACCATCACAATGCGGTTGGCATTCATTATTTGTTTAGCATATTTTTCAATACCGCTCATGGTTATCGTTCCCGCATTTGCATCTAAGCGACCTCTTAAACAATCATAAATCGTTTGCGGTTGCTCAAATATTTCTTTCAGCATAAAATGGTCATAGCCGCCTTTTTCAATGGCTGCCAGTTCCATATCCAGTTTAGTAATAAACGGAGTTTGCCTTTCGTTACCGAGGTTTTTTAGAATTAATTCATCTGCTTTAATAATGGCTAACTCATAATCATTTACATACACTACTTCTTTTGTATATTCT
>MWVX01000340.1_pt1 | contig 14073 bp, 20 predicted proteins | sample 1047311 | NCBI WGS metagenome assembly MWVX01 (sample SAMN06349984, study PRJNA376086) | soil metagenome | isolation source: MtG-4 sample Antarctic (ecotone) soil | place: Antarctica | collected 2015-01-13 | reverse complement strand
CTCGGTTAGCGGCGAAGTTACATGGCCAGATGGATGCACCGAGATGGGTACCAACACATCTGCCGGCGCAAAAGAAAAGTTTAAAAAAGAGGTGACACTTGCTAAAACAGAAGAAGGCAACTGGCAATAGATAGTAGCACTCCAAATAAAAGAACAGCCATGAGAGGCTGTTCTTTTATCTTCTATTCATTTAAGCTACTCCGCCACTATTTTAATATTAGAGATGTAATAATTAAAATGCTGTTTGGGACCTCCATAAGTACCTGTTTCAAAACCAAGACGGTCAAACTTTACACCAGGCATAACCACCTCCTGCAAGTCATATACTTTCTCACCATCCAACCATGCTTTTACATTTTGGCCTTTAACAGAAAGTGCCACATGCACTGGCTCTTTTGTTCCGTTTTTATCTTTGAATATTGTCATGTTTCTTGCTTCAGACCTGTAAATCTCCCCGGGTCCCTGTTCATGCGTAAACACCTGTACTCTTCCCGGTTCTGCACTCGTTCCTCCGCTTGGCCCTACAGCAAATGTGAGTCCTCCTTCCCGGTATTCCGCACCTTTTTTAAATGCTCTTACATTTAATTCAGGCACGCCTTGTCCATCTTTATAATCAGCAATATAATCAAACTCAATTTTAAAATTTTCCGGCATAATTTGATTAAATGAGCTTTCATATTTAGCACCTGCATCCAATTTCAGCCACCTGCCATCGCGGCCTTCCACCGTCTTTACTTCTCCTATAGATTTTGTTTTCCAAACGCGGGGCATATCGCCAAGACTATCTGCTGCAAAATTGGCTGCAAACAAAACATCTCCCGGTTTCACAGTAATAGGCAATGATTTAGAGGCTGAAGGTTGTGTTTGTTGCCCGGGTTTTACAGTAATAGGTAAATTCCTGGGGTCTTGATTAGAAGTAGTTTTTTTGTTTGACGGTTTTACGGTAATGGGAAGATTGGCATTTGTTTTTTATCAACCTGCGCTATCAACTGGGTGCAAAGGGTAATAGTTACTACCAATAATAAAAAGTGTTTCATGTTATATAGTTTATTATTCAAATTAATAAACTATAATGGAAGCAACAAAAATGTTTAATTCAGCATATCCGGGCAAGGTAGCTGGTTATGCCTCCAGTCATTTTCGGCGTTTAATTGCATGGAAAGAGGCGTTCCTGTAAGTCTTTTACTTTGTAAAAAAATATACAGATATGAAACCAGGGAAACTTTGCAGCAAGCTGCTGCAAAGTTTGCGGAAAAGCCAAACAGAATACCTATATAGAAGATAGCGAGGATGGGGAAAGACAAACCTCTTATATCGGGAATTCACTTCGGAGATTTTTAACTAATTGCGGTAGTATAGTGCTGTGTTGGTTAAATAAAAATTCAACAGTAAAGTACTGCGCAAAAGAGTTAGCATTTCTTCCAAAGAATTACTTCGTCTGCGGAAAGGCATTTTAATTGTTTGTATTATTAATTTAAATACAACTGTATTTTCTTTTCTACAAGAATGTTCTTATCAGTTACATTCCACAGCTCCGCTTCTTCTTCAAGGGTTATGTAAAACAAAAAAGCTTCAAGCAAAGTGGGATAACTGCGGCTGCGTACATTTTGGTATTTTACTTTAAAGCTGCCTGTGGTACCGCGGTAGCGTTCGGCATTATCGGATAAGCGAAAGAGAATAACATTAGAGGTTGAGTAAAAAATTCGGTTCATTGGATATTGGTTTTGTAGGTTAAAAATAGCTTAAAGGGCCATACTTACGCAATGGACAATCACCAAAATTTGCCGTAGAATTACGAGGATTTTTTACAGAAGGAATAGAGAGTTATACAAGGTACCAGTCAAGCCGGCTTTGATTTGTAAAAATGTTCATATCTATATAATGACCGCCTAAGATTTTATACTCCACATAAAAGTCACCTAGTTTGCGGCACATCATTACAAATCCGCCGTTACATTGCTCGCCGATGAAAGTGCCTTTCCAAAAAGCTTCCAATTGTGACAGTTCGTCCATAAAAGCAAATTCATATAGGGTCATGCGTATCTGAAATTTGACTGCCAAAATAGTTGTGCAAGGCTAAACATGCAAGCAACAATAGGTTTATTTTGTAAAGTAGCTTAACGGTTCATTAAATGACAAGAATAGGTAGTAATACGCTTGCTGGATAGGTTTGTAGTACTTACTTTCGCCTTGGTTTTTCATAGGATATTGGATTTTAAAACGAGGCAGCATTTCTATGCAGCCTTTTTTGTTTTTATACCCTTTAGTGAAGGCTATATCGTAAAACTACAAAGCGCCTCATCGTTGATTTACCGACTGCTAAGTAATAACCATACAGCAAAAAAGAGGCACTTGCCCCATTGACCAACAAGCCTCACCGATATACATTTGTAGCAGAAGTTGATTGATACACATTATCAATCCTATCCAATCCTAAGAAAGCCAACCTATCCAACATTTTTAGAAAAACCAGCTAATCCAATATCGGTCAACTTCTTTTTTTCGTTATCGTTTTGGAAAACCCGTTTTAACGTCCGCTTCATCCTAACCAGAGAAACCAACCCTATCCAATCCTTTGTAAAAGCTGAGGCGTCCGTTGTCCCATGAAACAAAAACACTAAACTCCACAACGGCCTTATATCTTTAAAAACCCTTTACCCACGTAAAGGGTTTTTTGTTTTCTATTGATAAGCAATGGCAAAAACACTATTTGATATCCGGCGCCAATAACTTTGAAACCGAGTATGTATTTTTCTACTTAAAAAATAATGATTTTGCGACTATTAGCTTTTAGCAGTTCAAGAGCAGGTGATGAAGCTTATTTACAAACAGCAGCACCAATAATAAAAGAGTTCCTGGGAGCAGCACCTTTGTCTGTCGCTTTTGTGCCGTTTGCTTCTGTAGATAAAGACTACGAAGCTTATACGGCTAAAGTAAAAGAAGGGCTGAATAGCCAGCTTTATACTATTACAACGGTTACATCGTCAGGCGCAAAAGAGATTATTGAGAGCTGCGATGTTATTATGATTGGCGGCGGTAATACATTCAAGTTGCTGCACGATTTATATGAATTGGAATTGATGGAACCCATTAAACAAAAAGTGCAAAATGGCACACCGTATATTGGCTGGAGTGCCGGATCAAATATCACAGGACTATCTATCTGCACTACTAACGATATGCCCATTATTCAACCGCAAAGTTTTACTGCATTGGGTTTCTTCCCATTTCAAATTAATCCGCATTATTATAATGTGAAAACAAAAGGTTTCAATGGCGAAACAAGAGACCAGCGGCTGGAAGAATTTCTGAAAATCAATGATGGCGGCCCTGTTGTTTGTTTGCCTGAAGGAACAGCCTTGAAGTTTGAAAATAATACATTGACCTTTATTGGAGCAACGGCTGGCATTGTAATGTTGAGGGAAAATGAGGCGCTGGTTCGGAAGGAAATAAAACCTACAACGGATCTATCTTATCTACTTCGATAAATTAAATCTTCCAGAAATCAGAAAAAATCTACAACGCAAATTATCCGGGATAGGGAAATAACAGTCTTAATCGCGGCTTACTTATCAGGAGAATACAAATCTATATTTATCAGCAAGCCAGCTGTAAGGTTAGTATATAAAACACCCAACTTATAGAGATTTGAAACCTTCCCCCTTGCACTTTGTTGCAGAGGGGTGAGGTGTTATCTTCGGCAGCATGAAAATTGTTTTTATTACCGGAGCAACAGCGGGTTTTGGTGAGGCTTGCGCTTACTTATTTGCGCAAAACGGATATGGCGTTATTTTAAATGGTCGTCGTACAGAACGGCTTCATAGCTTAAAAGAAAACCTGGAAAAAGAATATAATACCTCCTGCTACCTGGTGCCCTTTGACGTACAAAACAGGGGAGAGGTTTTTAATGCCATAAATAGTTTGCCTGAACAATGGAAGGCGATTCATGTGCTAATTAATAATGCCGGGCTAGCATTAGGAAGAGATGCTTTTAATGAAGCGGATATTGATGACTGGGATACAATGATTGATACCAATGTAAAAGGCTTGCTTTATGTTTCAAAAGCAATCGTGCCCTTTATGGTGAACAGAAGAAGTGGTCATATCATTAACCTTGGTTCAGTGGCAGCTAAAGATATTTACGATAAAGGGAATGTGTACTGCGCTTCCAAAGCGGCAGTGGACGCTATTTCAAAAGCTATGCGAATTGAATTGCTGCCGCACGGTATTAAAGTAACGGCTATTCATCCGGGTGCTGCCGAAACGGAATTTTCCCTTGTTCGTTTTAAGGGAGACGAAGGCACTGCCAACAAAATTTATGATGGCTTTACACCGCTTACAGCGGCCGATATAGCAGGAATAATTTTTTACACCACTACACTCCCTGCTCATGTATGCATTAACGATTTAGTGGTCACATGCACGCAGCAGGCAAACTCCATTTATTTTAACAAAGACGGTAAACAGAAAAAGTAACTTTTAAAAAATCCATAACCTTTTCCTCTACGTCCTGCCACTATCTTCATTTTATTGTGATAAATATTGGCCTGTTAAAGCAAAAGCCACCTTGGTGTAAATACCCATTTTTTGAAAAAAACAGCAGTGTACTTTGGATGCCCGGAAAAAGCTATTATTTTTAAGACAACATTCAGTACCTATAAAAACCATGAAAAAAAACCTACTTCCCCTTTTCCTATTTGCTCTTTTTGCATTCACCTCTTCCGCTGCCCAGGATGTCATCCGTATGCAGGAGTGCAATAACAGCAGCATAAAACAACAGGCCGACAGTTTAAAGCAATTATATGCCCGTGATGGTTTTCAGGTAATCAGGGAAACTTCCATTGCAATGGAAAGCGAATACGAAATGCCGGTAGTAGTACCGCTTGACGAGGGCTCCTGGTACCAGTTTGTTTTTATTGGCGATTATACTTCCCGCTTATACGAAGTGCGCATGTACGACTGGGATGAAAAGATGGTGGTGTATCAGAAAAAAATGTGGGGCGATGTAGATGGAAACATTATCTCTTTTTCTTACATCCCTAAGTTTTCAGAGTTTCACATGTTTAAGCCGGTACAGCAAAATAAGACGATAAAAAAAGATTTGTGCGGCTATGTGATGTTGTTGAAAAAGGTGAGAAATTAACGGCCTATCCCGCCCTCCCGGTCTTAAGGCCACCAGCCGCTCCAAAGCTTTTATACAATACTTAAAAACTTAATCAGCTTTTGTTGGTTGAGTTTTTTTGTACTTAGCTATAGTGCTACTATGAAGCCTCTGTTGTGTCACTCACTTATACGTTCTGTAATAATATTCGGCATTTTTCTCAAATGAAATTGGGCATTGAATATTGAAAATTGGTTAAAATTGGTCACTCTTAAATCTCCATATCCGCCTATCTGCAGATTTGCCTGTCAATCCCCTTCTTCTCCAAAAAATTCATCTCTCTCCCTTCTTTGTTTCTTTGTTGGCCGTCCTATTTTACTTGGCCGTTTACCGGTATGAAAAGAGGCAGACTGAAATTGCAGGCTGTCTGTTTCTTCGGCAGGTGTCAAATCAATATAATGGTTAACAGCTTCTGAATAAGCTACCCGGTTATGCAGTAAGCCGGTAACTTTTATCACCCATTTCTTTTCTTCGGTTTTTACTTCATATTCATCGCCGATGTTTACCGTTTTTGCCGCTTTTACATTGTTGCCTGCCAGTTTTACTTTGCTGGTATCACAAGCGGCTGCTGCAAGGGTTCTTGTTTTAAACAAGCGGATGGCCCAGAGGTATTTATCTATGCGGAGTTTTTCTTTTACGGGCATATTCAATCATTCTTTTCTAACGTAAATAAGTCGTCAACTTTTTTGCCAAGGATTTTTGCCAGCTTTAAAGCAAGCAGGGTGGAAGGAATGTATTTACCGGTTTCAATAGAAATAATTGTTTGCCGTGATACCGCTACTTTGTCGGCAAGTATTACCTGCGTCAATTCGTTTTTTATGCGTTCGGCTTTAATACTATTTTTCATTTTAATCAAGTCCTATCGCTACCGGATAATTTATGTTGCAAATGAACAACGTAATTAAAACGCAGGATAAATAAAATCCAAAACAAGAAAATGGCGCAAAGAAAAATAGCAAAAAACCGCCATCTCCCTCCGGTTCCTTTTTACTGATGGCCATGTAAGCAAAACAAAAAATGAAAAACAACTGGCAAAAGGCCGCAAACTGAAAGGAGCTTAACCTGATTTTTGAGATCATTTCATCTTCTACCTTCTCTTTAGAAAATGAAAGAAAATACATACCTGCCAGAAATGAGAAAAAAGAGATGATGGCAACAATCGTATTTGTTAATGCATACGAAGAATGTCCAATTCCATCCGTTACAGTTGTTATCTCTTTTAAATTAATAAAGGCAAAAAAACGGTTGGTGATTTTAAATTGCATGCACAGCCACAAAGCAAATCCTAAAGAAGCCATTACCAGGCCGGCCTTCTTAAACTGATGCGGTAATAAGAACTTCATAAAACGAATTTAGGGCAAGGTAAGCGGATTGCCTGTGTAAAGCAAACTTTACATTCATTTATTTGTATTCAGTATTTATGTAAGTATCTTTTCTTCTTTTTTCAATTGAAATAAAATGTCCTGGTAAATTAGTTTGCGCACTTCTCTTTCGGTTTGCCTGAACTTAACGAATAGACTGAAATAGGTGCCGATAACACAGAAGATCATCACAATACCTGCCACTAAAATCAGCCTTATTAAATCTTTCCACCAGTTTGCTATTTCAGCCTCAAAAAAATTGCCTGCAATAAGCACCGCCATGAACGAGGTAAAAAATGCGTCAATCCAAAAGAGCTTTACTATTTGTTTCTTTTGTTTTACTAAATCATTCCATGCAGGTAAATGGCTATAGGTTGTTGAATCTATCCCAAAAGACAACTTGCCTTTATAAATAGTGTCGTGCATATCTTTTTGCGTATCTAATTCTACAAGTTTGTTTTCAATATAGGCTGCAATTTCTTCCCGGTTCATCGCTCAATTTTTTGTTCTAAATTAAATAAAATTTTCTTCCATTAAACCTCTGCTGCCACTGTTTATCATCTGCTTTGCAACCATTGCTGCACAGGCACAAACCAAATTAACTGACCCTCAGAAAATGAAGGCTAATGCTGACTACCTGCAGTTGTTTAGAAATAAAATAACGGTTGACCCAAACAATAAAGACACTCTTATCACATCAATCTACGGTAACCTTCTTCGGAAGGGTGCAAAGCCTGGAGTTCATCGCTTGCCGCAAGATGGTATGCTTTGTATTCTACCTGACACCAAGGATCTGGCAGTTATCCCAAATTTTTTTAATGGAAAAATTGTTTCTCCTTTCAGATCGAATAAGCATGCAATACCAAATCCCTATCAGAAAGAAACCCTTACCCCAAACAGTAAAAAATAAAAGCCGGAAACTATGGTTTCCGGCTTAATGTGTATTTCTATTCTCTTATTCCTGGGCAAAAAACCGATGGAAGTAAGGTATCGTTTCGATGCCTTTATAATAGTTCTCTATATTATATTTTTCGTTAGGCGAGTGCAGGTTATCACTATCTAACCCAAAGCCCATAAAAATAATTTTAGTGCCTAATTCTTTTTCCAAAATAGAGCAGATCGGAATAGAACCACCGCCACGCACCGGCACGGGATCTTTACCAAAAGTTGTTTGAATAGCCTTGGCCGCAGCCTGGTAACCCTTGCTGTCAATAGGCGTCATGTAAGGCTCGCCGCCATGATGCAGTTCTGCTTTCACCGTTACACTTTCAGGTGCATTATCATAAAACCAATCAATCAGAAGCTTCGTGATTTTATCAGTTCCCTGGTTGGGTACTAAGCGTGCAGAAACTTTTGCATAAGCCTTTGAGGGCAAAACGGTTTTCGCTCCTTCGCCGGTATAGCCGCCCCATATTCCGTTCACCTCTATTGTTGGGCGAATGCCGGTTCGTTCATTGGTAGTAAAGTCTTTCTCGCCCCATAACTCCTGTACACCTAATTCTTCTTTATACTCCTGTTCATCGAACGGTGCTTTCGCCATCAGCTCTCTTTCTGCAGTGGTGGCAACTACTACATCGTTATAAAATCCGGGAATGGTCACATGGTTATTTTCATCGTGCAGCTTCGCAATCATCTGGCATAAAATAGTGATTGGGTTTGCCACCGCACCACCATACGTTCCGCTATGCAGATCGCGGTTGGCTCCGGTTACTTCTACCTGTATATACGATAGGCCGCGAACGCCAATGTCAAGCGATGGGTTTTCCATACTGATCATAGAGCTATCGCTGATTAAAATCACATCGGCTTTCAGCATCTCTTTATTATCTCTGACAAATGCAGCAAGGTTAGGGGATCCTACTTCTTCTTCACCCTCAATTAAAAATTTTATGTTGGTTTCCATGCTGTCTGTTTTCACCATTGTTTCCAATGCTTTTACGTGCATGTAAAATTGTCCCTTATCATCGGCGCTGCCCCGGGCATAAACTTTACCTTCTTTAATCACCGGTTCAAAAGGCCCGCTGTGCCACAGTTCCAGCGGCTCGGCAGGTTGCACGTCGTAGTGGCCATACACCAAAACCGTTGGCTTGCCAGCATCAATTATCTTCTCACCAAACACTACCGGGTGGCCCGCCGTTTCCATAACTTCCGCTTTATCGCAGCCCGAATCCAAAAGCCTTTGTTGCACTACTTCGGCACAACGCCGCATATCATCTTTATGTTCGCTTTTAGCACTTACGGATGGAATACGCAGTAACTCTAACATCTCATCTAAAAATCGTTGCTCATGTTGTTTTTGATAATCGCTCCACGGAGTTTGCATACAATTGATTTATTTAGAAAGATAAAATTAAGGAGAAGAACCGTTGCCGTTTGCAGTTTGTGGTTTTACAGAGGCGTTCAACTTTTTGACGCCTTAGCTGTTTTATTAAGAATACCGTTTTTAATGGGAAAAGTTTATTCATTGTTTAGCAAGCAAACCGTACCCGTTAGTTTAGAAGAAGTGTGGGCTTTCTTCTCCGATGCCAATAACTTAAAAGCGGTTACACCGCCGCATCTTAATTTAAAAGTGACCAATGAAGTATATGGCGGCGCTGTTTACCCTGGTCAGGTTATGACGTATAAGGTAAAGCCTTTACTGGGCATCCCCATTTCGTGGATGACAGAAATTACCCATGTAGAACAGCTGAAATATTTTGTTGATGAGCAACGCAAAGGCCCTTACAAACTATGGCATCATCAGCACCATTTTAAAAGTATAGATGGCGGTGTGGAAATGACTGACCTTGTACATTACCGTTTGCCACTTGGTGTTTTGGGAAGCCTTGCAAACAGTTTATTGGTAAGGAACGAATTGAAAAAAATATTTGCCTACCGCTATCAAAAAGTAATTGAACTGTTTGGAAAATGGGATGGAGAGCAGATGGAGTTAAGGCTTCTATAAGAAGCAGGATGATTTAAGCAGGCAGTAATTAGTATGCAGTAAGCAGTGGAGGTGCTGAATAGCAATAAGAACCTTGAAGAGTGCGACGCAACAGACGATTTATAGTAGCAATGCTGCTGGGTACAAAAAAACAATGTATATCACATTGATTGTCGGGGATTGGCTACTGCTTACTGCCAACTGCCTGCTCTTTGTTATTACCCCGGAATACGTGAAATGTATTTTTCTATTTGCTTTATCTGGTCAACAATCTGCGGTGTAGACGGCTTTAGGGCTTTTGCTTTTCGAAAGAAATCTTTAGCGGCGCGGAACTCTCGTTTGTTCATCATGATAGAACACATTTGCAGGTAGGCTGCCGCATTATTTTCTTTATCGGGCAAGCCTTTTCGCAACGCCTGCCTTATGTAGCTTTCACCTTGTTTTAAATCGTTTTTTTGTAACGATAACATACCCATTTGCAATAAGCTGGCGCCTTCGGCTTCCTTCATCGGCATACCAAGGTCAAGCCCCTTCTTCATGTTTAATTCTGCTCCTTCAAAGTCCTGCTTCATCATAGCCAGGTTACCTTTTAGCGTATAATAAACCGACCGGATTGGTTTGTATAATAGGTTGGGGAATTTAATGGAGGCCACAATTTTTTCAGCTTCTTCCATATTGCCTTCTTCCATGTGAACCTGTATAAGGCGCAGAGGGCCAAAGAAAAAATGACCGGCAATTAAAATAACACCTACCAGATATAAAGGAAACACGGGCCAAAAGCCACTAATGGTAAGATTCATTGCAATACACAAAACAAGCAGAGCCAAGCCTATATAGAGACGGTACTTTATCAGTAAGTTATAAAACTTCATACAAATTTTTGAAAGAGGGCAAAGATAAGGGCGGCAGTTCAAAGAGAGTGAGCCGGGGAGGGTGTGCTAACCCCAAAGAAGAGCGTTAAACTATCGTAAATCAAGGGATTTTGTAGCAATCCATGTTCCATGGCTGAGCCTACATTGTTAGTAATTTAGATGATGATTTTTTTTAAGGCTACGTAGAAAGTTGAAGATGTTTATCCATACAAAGGTTTCTACAACTTTCATTGGAAACCTTCATTCATTTGCGGATAAAAATCCGCTGTAGCATTGAATGCAACGCCGGATGGGCTGCACGAAATGCTTCCGGCTTTTCAAAAAAATATTCTGCTGCTACTGCAAAACATTCTACGGGGCTGGTAGCGCCATAAGGGTTAATGTCCGACTCACCGCGGCGGATGCTATGCATGGTGGCTTCAAGTAATTCTTTCCATTCAGTTACATACTTTCTTTCCAGTAAAAGTTCAGGAACGCCATCTAAGCTGCCATCCATTTTATCAATTAAATGTATAAACTCATGGATAGCCGTGTTGTGTGTATTGTTGCTGTTTATAAAGCCCTGGCGTAGCTCCCACTTCGAAAGGATCATCACGTTTTCCATACCGCCTGTGCCTACCATCCCGGAGACCATTCTCTCATTACCGTGTTGTTCATAATCGTGGTTAAAGTTGCCGGGATAAACCAACACTTCCCGCAGGTTTACGTATTCCCAATCGGGAATAAAATAAACAGGAATCACCGCGGCCGCTCCAATTAATATACGATCCAGGTCTTCTACTTCAGCATTGGCACCGGTAATTTTTACGGCAGCCAGAAATTTTTCCAACCGGCCTTCAAAGCTCTTTTTCTCTTCTTCCTTTAGGTTAGAATAAAATAGTACATAGTCATTCAATAATTCCTGGTAATTGTGGGGCAATGCAAAAGCTTCTGAACGCCTGGGTTGGAAAACCAACAGAATGACCACTATAATAAGTACTAAAACAACTATAATCTGGAGTACCGTTTCCATAAGAGGGTTGAAGGTAACTCAGGGAACCTTCAAGTCCTTTTCCTGCTATTGTTTGAATCCGGTTTTCAGGGGTGATTATTGAACAATTGAAAAAAAAACCGGTTAGCCATCAGCTTCCCGTAATTGCCGCTTCACCACCCACTTTGGCTGCAATTCTTGCAAGGCTTATCACCCCAAGTACAGCAATTATAGTAGCTAAAATTGCGTAACCGTATTTGGAAGCCAGGCTTTAGTCACCACCAAGTAATCTTTTAATCGTTTCCTTGATCGCATCATTTCATGCCAGTGTCGCAACCAGGCCAGGAGCAGCACTGGAAAGAGCAATAATTGACTGTAATTTATGATGATGAATACTGGTTAAGATCGCCTTGATTCCTCATAATTGGGCCCGTACAAACCCGGAACTTTATTACCGGTGCTGCGCAGGTAAACAATCATTTCTCCACGGTGATGATAAAGGTGATTATACAGGAAACCACGCACTACCTGTATCCTTGGCATTTCAGGGAAAATAGGTTCTGTACCACCCATCACCATTTTCCAGTTTTGAAACATGCTTTCATCAGTAGCCGTTTCTAAAGCTGTTCTTGCCACCTGTACGTTTTCTTCAAACTTTGCAATAATATTTTCAGCTTTACTGATATCGCCTTTATCATACTTATAAGTGGCCATATCAAATACGTTTTGATGTAACGTTCCATCATACCAGTTATATATTTCTGCAATATGCGATGCAAGCTGTCCGGTAGTCCAGGAATTGTCAGAAGGTTTATAATCCAATGCACTATCCGGAATAGCTTTTAATAATTTACGGGTGTTTTCAACTTCATGTTCAAACTCACCCAGCAGCGACTTTACAAGCATTTTTAATTTTTTTAAATTGGTGAAATCCTTTATATAAAACTATTTATTCTTCTCCAGTTCACAAATTTCATATTAACGGGAGATGTGCTTTTCTCTATAACCCCCCCTCAAAAGATACAGGGGAAAAAAAATTTGGTTCTATACTTATCTAACGAACCACTTTCAACCCGGGGGGATGTATTACTACAATCCAAGTCAACAGGTACAATCCAGGTTTTATGCAACGGATGTTCCCCGAACTAAATGGAGCAGGTTAAGTATGAAGATATCGTTAGAAGAGATGAAACATCTTTAGACATCATCCAGGTTTAAGAACAATTCAATGACTGTCATAAATAATATTCCAACACAGAGATATTAGCGGGGGGATTACTGGAATTTGGATAGTTTTTTTTGACGTGTCAAAATATTGACTTGTAAAAAAATTATGAAAGAAATTGCAGGCTAAGTAATATGATGGAACTTTATTTTTTACAAATCAATTTATCACAACCTCATTAAGGCATGAATAACACAATGAAATCAGTGATATTGCATGGCGCTAAGGATTTACGACTCGAAAATCTTTGTATGCCTGATCTGCTGCCAGGAATGGTATTGCTTCGTATAAAAAGAGTGGGCATCTGCGGATCGGACCTGCACTATTTTGAACATGGCTACTGCGGTAGTTTCATTCCTTCGCGGCCGTTCATCCTGGGCCATGAATTAACTGCGGAAGTAGTAGCCGTAAACGATGATGCACCGTCTTTTCTTACACCAGGATCAAGGGTAACAGTTAACCCCGCAAGAGCCTGCGGGTTTTGTAATTATTGCAAGGCTGGCCGCAGTAATCTTTGCCCCAATACCATTATGCTTGGTAGTGCAAGTAACAACCCGCCCACCAATGGTTCTATGGCTGAATATGTATTGGTGGGGGAGGATCAATGCCATCTGCTACCTGATGAAATGGATGATGGTGTTGGAGCTATGATCTAGCCTTTAGCAGTAGCGCTGCATGCAGTAAAGCGATCGGGAACTGTATCGGGTAAAAAAGTATTAGTTACAGGCGGAGGTACTATTGGGTTATTAGCAGCGCTTACGGCAAAAGCTTTCGGAGCGTGCCGGTATTATGAAGCAGGCATATTGCTACTATCATCGTCCGTTGCGACGCTCCGTTCAGGGTTCTGGTCTCTTATCGTCATGTTAAACGATGCCTGCAAATTATATCGGCAACTAAAATAAGTGCGATGCACATTTTATAAATTCAATACAACCATTTATGCCAGATAACAGCCTTTATATTTCACCCCAGCTAATGCTTGAACGCTTTACTTCTATATTACTCAACCTGGATTTTACAAAAGAAAGAGCTAATGCAGTTGCCAAAATTTTTACAGACAATAGTGTTGATGGTATTTACACCCATGGAGTAAACCGCTTTCCTGTTTTTGTGCAATATGTAAAAGATGGGTATGTGTTACCAGATGCCACACCATCACTACATCATAAGTTCGGTGGCTTAGAGCAATGGAATGGCAACCGCGGCCCGGGAACATTAAATGCCATTCATGCTACTGACTCCGCAATGCAGTTAGCAACCCAATATGGTATTGGTTGCGTTGCATTAGCCAATACTAATCACTGGATACGTGGCGGAACGTATGGCTGGCATGCAGCTAAAGCAGGATTTGTTTTCATAGGCATAACAAACACCATCGGGGTAATGCCGGCATGGGGGGCTCTGGATTCAAGGCTTGGAAATAATCCATTTGTAATGGCTTTGCCGTACAAGGATGAAGCGATAGTGCTCGATATGGCCATGTCACAATATTCTTATGGTGCAATGGAATTATCAGTATTAAAAAATGAAAAACTGGCTGTGCAAGGGGGTTATAATAAGG